>Ga0209890_10000160_pt1 | contig 31726 bp, 27 predicted proteins | sample OrgsoiDNA2013049_FD_185799 | JGI IMG/M metagenome (GOLD analysis project Ga0209890, IMG submission 185799) | Permafrost soil microbial communities from the Arctic, to analyse light accelerated degradation of dissolved organic matter (DOM) -... | ecosystem: Environmental > Terrestrial > Soil >... | reverse complement strand
GCCGTCGTTCTGCGGCGTCGGCGCGGACGGCGGCGGCAATCCACAGGACAGAGTGGCCCCGATTCCCGCGGTGCCTCCGCCACCGGAGCCGGCGCATCCACTGCCCGTGCGCCCAGCGACTGCGTCAGCCGTGCGCCCACCAATGCTGATCGAGGCCGAGACGACGGCGATTGCGCAAAAAAGAACCCGCCAACTCCTCACGTTCGGCACCACGCCGTAGGCGCCCCCATCTGGGTGCAGTTACCCGCCCCGTCGAAGTACAGGATCGTGCCAAGGAGAGGGTCGGAAACCTCATGTGCGGCAAAGAAGGTGACGCTGGCTGACGGGAAGGACGCAAGCGTCAACGTCTGCCCAGAGACTGTTCGCGCCGTCACAGTGCAGGCACCCGGATAGGTTCCCGCGAACGCGTACCTGGACGAGACGGTTTCACCTTGTCCGACAAAGAACCGCTGATCGGCCGGCGTAATCGGGAACACTCGGACTTGTGTCGGGAAGAGAGCGCAGTCCGGTTGCGTGATGGGCTCGCTCGCAGCCATTGCCTGGAGTTCTGCGACTGAGACAAGGTCGACCACACCCAGCCGAGGCATCAAGGGGGATTGGTCGTTGGCCTCGGCCCAGCGATACCAAATGGATCCGCGGGTAGACGCGATTATCCAACTCGCAAGCTGCGAATCCGACACGGCACCGTTGGTGGCGTTCGTCACCACAGGAGGCGCCGGCGTCGAATCCGTCAGGTTCACCGGGGGCACCTTGGTCACCCCGTACGGCGCCCACAGGGCGGCGCACGCCGCCGGCACCTGCCCGATGTCGGTCGTCGTGGTCACCGAGGCGCACGGGCCCGAAGCCGCGCTCGGATGCGCGGCAACCGGGGTGCGAGGGACTGCCGTCGTCGTGTGGATGGGCGCGGATGAGCCGCACGACGTCAGGGCGATGACCGACATGGCCACTGCAACGCCGGCGCGAACTCGTCGACTGCGTACGAACAATTGCCCCCTCCTCGTCCGCCCGGACGCGCCACGGTACACGGAACAGGGCCGAACGCGTCGGACGGTGCATTGCCGCGGACGTCGCCGCCCGTCCGTCCAGTCTGGCGACTCAGCCGGTTCGGGCAATCGCGGGGAGGTCACAACCACCGCGGCGCGGCCAGACGGCCGTGACAGGCCGTTGCCGGCGCTCAAGCGCGCAGTGGATCAAACGCGCCAATACCTGTCGCGTGACCGTGACCGACGGCAGAGAGAAGCGGGCAGCGTCCGGATACGATCCGGCCATGAGTGGGGGAGATGCGGGACGGCCGCGCACCCTGGTCATCGTCAACCCGGCGAGCGCGGGTGGCCGCACCTCCCGGCGCTGGCCCCGCCTGCGCGACGCCCTGCTCCGGGCGGCCGTGGAACACCAGACCTTGCTCACGACCGCACCGGACGACGCAACGGCGGCGACGCGCCAGGCCCTCGCCGACGGCTTCCAGCGTGTCGTCTCCTGTGGCGGTGACGGCACCCTCAACGAGGTCGTCAACGGCTTCTTCATGCCCGACGGGGTACCGCTGAACACCGATGCCATCCTCGGGGTGCTGCCCAGCGGCACCGGCAGCGACTTCCGGCGTTCGGTACGTCTGCCCACCGACCCCACGGCGCTGGCGACCATCCTGGCGAGGAATCGCACCCGCCGCATCGACGCCGGCCGGATCGTCTACGACAGCCCGGCCACGCCGCCGCGGCAGTTCGTCAACATCGCCGACTGCGGCGTCGGCGGCGAGGTCGTCGCGCGCGTCAACCGTGGCGCCGGCAAGCGCGGAGGATGGCGCGGCACAGTCGTGTTCCTCGCCGTGTCGATGCGCGTGTTGACCACCTTCGGGAGCCGCCCTGTGCGCCTGACGATGGGCGGTGGGTCGATGGACCTGCGCATCCAGAACGTGGTGATCGCCAACGGTCGCTATTTCGGCGGGGGTATGCGCATCGCACCCGGAGCGGAGCTGGACGACGGCATGTTCGACGTCGTCGTCCTCCCCGCCCTGGGACGGTTCCGCACCCTGCTCGCCGTGCCGTCGGTGTACCACGGCAGACACCTTCGTCAGCCCGGTGTCCGGGTGATCAGGACGAGCACCGTGCGTGTCGAGCCCCTCGACACCCGGCCACTGCTTTTCGGCATCGAGGGCGAGCAGATCGGCGTCGCTCCAGCCACGCTCACCTGCCTGCCCGGCGCCCTCCGCGTCTGCGTGGAGTGAATTGCTGGTAAACTCGCGTCGACCTTCGGAGAGCCCCGCTCGGTTCTGGCGCATCGTGAATGCGCCACGCGGCTCCGCTCTTCGATCGGCGACGGCCCCCAGGCCACCACGGAGAGTTACGTGACCGCAGTTCGACCAAAGTCGGAGATCATCGCCGAGCATCGTCGCCACGACACCGACACGGGGTCGGCGGAGGTGCAGATCGCCGTCCTCAGCGACCGCGTCACCTCGCTCACCGAGCATCTCCGCGACCATCCCAAGGACCACGCCTCGCGCCGCGGTCTGCTCAAGCTGGTCGGCAAACGCCGCCGCCTGCTCGATTACCTCACCCGCACCGACGTCGAGCGCTACCGCGCCATCATCGCCCAGCTCGGGCTTCGCCGGTAAGCGATGCACTCACGTTCGACCGTCCACTCCACGGAGGGCTGCGCACAGCCCGCCTGAGGGTGGGCCCGACATCACAAGCACAACAACAACCCGTTCCGATCCGGGAGCGACAACCTCCGCAGCCACGCGTAGCGGTGAGAGGTTGGCGCCTGGACCTCGGCATCACGCGGTATCGCAGCCCAACGGCGCGAGCCGCCGCCGACCTCCGGTCACCAATCTCACCACCATCAGCGCGAGGCTGCAAAGGCGGGCTCGCCGCCCGGGTCACCCATTCAACAGGAGACTCATGGCCTACCAGAAATTCCAATCCGACTACGCCGGTCAGCCGCTGATCGTCGAGACGGGACACATCGCCGAGCAGGCGAATGGCGCCCTTTTCATCCGCTGTCGCGACGTGGTGGTTCTCGTCACCGCCACCGCCAACCGCACCCCACGAGAGGGAATCGACTTCTTCCCGCTCACGTGTGACTACGAGGAGAAGCTCTACTCCGTGGGACGCATCCCCGGGAGCTTCCCCCGCCGCGAGGGCCGTCCCAGTGAGGCAGGCGTGCTCGCCAGCCGCATGATCGACCGCCCGCTTCGGCCGCTCTTCCCGAAGGACTTCCGCAACGACGTCCAGATCATCGCCACCGTTGTGAGCGCAGACCAGGAGCAGGATCCGACCACGCTGGCTGTGACCGGCGCCTCGCTGGCGCTGGCCATCAGCGACATCCCCCACGCGGGTCCCGTCGGCTGCGTGCGTGTGGGCATGCTCGACGGTCAGCTCATGCTCAACCCCACGCTCCAGCAGATCGCCGAGTCCGAGCTCGACCTCGTCGTGGCCGGCACCGCCGATGCGATCAGCATGGTTGAGGCCGGTGCGCGACAGGTGAACGAGAGCGTGATGCTCCAGGCAATGCGCATGGCGCACGACGAGATCAAGCGGCTGGTGCAGTTCCAGCTCGACATCCGCGACGCCCTCGGCGCCAAGCCCACCATGAACTACCCACCGGTGACGACCGACGCCGCGGTCGCGGCCGCCGTGCACGACCAGGTCGCCGATCGCATCGGACAGGCGGCGCGCAACGTCGACAAGGCGACGCGCGAACGCCAGCTCGACGACCTCAAGAACGAGGTCGTCACCTCGCTCGCCGAGAGTTTCCCCGAGAAGCGCGCCGACATCAGCAAGGCCTTCGAGTCCGAGACGAAGAAGGCGGTGCGCAGCGCCATCCTCCATGAGGGTGTACGCCCCGACGGACGGCGCACCGACGAGATCAGACCGATCTGGGCGCAGGTCGGCGTCCTGCCCCGCACCCACGGCAGCGCCATCTTCACGCGCGGCCAGACGCAGGCACTGTCGATCGTCACCCTCGGCTCCGGCCAGGACCAGCAGAAGATTGACGGCCTTGGACTCGAGGAGTTCAAGCGCTTCATGCATCACTACAACTTCCCGCCGTACTCCGTTGGCGAGGCTCGTTTCCAGCGCGCTCCCGGACGTCGCGAGATCGGTCACGGAGCCCTGGCAGAACGCGCGCTTCACAACGTCATGCCCGACGACGCCGACTTCCCCTACGTGGTCCGCATCGTCACCGAGATCCTCTCCAGCAACGGCTCCACGTCCATGGCATCGGTGTGTGGCTCGTGCCTCGCGCTGATGGACGCCGGTGTTCCACTGGTCGCACCCGTGGCAGGCATCGCCATGGGCCTCATCACCGACGAGGGTGACGACCGCGCCGCCATCCTCAGCGACATCCAGGGGATGGAGGATGCGTTGGGGGACATGGACTTCAAGGTGGCCGGCACCCAGCACGGCATCACCGCCCTCCAGATGGACATGAAGATCAAGGGCCTGCGCTGGGAGTTGGTCGAACAGGCGCTGGAGCAGGCCCGCGTGGGTCGCATCCACATCCTCGGCAAGATGGCCGAGGCGCTCGCCCAGCCGCGCACCGAGATGAGCCCGTGGGCGCCGCGCATCGAGACCATCCAGATCAACCCCGACAAGATCCGCGACGTCATCGGCCCGGGTGGCAAGATGATCCGCAAGATCGTCGAGGAGACCGGCTGCCAGATCGACATCGAGGACGACGGCCGCGTCAGCATCGCCTCCGCCAACGCCGCGGCTCGCGAACAGGCGCTGGCCATGATCCGCGACCTCACAGATGATGTCGAGATCGGCAAGATCTACAAGGGTCGGGTCGCCCGGCTCATGGGCTTCGGGGCCTTCGTGGAGATCGCTCCCAAGAAGGAGGGTCTGGTTCGCATCGGCCAGCTCGCCGAGCACCGCGTCGAAAAGGTCGAGGACGTCGTCAACATCGGCGACGAGATCATGGTCAAGGTCATCGAGGTCGACGACCGCGGCCGCATCAACCTCTCCCGCAAGGAAGCCATCCGCGACCTCGCCAAGCAGCAGTCCGAGGCAGCGGGCGCCGGCAACGGCGGACCGGCGTAGCCTCACCGTGCAGGATCCGCCCGTCGTCGCCGTGGTGGGGGCGACGGGCGCTGCCGGCGGCACGCTCCTGCGTGTCCTCGAGGACCGGATCTTCCCGATCGGCGACTTCCGAGCGTTCGCCAGCGCGCGCGGCGCCGGCACCCTGGTGCGCTTTCGCGACCACGACGTGGTTGTCGCGAAGGTGGATGAGGCAGGCCTGGACGGCGCCGACATCGTCTTCTTCGCAGCCGGCGCCGCCACCTCGCTGCGCTTCGCCCCGGTGGTGGCCCGCCGCGGGGGCGTGGCCGTCGACAAGTCCAGTGCCTACCGAATGGACCCCGAGGTGCCCCTCGTCGTCCCCGAGGTCAATGCCGCCGCCCTCACCGGGCACCGGGGGATCGTCGCCAATCCCAACTGCGTGACCATCCCGCTGACCGTTGTTCTCGCCCCGCTGCACGCGCGGTACGGGCTGCGCCACGTCACCGTGGCCACCTACCAGGCCGCCAGTGGCGGCGGGCGTGCACTGGCCGCGGAACTCGCCTCCCAGGAGCGCGATGACGCCTACGGCCGTCCCCCTCGCCGCGAGGTCTACCCGCACGTCCTCCACGGCAACGTGATCCCGGGAGGGTGGCCGATGGTGGGCGACGACACCGAGGAGGAGACCAAGGTCATCGCAGAGGTGCGCCGCGTCCTCGACCTTGCCGCTCTGCCCATCGCGGTCACCACCGTGAGGGTCCCTGTGGCCGTCGGCCATTCGGCCGCCGTGTGGATCGAGTTCGACCGCCCGATCGCCGCCGACGATGCGCGTCAGCTGCTCGATGACTCGCCTGGCGTGCTCGTCGTCGACGACCCGGCCACCCAGCAGTACCCGACGCCCCGTGCGGTGGCGGGATCCGACGAGGTGCACGTCGGCCGCATCCGTGCCGACGTGTCGCGCGAGAACGCGCTGGCGCTGTTCCTGTCAGCGGACAACCTGCGCAAGGGAGCGGCCACCAACGCGGTGCAGGTGGCGGAGCTGCTGCTCGAGCGGCCCCTCTGACGCGGCGCTAGCGGCCAACATCCGAGCCGCCGTCAGGACGGCGAACCGTCCACAATGCCGACGCCAACATTGCGAGAGCGATCACGATCAGCAGCGCCGGCGCCAGCCAGTTGGCCTGGGTCAGCAGGTCGACACGACCAGCCAGGAGCACCCAACCGGCAGCGGCGATCACCAGGCCCGCCAGGAAGGACACGGGGTCGAAGGCATGGCGGCGCATCACTGACCCTGCACCGGCACACCGGTCGAATCGACGACCTGGATCTCGCCGAAGCCCACGCTGAGCGCAAGGTGGAGCGTCCCCCCGCCAGGGCTCGGCGACTGACTCGACGGTGAATCGACGTTGAAGCCGTCGTCGGAGGCGCCGAGGATGTCGATGTGGCCCGCACCTGCGTGGGCCGCGATGTAGAAGTTCGCCTGCGGAGCCAGCACGAGGGTCAGCTTGCCCAGGGCCACGGTGACGTTGACGGTGGGACTGGCGCCCAGGGGAATCTGCGACAGGTCAACGGTCAGCTGTCCCGCGGCGAGGTGGTACTGACTGTGGAGCTGGGCAAGGCTCTGCGGTGCCTCGAAGACGTTGCCGACGCCACCACTGAGCGGCTGGTCGACCAGCGCCGCTGTCGCGGTGAAGGGGATGAGCAGGGCGCCGAGGACGATGAGCCCGCGCGAACGGCCGAACCACGCCCCGGCGAGGAGGCCGGAGCCGACCACGATGAGCGCGATCGCGGCGCAGGCGGCCACGCCCACCGTCACCACGCCAGCGCTGTCGAGAAGCGCGGCGATCCCGACAGCCAGGAGCGCGGCGGCGACGGTCACGATGCCGAGGATCGATCGCGGCCGCGCCGGCCGGGCCCATGCCGAAGGGGGCGTCTGAGTTTCCGTCGCGAGTGACGTGAACGTCCCGGCCGCGTACGGTGCATGTGCGGCCGGCATCGACGCCGCAGCAGTGGCATTGGGATTCCACTCGCGACGCTCCTGGAGGAGCAGGAACGTGCCCACCCCCAGCAGAACCACCCCCCAGAGAATGCCGTCGTGGGCTGCGTGGACGCTGCCGGCGAACACGATCACGGCCACCGCAATGACGAGAAAGGCGACGAGAAGCCTGGTGTTGTGTCGCTCCGTGAAGACGAGCGAGTTCCACCCGAAACGTTGAGGGCTGCCCTCCTCGGGCAGCAGGATCCACCCCGCGATGTACACGAGGATTCCGAGACCTCCCACGAACGTCAGGGCGATGAAACCGGCGCGCAGGAGCCACGCCGACACGTGGAGGTGGGCGGCGAGGCCTCCACACACACCGGCCACGCGCCGGTCGGTCAGGCTTCGCGCCAGCGGGGGCGCCGCCGGTGGGGGCGGAGGCGGCGGCGCGGCTGCCGACGGTGCCGCCGTCTGCGCGGCAGGGGGTTCGCCGGGGATGCTGTCGGTCACTGTCGCTCCTCGTCTGACGGGCCGGGCTGGTCGCACCTCGGCTCTGGTGTACAGCCGGACAGTGGACCCCGCGCAGCGGCCGCGCCATCGGGGACGGCCCTTGTTCAACCCTGAGACGGCACGGCAGATGCAGGGGTCGGTGCCGGATGCGCGGGACGTCGGATCGTGCGACTCTTGCCGGATGACACGGGAGGACCGAGGCCTGTTCGCGCGCAGCCAGAGCGACCGAGTGATCCTCGGCGTCGCCGGGGGCATCGGGGAGAAGCTCGGGGTCGACCCCGTGCTTGTGCGATTCGCGCTCGGTGCGGTCACGATCGCGAGCGGGCTCGGGATCGTGCTCTACCTGGCTGCATGGTCGTTCAGCTACGAGCCCGCCGCCGGAACCGTGGCCGCGCCGCCGGCGCGAATGTCGGGGTGGCGACCTGTCGTGGCGATGGGATGCATCGTGCTCGGGAGCCTGCTGGTTCTCCGCGACATCGGGCTGTGGACGGGCGACACCTTCGTGTGGCCGATCCTGATCGCCGGCGCCGGCTCGACGATCATCTGGTTTCGCAGCGATGCCGCGGGGCGGGCGCGCTGGACCGCGGCGGGCGGCCGCATGGTCGCGGACCCCGCCGGCGTGTTCACCAGCACGTCGTCTCGACTGCGCCTGGTCGCGGGTGGCCTGTTTGTGCTCTTCGGCATGACCGTCTTCCTGTTCTCGCACCAGGCCGCCGGCGCGGCGGAGACCGCCGTGATCGCCGTCGCCGCCACGGCGGGCGGTTTCGCGCTGATCCTGACGCCGTGGATCTTCGGGCTGGTTCGCGACGCCACAGCCGAGCGCCGCGAGCGGATTCGCTCCGAGGAGCGTGCCGAGATTGCCGCGCATCTCCACGACTCGGTTCTTCACACGCTCGCTTTGATCCAGCGCGGTGATGTCCCGGCCGAGGTCGCCAGCGTCGCGCGCCGGCAGGAACGCGAGCTCCGCGCCTGGCTCAACGGCCGCCCCATCCTCGAGGAGTCCGACCTGCGCAGCGCCATCGACGCCATGGCCACCCGCGTTGAGGAGATGCACCATGTCCCGGTGGACACCGTGGTGGTCGGGGACATCCCGCTCGACGATGCCGGAAGTGCGATCGCGCTGGCCTGCCAGGAGGCGGCGATCAACGCCGCGCGGCATTCGGGGGCGGGACGCGTTTCCGTCTACGTCGAAGCCGAGCCCCACGCAATCGCCGCATACGTCCGTGACCAGGGCCTGGGCTTCGACCGCGACCTGGTCCCGTCTGACCGCCGCGGCATCTCCGAGTCGATCATCGGGCGGATGCGCCGCCTGGGTGGCACAGCCTCGATCACGTCGAATCCGGGCGAGGGCACCGAGGTGCAGATGCACGTGCCCAGAGAGGCACCATGAGCAGCCCCAGCGGCCGGATTCGCGTGCTCCTCGTCGACGACCACCACCTCTTCCGCAGCGGGCTGCGTGCGGAGCTTGGCGACCAGTTCGAGATCGTCGGCGAGGCGGATGATGTCGACACCGCCGTTGCGGAGATTGCGCGCACGCGGCCCGACGTCGTCGTTCTCGACGTCCACCTCCCGGGCGGCGGCGGTCAGCTGGTGATCGAGACCAGCCTGCGCCGCCACCCCGACATCCGCTTCCTGGCACTGTCGGTGTCCGACGCGCCCGCCGACGTCATCCAGGTGATCCGCGCCGGCGCGCGCGGATACGTCACCAAGACGGTGTCACCCGATGACCTGGCCACCGCGATACGCACCGTGCATGGGGGCGACGCGGTGTTCTCACCGCGCCTTGCGGGATTCGTCCTCGATGCTTTCGGCGGCAACATGGTGGACGTCAAGGACCCCGAACTCGACCAGCTGACCGCACGCGAGCGCGAGGTGCTCCGCCACATCGCGCGTGGCTTCACCTACAAGGAGGTGGCACTGCGACTCCACCTGTCCGTCAAGACGGTGGAGACGCACGTCTCGTCGGTGTTGCGCAAGCTGCAGCTGTCCAACCGCCACGAGCTGCAGCGCTGGGCTGCCGACCGCCGCATGGTCTGAGGTCGGACGGCGAGGCCACTGCCTACAATCGTTTGCGAATGCAGGTGGCGCCGACCACGGAACAGCTGCTCGAGATCCACGGCAGGATCCGGGCGTGCGTGGCCTGCCGCCTCCACGTGACACGCACCCAGGCGGTGCCCGGCTACGGCCCGGTGGGCGCGCGGATCATGGCCGTCGGCGAGGCGCCGGGCGAGAAGGAGGACCAGCAGGGCAGGCCCTTCGTCGGGGCCGCCGGCAAGCTGCTCACCGAGCTGGTCGAGTCGATCGGACTGACGCGCCGTGACCTCTACATCACCAACACCGTCCGCTGCCGTCCGCCGGGCAACCGCGACCCCGAGCCCGACGAGGTCACGGCCTGCAGCCACTTCCTCGACGAGCAGATCGCCCTGCTCCGTCCCGACGTCATCCTCATCCTGGGACGGCACGCGCTCCTGCGCCTCCTCCCCGATTCGGCGGGGATCTCGCGTCTGCACGGCGAGCGCGTGGTTCGCCACGAGCGCACCTACGTGCCGCTCTACCACCCCGCCGCCGCGCTCTACAACGGCTCGCTGCGCGAGACCCTGTTCGCCGACATGGGCCGGGTGCGCGCCTACCTCGACGAGGCGGAGACGCTGCGCGCGCCGCGATCGCAGCCGTCGGAGCCTGTCAGCGCCGACCAGTTGAGCCTCTTCGCGCTGTGATCTCGCTGGTGCCCCTCGGCGGTCTCGGCGAGATCGGCCGCAACCTCATGGCGATCGAGAGCGGCGACGACATCGTGGTGGTGGACTGCGGCCTGATGTTCCCCGAGCAGGAGATGCTCGGCATCGACCTGGTCATCCCCGACATCACGTGGCTGATGGACCGTGTCGACCGGGTGCGCGGCATCGTCCTGACCCACGCACATGAGGACCACATCGGAGCTCTGCCGTACGTGCTCCCTCGCCTTCCTGTGCCGGTGTACGGCACCTCCCTGACCCTCGGCTTCCTGCGCAACAAGCTCAAGGAGCACAAGCTCCTCGACTCGACGGAGCTGCACACGGTGCGCGCCGGCGACACCGTGCAGTTGGGCGCCTTCGCGGTCGAGTGGATCCACATCACCCACTCCGTCCCCGACGCGTGCTCGCTGGCGATTCACACCCCCGACGGAGTGATCGTCCACACCGGCGACTTCAAGATCGACCAGACGCCGGTGCAGGGCTCACCACCCGACCTGGCGCGTCTCGCGCGCCTCGGCGACGAGGGTGTCCTGTTGCTGCTCAGCGATTCCACCAACGCCGAGCAGGAGGGCACCACCCCCAGCGAGCGCCACGTGGGGGAGGGGCTGGGGCCGCTGTTCGAGGGCGCGCAGGGGCGCATCCTCATGGCCACGTTCGCCTCCAACATCTCGCGGCTGCAGCAGGCGATCGACGCGGCGGTGTTCTGCGGGCGCAAGTGCTTCATCGTGGGGCGGTCGATGCTCAACAACGTGCGTGTCGGCCAGGAGCTCGGCTTCCTGCGCATGCCCGACATCTTCGTGTCGCCCCGGCAACATGCGTCGGTGCCAGATCACGAGCTGGCCATCCTCTGCACCGGCGCGCAGGGTGAGCCGATGTCGGCACTGTCGCGGATCGCCGCGGGCGAGCACCCGATGGTGCAGCTGCACGAGGGCGACACCGTGATCATCAGCGCCAACCCCATCCCCGGAAACGAGGAGGCGGTGCACCGCACCATCAACAACCTCTACCGGCGCGGAGCACGCGTCTTCAACTCGTCGAAGCACCACGTCCATGCCTCGGGGCACGCCAGCCGCGAGGAGCTGAAGCTGATGCTCACCCTGACCCGGCCGAAGTTCTTCGTGCCCGTGCACGGCGAGTACCGCCACCTGGCCATCCACGCCGACCTGGCGGCGTCGGTCGGCATCGCCCGCGACCACATCCTCCCCGTCGACAACGGCACCGTCATCGAGATCGACGGCGACGTCATCCGGCGCCGCCCGCAGCGCGTCGCATCCGGCTACGTCTACGTCGACGGCCTGAGCATCGACGAGGCCGGAGACGTGGTGCTGCGCGACCGCCGGCTCCTCGCCCAGGACGGCGTGGTGATCGTGGCCCTGACCGTCGAGCGGAGCACGGGGACGGTCATCGCCGGCCCGGATCTCCTGTCCCGCGGCTTCATCGAGGACGCCGCCACCGACAACCTCTTCGAGGAGGCGCGGGCGCACACCCTCGGCCTGGTCAGCAAGCTGCGACCCGACGCGGAGTGGTCGGTGTGGCAGGCGGCCATCCACGAGGGCCTCGCGCGCTTCCTCTACTCGCGGACGAGGCGCCGCCCCATGATCCTGCCCGTGGTGACCGAGGTCTGAGACGAGCGCCGTCGCGGCACGGTCGCCGGGCGGCTGATACGATCGAGCCGCCCCCGCGAATGCGGGGAGCAGCCGCGACTCCCAGACGCCCACCCGCGAGGCTGCACACCAAGAGATGGCACGACGCGCCCCCACGAAGTCCCGCCCGGCTGCCCGCCGCCGCGCCCCGGCGCGGGCCACGTCCGCGCCGGCACGGCGGTCCGTCCATCGCCAGCCGATGCTCTCCAACGACCAGCGTCGCGAGCTGAGCGGGGTCGCCCTGGTGGGGGCGGGCGCCGTGCTCGCTGTTCTTCTCCTCATCCCCGGCGGCGGCTCGATCGCCGGACCGCTTCATGACGGCCTCTTCAGGTTCCTCGGCGTGGGAGCGTGGCTGCTCGCCGCAGGCTTCGGCGTGACCGGTGCCCGGCTGCTCCAGGGCCACGAGTGGCGCGGCGGCGTGCTCGCCGGCATCGGCTCGCTTGTGACCGTGCTCGCCACCCTCGGGTTCCTCGGGCTGGCGGCCACAGGGAGCGCCGGCTGGCTGGGCAACAAGCTGGGTCCGGGAGCCGCCGACCGCCTCGGAGGTCCTGCGTCCGGCGTGCTCATGCTCGTCGCCGCCGCGCTCGGCCTGGTGCTGGCCATCGACCTGAGGGTGGCCCCCGTGGCGGCGTGGGTGGCGGAGCACCTCGCCGGCCCCGAAGACGTCTCGACGGCGCGCCGCGAGAGGCGCACCAGGTCCGACGACGCCGGCGACGTGAAGCTGATCGGCACGGCCGCCCCCGTGTTCGTGCGCCCACCTGCCCCGCCCGTTGCGGTCGCCGAGGCCTTCACCTCCATCACCGGGCCCGAATTCGCCAATGTCGAGCCGCTCCGCGACGAGGGCTTCGTGCGCGAGTTCGAGGGTGTCCCGGAGCCCGCCCTGGGGCCGATCCCCGAGGTGGTGCTGGCGCACGCCGCCGACCTCGACGAGGGCGAGAAGGTGTGGGTCCTGCCCACGCCCGACATCCTTGACAGCGTCGCCGGCAAGCGCGAGCGCCTCAACGCGGAGGTGGAGCGCAATCGGCACACCATCGTGTCGACGCTGCGCAGCTTCGGGATCGAGACGCGGATCATCGGCGAGTCGGTCGGGCCGACGGTGACGCAGTACGAGCTGCAACCCGCGGCCGGCGTCCCGGTGCGCCGGATCGTCGGCTACCAGACCGACCTGTCACTCGCCCTTGCCGCTCCCATCCGCATCCAGCCCTTCATCCCCGGCAAGTCGGCGATCGGCATCGAGGTGCCCAACAAGGCGGCCCAGCTGGTGGCGCTCAAGGAGATCGTCCAGTCGGCGGCCTTCACGGACGGCCGCACCCGCTTGTCGGTGGTGCTCGGCGCGGACGTCAGCGGCCACCCCGTCGCCGGCGACCTGACCCGCATGCCCCACCTGCTCATCGCGGGCGCCACCGGCAGCGGCAAGTCGGTGTGCATCAACGCGGTTCTCGGCGGCTTCCTGCTCCAGGCGACCCCGGCGGAGTTGAAGCTGATCCTCATCGATCCCAAGCGCGTGGAGCTGAGCAACTTCGCCGACCTGCCCCATCTCCTCGTGCCCGTGGTGGTGGAACCGGAGGCGGCGGTCGCATCGCTGCGCTGGGCGGTCAAGGAGATGGAGGAGCGCTACAAGCTCTTCGCCTCCCATGGGGCGCGCAACATCGCGGCGTTCAACGAGCGTGCCCCGGGGCTGGGGCTGACGCCGCTGCCCTACACGGTCATCGTGATCGACGAGCTGGCCGACCTCATGATGGTCGCCGCCGGCGAGATCGAGGACCTGATCTGCCGCATCGCCCAGCTCGCCCGTGCCGTGGGCATCCACCTGGTCGTGGCCACCCAGCGTCCCTCGGCCGACATCATCACCGGGTTGATCAAGGCCAACATCCCCTCGCGAGTGGCCTTCGCCGTCTCGAGTGGCACAGACTCGCGGGTCATCCTCGACGAGATGGGCGCCGAGAAGCTCCTCGGGCGGGGCGACATGCTCTACCTCCCCATCGACCAGGGCAAGGCGCAGCGTCTCCAGGGCGCGTTCGTCAGCGACCGCGAGCTCGATGCGCTCGTCGACCACTGGAAGGCGCAGGGCAAGCCGGACTACCAGGAGGAGATCTTCCAGGTGGAGGCCTCGGTGTCCTGGGCGCGTGAGGCCACCAAGCGCGACGTGCTCTTCGCCAAGGCGGCCCACATCGTCGCTGCCGAGGGACGCGCGGCGGCGTCGCTGCTGCAACGCAAGATGAATGTCGGCTACACGCGCGCCGCCCGGCTCGTCGACCAGCTGGCCGAGCACCGCATCGTCGGTCCGTACGAGGGCAGCAAATCGCGCGAGGTGCTGATGGACGTCATCCAGGTCGACGAATACCTGGCCGAACTCGGCGAGGAGTGATCGGCAGCGCACCGTCGCGGAGGGGTGCGCCGGGGTAGGCTGAGCGGGAACATTCAACTGGGACCAAGAGGATCACCCCCCTGAACTTTCTCCAAGGCCTCCATGGAGCCGTCGCGGTCGTGCTGCTCTGCGGCCTGCTCTTCGCCGAGGAATCGGGTGTGCCGCTGCCGTTCGCACCGGGCGAGATCGTGCTCCTCGCGGCCGGCCTGCTGATCTCTGCCGGTGGCCTCAACCCCTGGGCCTTCGTCCCACTCGCCATGCTTGCCTGCGTCGCGGGTTCGATCGTCGGCTACAGCTGGGCGCGACTTGTTGGGGAGCGCGGCTTGAACACGGTGGCCCAGCGGCTCCACCAGCAGCGCAACCTCCAGCGCGTATCACAGCGAATGCGCTCGGCCGGATGGCTGGGAGTCGCCGTCAGCAGGTTGATCCCCGGGCTGCGCATCTACACGACCCTTGTGGCCGGCGCTCTCCGGGTGCCGCGGCGCACCTTCATCGTCGCGATGGTCCCCTCCACGATCGTCTGGGTGGCGGCCTTCGTCGCTCTCGGGACCGTGGTCGGCATCCCCGTCGAGCACATCTTCAACCGCGTCGAGCAGCTCGCCGTCCAGGGAGCCATCCTCATCGTCATGGGGGTGGGCGGCTACCTGGCCATCCGCAGGACACCACCCTCGACGGGAGCCGGGCTCGTGCGCCTGCCCCACGTCCTGCGCGCGTTCATCGCTGCCGCCGTCGACATCGGGGTGGTGGCCAGCATCGTCACCGGTCTCCTGGCATTGGGGCGGAGGCTCTTCGGCATCGGCATCGGCGCCGGGTGGCTCGACGCCGTGATCGCGATGCTGATCGCCGGCATCCTCTACATCGTGGTGGCCCGCCGCGGCGCCGGCGCCACTGTGGGCGAGGCGCTCCTCCAGACGAGCTACGTGAGCGGCCGGCAGCTTCCCCGCCGCCCCCAGGAGGCCTGGAAGGCGGCGCGCGCCCTTCTTGCCGGCTCACCCGACGAGCTGCGCCCGACTGCCGACCTGCTCCGCTCTCTTGCGGATCCCGATCGCCTTCGACTTGTGCGCCACCTGCTCGACCAGCCCCAAACCGTCGCGGAGCTGGCCGCGCTGACCGGGTCGGAGAGCCTCGACGTGCGCCACCAGCTCGACCGTCTGCTCAGCGCAGGGGTGCTCACCGTCGAGGAGCCGGACGCCGCCGAGCCACGCTCCCAGATCCGGCCCGACCTCGTCCTGCCGCTGCTGGAATTCCTCTCCGCTGCCGGTCGTCCTGTGGTGACGTCGCCGCTGGAAAGAGCGGCGGCGGTGGCGATCCTGGCCGCGCCCGCGCCCGCGGAGGCGGCGGCGGGTGAAGCGACGCGGCCATGATCGGTATCCTGCGTGCACATGGCCCAGGAGTTCTCGTTCGACGTCGTCAGTGATTTCGACCACCAGGAACTGGTCAACGCCATTGACCAGGCGCGCCGCGAGATCGGCACCCGGTACGACTTCAAGAACCTCACCGCCGAGATCGAGCTGGAGAAGGAGCAGCTGATCCTCACGACCGAGGGCGACATGCAGCTGCGCGCCATGACCGACGTCATCAAGAGCAAGTTCCACAAGCGTCATCTCGACCTCAAGATCCTCGACCCGCAGAAGCCCGAGGCCGCCGCCAAGGGCCGGCTGCGCCAGGTCATCAAGCTGCGCCGCGGCATCAACGACGAATTGGCGCGCAAGCTCCACAAGCAGATCCGTGCCGACCATCCCAAGGTGCAGGTGCGCATCCAGGGTGACCAGCTGCGCGTCACAGCCAAGGACAAGGACGCACTGCAGGGAGTCATCGCGGCACTGCGCGGCGAGGACGTCGACGTGCCCCTCCAATTCACCAACTACCGTTGACCGGCGACCACGGACGATCCTGAACCGATGGCCGGGGAGGAACCACCGCAACTCGCTGAGGTCTTCCCTGACAGCGCTGCCGCCGGCGCAGCGCTGGTCGGTAGGGGATGGACGGTGGCGGTGGCCGAGTCCTGCACCGGCGGCCTCCTCGGTGCCGCCCTCACCGCGGTGCCGGGGTCGTCGCGCTACGTCCGTGGCGGTGTGATCGCCTACGACAACGACGTCAAGAGAGCCCTGCTGGAGGTGGACGGGGACGTGCTCGAGCGCCACGGCGCGGTGAGCCAGGAGGTGGCCCTGGCCATGGCGAGAGGCGCCCGGCGCAGGCTCGAGACCGACGTCGGCGTCGGCATCACCGGTGTCGCCGGCCCCGGTGCGGAGGAGGACGGAAAGCCGGCGGGCCTCGTGTACGTCGCGGTGGCCACGCCCGCCGCCGACCGGGTGGTGCGCCTCGACGAGGATCGGGGTCGCGAGGCCAATCGCGCCGCTGCCGTGACCGCCGCGCTTCGCCTCGTGCTCGAGCTCGTGTGAGCGCGCCAGGGGAGCGACAGGCAGCTGTCGCAGAGCTGGGGCACGATGCCGTTGCCATCCCGGGCCGCACCCTCTACAGTGGGGGCGTACATCTGTTCGATGTCCCACCGCCAACAGGCCGTACCGCCGGCCGCACCACCGATCCCACCCATTCCACGCTCACGGAGTTTCTGCTTTGACAACAACACCAGAAAGTCGTAATATCGGGCCCAGCATCGAGGTCAACGGGCGGCGCACAGCCGCCGTCAGCGGGAGTGAGGCGGTGACCACAGAGCGGGATCGGGCACTCAGCACGGCGCTTGGACAGATCGAGCGCTCCCACGGCAAGGGGGCGATCATGCGCCTTGGTGAGGTGACCACCCACCGCGTCGAGGCCATTCCCACCGGCGCACTGACCCTGGACATCGCGCTCGGCGTCGGGGGCGTGCCCCGCGGCCGCGTGATCGAGATCTACGGGCCGGAGTCGTCGGGCAAGACCACGCTGACGCTCCACGTCATCGCCGAGGCCCAGAAGCTCGGCGGGGTGGCCGCGTTCATCGACGCGGAGCACGCGCTCGACCCGCAATACGCCGCCCGCATCGGCGTCAAGACCGACGAGCTGCTCATCTCCCAGCCGGACACCGGCGAGCAGGCGCTCGAGATCGTCGAGGTGCTGGTGCGCAGCGGCGCCGTCGACGTCGTTGTCATCGACTCCGTGGCGGCGCTGGTTCCCAAGGCCGAGATCGACGGCGAGATGGGCGACAGCCACGTCGGGCTCCAGGCGCGACTCATGTCGCAGGCGATGCGCAAGCTGACCGCGGCGATCTCGCGTTCCAACACGTGCGTCATCTTCATCAACCAGCTCCGCGAGAAGATCGGCGTGATGTTCGGTAACCCCGAGACCACCACCGGCGGGCGAGCTCTGAAGTTCTACGCATCGGTGCGCATGGACATTCGCAAGATCGACTCCATCAAGCAGGGGCTCGACGTGGTCGGCAACCGGGTCAAGGTCAAGGTTGTCAAGAACAAGGTGGCTGCGCCATTTCGGGTTGCAGAGTTCGACATCATGTACAACGAGGGCATCTCGTACGCGGGCAGCGTTCTCGACATCGCCATCGACACAAAGGTTGTCGACAAGAGCGGTGCCTGGTTCTCATACGGCGAGATGCGTCTCGGCCAGGGACGCGAGAACGTGCGTGACTTCCTGCGTCAGAATCCCGACCTGCTCGACGAGATCGCGACCAAGGTCAAGCTGCAGTCACTGCCGGACGTCCCCCCCGTCCTCGAACCCGAGATCGACGGAGTGATGCCACCGGTGCCCGTGGGCTGACTCGATGAGCGACCCGGGCACCTTGGAGCCGCGCCCGGCCCCTGCACCGCCCGAGGATCCGGACTCCGTCGCGGAGGCCGAGCGCGTGGCGCTGCGCATCCTCGCCGGCGCGGGTCAGTCGGCTGCGGCGTTGCAACGACGGCTGCAGCGTCGGGGCTTCACCGAGGATGCCGCCGTCGCCGCCACGGCCGCCATGGTCGGGCACGGCTACGTCAACGACGAGGCGCTGGCCCAGGCCATCGCCGCGCGCTCCCGGCGCACCGGTCACGGACGCATCCAGGTGGCCTCGCAGTTGCGCGCGCGCGGCGTCGCCCACGAGGCCATCGCCGGCACCCTCGGGTCGGTCGATGCCGAGGCGGAGCGCGCCACAGCCCTGGAGGTTGGGCGTCGCGTGTGGGAGCGGAGCGAGCTCGTCCCGTGGGCACGCCGTCGCGATCGGGTGGCGGGCACCCTGCAGCGCCGTGGGTTCGATGCTGAGACCGTGCACTGGGTCTGCCGCCATTTGGAGCGCGACGGCTGACCCTCAGCGCAGACTCAGGCGATGGAATACACGCACCTGGGGCGCTCCGGCCTCTCCGTCAGCCGTCTCTGCCTCGGCACCATGAACTTCGGCCCCGAGGCCACCGAGGAGGTCTCGCACGCGATCATGGACCGCGCCCTCGAGCACGGGATCAACTTCTTCGACACCGCCAACGTGTACGGCTGGCGGAAGGGGGAGGGGTGGACCGAGCGGATCGTGGGCAACTGGTTCGCGCAGGGCGGCCAGAGACGCGAGAAGGTCGTGATCGCCACCAAGCTGTACGGCTCGATGAGCGACTGGCCCAATGACACCTTCCTCTCGGCGCGCAACATCATCAGCGCCTGCGAGGCGTCGCTGCGCCGGCTCCAGACGGATCACATCGACCTCTACCAGATGCACCACGTCGACCGGGACACGCCCTGGGACGAGATCTGGCAGGCAATGGAGACGCTGATGCGCCAGGGCAAGGTGATCTACGTGGGCTCGTCGAACCATGCCGGCTGGAACATCGCGCAGGCGCAGGAGACGGCGCGCAACAGGCACTTCCAGGGATTGGTCAGTGAGCAGTCCCTGTACAACCTGCTGGAGCGTCGTATCGAGATGGAGGTGCTTCCTGCGGCCCGTGAATATGGGCTCGGCGTGATCCCGTGGAGCCCCCTGATGCGCGGCGCCCTCGGCGGCATTCTGCGCAAGCAGAAGGAGGGCCGGTCCGCGTCCGAGACCACCCAGAACGTCCTCAAGGACCACCGCGAGCAGATCGAGCGCTACGAGTCGCTCTGCGACGAGCTTGGTCACCATCCTGCCGACGTCGGCATTGCCTGGCTGCTCGCCCAGCCGGGCGTGACCGCGCCGATCATTGGCCCTCGCACCGTCGAGCAACTGGACAGCAGCGTCGGCGCCGTCGAGGTCAGCCTGGACGAGGCCACGCTGGGGCGCCTCGACGCGATCTTCCCGCCGGTCGGCCCCGCGCCGGAGGCGTATGCGTGGTGAGCCGCCCGACCAGGCCGGAAGCGGCCTGACCGGCTCCGTTCAGCCGACGGCGGCCGGGGCCGGCGGGGAGTCAACCCTGCTGAGCATGGCGCGCTCGTAGCGCATCACCGGCGTCAGGGCCGCATAGGCAAACACGGAGAGACCCAGGCCGAACAGGACCAGGCCGTCGAGGTACCCGAAACGCACCGCCACGCCCCCGAGCAGTGAGCCGATGGCGCCCCCGCCGGCGAGCGCGACCGTGTAGAAGGCCATCAGCGCCGCGCGGTCGGCGGCGAAGGTCTCCGAGCACTCGGCGAGGTAGGTCACCGCGGCCGGGCCGAAGCCGGCGAGCACGAGCACGCCGATGATGAGCACCGGGAGGAAGAGGGGAGCCCAGGCAGGCGGGGTGTGGTTGAGCGCCAGCAGCGCCGCCGCGATCAGCCAGGCGCCCGGTGCGGCGCGGCGCATGATCCGCGCCGCACCGATGCGCGGGATCCAGGGCGTCCAGAGCGCGATCCCCACCAGCAACAGCGCGATCCAGGTGACCAGGATCGCTGAGACCACCCGCTCGTCGAAATGGTGGAGGAGCGTCTGGCCGGGCACCTGGGCGCGGCGGAGCAGCGCGGGCAGGTGCGCTGCGTAGGCGCCGAGGAGCGCGAAGCAGGCCACCCACGCGGGCAGGAAGCTGCGGATCGGGCCGGGCCCCGTGATGGCTTTCACCACTCGACTCAGCGGGCTCACCGGCAGCGGCGGCACATAGGGCACCAGCGCGGCGCAGACCACCGCGGCAGCCATGTAGAGCGCGGCCAGCACCAGGAAGGCGCCGTGATGCAGCCAGTGGTACGCAAACGGTCCCACCACGAACCCGCCGGCATAGCCAGCCAGGTTGGCGGCCTCGAAGGCCCCGCTGGCGTTCGCCCGGACCCGCTGATTGTGGGTCGTGGCGGCGGCGATCGTGCCCAGCGCGGTGGGGATGAAGCACGCCGCACCCACTCCCTCCACCAGCCGGGCGATGACGATGTGACCGGGGGCGTTGGCCACGGTCAGCATCAGTGCGCCGATGACGCTGAAGAGCGGGCCGCCGATGAGGAACAGGCGGCGCCCGAACCGATCGGCGAACCGGGCGAGGATGGGAGCGAAAACCATCTCGGGCACCGCCTGGCTGGCCCCGACGAAACCCAGGATGAGACCGCTGGGGCGGCCGCCGAACATGTCGACGAGGTCGAAGCCCACCGCCACGGCGGCGCCGGAGGTGCCGATGCGCAGAAGGGTCGTGCCGGCGAGAAGCGCCCCGACGGCGCTGGGCCGGTTGCCAACCAGGGGGCTCTCGAGGGAGCTGGCGGCGGCCTGTTCGTCGGGGGGCGCGGACGGGACCTCGACCAGGTCGGGTCCACCGGCGTCGGCAGCGTTCAGGTGTGTGTGGGAGTCCACTCACCCTTAGGGTAATCGAGGGTGGACGCGAAGCTTTCGTCCGCGCCCTCCCGCCACTACAATGCGACCACGTCTCGACCCCGGCCGCGCTTGGCCGCCGGCCGGCGCAGCCGCACCCGGCTCGGGGAGGCGACGTCGCCGACGAGACGCCGCATGCCGGGCGCCTGTCGCCCCAGGATCGCGACCCGAGGAAAACCCCCATCACAATCGAGATCGTCGCCCTCATCGTGGGCTTGGGCATCGCCATTGCCTTTGCCATCGGCGCCATCCTCCGTGCGCGCGGTGCCGTGGCCGCTGCCGGTGCAGGTCGCGGCGCCGCCGACACCGAACTTCGTGCGCGTCAGCAGGCGCTGGAGCAGGAGGCTCAGCAGGTGCTCGTGGGCGCCCGTGAAGAGGCCTTTCGCATCCGCGGCGAGGCCGAGACCGACGTCCGCGAACGCCGCGCCGAGGTGGCTCGCCTCGAGCAGCGCAACAGCCAGCGCGAGGAGGGCCTGGAACGGCGCATGCGCGAGCTGGAGCAGAGCGAGCAGCGCCTCACCCGACGCGAGGAGGAGCTGGAGGAACTGCGCCAGACGACCGAGAGCGAGCGTGACCTCGTCGGCCGCGAGATCGAGCGCGTCGCCGGCCTCTCCCAGCAGGAGGCGCGGGCTGAGCTTCTCACCGAGGTGGAGGCCGAGCTCGACGGCGAGATCGCCGAGCGCATCAGGGCCGCCGACGAGCGTGTGCGCGAGGAGGCGTCGGAGCGGAGCCGGGAGATCCTCATCGCGGCGATGCAGCGCCACGCCTCGGACCAGACCGGCGAGTCGTCGGTGACGGTCATGCACCTTCCCAGCGACGACCTCAAGGGCAGGATCATCGGTCGAGAGGGCCGCAACATCCGCGCCCTCGAGGCGGCCACGGGTGTTGACGTCATCGTCGACGAGACGCCCGAGGCGGTCGTGCTGAGCGGCTTCGACCCGGTCCGCCGCGAGGTCGCGAGGGTCACGCTGGAGCGGCTCTTCGCGGACGGGCGCATCCACCCCGCTCGCATCGAGGAGATGGTCGGCAAGAGTCGAAGCGAGATCATGCAGCGCATCAAGGAGGAGGGCGAGACGGCCTGTCAGGAGCTGGGCATCCCCTCCGTCCACCCCGAGCTGGCCAAGCTGCTCGGCACGCTGCGCTTCCGTAACTCATATGGCCACAACGTGCTCAGCCACAGCAAGGACACCGCGGCCATCGCCGGGATGATCGCGGCCGAGATCGGCTACGACGAGCAGGAGGCCAAGGAGATCGGCCTCTTCCACGATATCGGGCACGCCGTCGAGGAGGGCGTCGAGGGCTCCCATGCCATCATCGGAGGCGAGATCCTCGCTCGGCTCGGCCGCCCCGCCTCCGTCGTCCAGGCGGTGCGCGCCCATCACTACGACGAGGAGCCGCGCTCGATCGGCGCGTTCATCGTGATGACGGCCGACGCCATCGCCGCCACCCGCCGCGGCGCCCGGCGCGAGGCGATGGCGGCGTCACTGAAGCGACTGGAGCGCATCGAGGCCATCGCCAGCGAGTTCGACGGCGTGGAGCGCAGCTTCGCGGTCCAGGCCGGCAAGGAGTTGCGGGTCATGGTCCGCCCCGGCGAGGTCAGCGACGATCGTGCCCAGGTGCTGGCGCGCCAGATCGCCAAGCGGCTCCACGCCGAGGGCAGCTACGTGGGCCGCCTCAAGGTGGTCGTGCTCCGCGAGACGCGCAGCGTGGAATACGCGAAGTAACGATTGCATCGCGGCCAAACCCTCAATTCCTGATCCCGGTTCACAATCACCACCAATCTCATGATCACGTCGAAGCAACCGCCCACGCACGCGTCGTCACAAGGGGAAGCCCACCCCGTGGAAATTCTCAAGGTCTCAGCCACAAGCAAGCCAGTCGCCGTTGCGGGAGCCATCGCCGGGGTGGTCCGCACCCAGCACCGGGTGGAGGTGCAGGCCATCGGTGCGGGTGCGATCAACCAGGCCGTCAAGGCGATCGCCATCTCCCGCGGCTACGTGGCCGCGGGAGGCCTCGACCTCGTGTGCATCCCGTCGTTCATCGACATCTCCATCGACGGTGAGGAAAGGACCGGGATCAGGCTCCTCGTGGAGCCCCGATAGACGCGAGTACGGTCGCAGCCGCTACTCGCTAGGCTAGGTGGCAGCGTGTACCTGCCTGTTCTGAGCCCGTCCGCGTCCCACTTCAAGGCACTTCCGCTCGCCCGCCGCGGTGACGCCGATGAGCCCGTCCGGGGCCGCGAACCCATCGTGCCTCGCCTGGGCCGGCCTCCCCGCGTACACCTGTGGCACATCGGCTGCCAGATGAACGATGCGGACCACGAGCGCCTCGCCGAGTCGTTCGCCGAGATCGGGTTCATCCCCGACGTCGCCCTCGAGGACGCCGACATCGCGGTGCTGATCAGCTGTGCGGTGCGTTCCAACGCCGAGCAGAAGGTGTACGGAAAGTTCAAGGAGCTGATCCCGTGGAAGCGGGAGCGCCCCGGGAGGGCGATCGCGCTCACCGGCTGCATGGCTGTCGAGCACGGCTCTGCGTTGCTCGATCGCATGGCCGACCTGGACTACATGTTCGACGTGCGCGAGCCTGAGGGTTTCTTCGCGCGCCTGCAGTCGCTCTACGGTGGCGACGTCGACGGTCCCGTGACCATGCCGGCGTCTGACCGGCTGCTCGCCTACGTGCCGGTGATGGGTGGGTGCAACGAGATGTGCACCTACTGCATCGTGCCGTTCGTCCGTGGGCGCGAGAGCAGCCGCCCCACAGCGGAGATCGTCGCCGACGTCCGTCGCCTCGTCGACCGCGGCGTGCGCGAGGTCACCCTGCTCGGCCAGAACGTCAACAGCTACCGCGACCCTGGCGTCGGAACAGGGCTGCCCGAGCTTCTCGCCGCCGTCGACGCCATCCCCGGGCTGTTGCGACTGCGCTTCCTCACCTCGCACCCGCGCAACGCGGTGCCGCAGTTGTTTGCGGCGATGCGCGACCTGCCCTCGGTGTGCGAGCAACTCCACCTGCCCGTGCAGGCCGGTGATGACGAGTTGCTGCGCCGCATGCGCCGCGTCTACACCGTCGCCGAATACCGCGAGAAGATCGCCGAGGCCAGGGCGACAGTGCCCGGCCTGGCGCTGACGACCGACATCATCGTCGGGTTCAGCGGCGAGACCGAGGCCGAGTTCGAGGGCACCGTGCGCCTGCTCAGCGACATCCGCTACGACGTGGTCCACATTCAGGCCTACTCGGTGCGCCCCGGCACCGCGGCGGCGCGGCGCGCTGACGACGTCTCGCTGGTTGAGAAGAAGCGCCGCCTGAACCACCTGCTCGACATCCAGAGGGGCATAGCGCTGGAGCTGAACCAGGCTCTGCTGGGGTCCACCGTCGACGTGCTCGTCGAGGGCGTCGGCGAGAACGGCCGCCCCTACGGACGCACCCGGCAGGGCAAGGTGGCGTGGCTGCCGGCGGGAAGCGCCTCCGCCGGCGACCTTCGCGCCGGGCGGGTGGGCGCGGTGACCCACTGGCAGCTCGAAGTCGACGCGGTGCGCGCGGCGGCGTGACCCGGCGGGGGCAGGGGCAGGCGCCTCACGAGAGCGGGGTCGTCCGCGACGCCGGAACAATGATCGACCTCGACGACGCCGGCAGCACACCCATCCTGCAGCAGTACCGGGCCATCAAGGCGCGCTACCCCGACGCGCTCGTCCTGGCCCGCCTCGGCGACTTCTACGAGATGTTCGGCGCCGACGCCAAGGAGGCGGCCCCGCTGCTCGGGGTCACCCTGACCGGGCGTGGTTTCGGCGCTGCCGGGCGGCTGCCCATGTGTGGCGTTCCGCACCACGCCGCACCCGCGTACATCCGCCGCCTCCTCGACGCCGGCCGCCGCGTGGCCCTGTGGGACCAGGTCGGCGAGGTGGTGGCCGGCCGGCTCGTGCCGCGCGAGGTGACCCGCGTGCTCAGCCCGGGCACGGTCAGCGAGTCTGAGTACCTCGACGAGCACCGCGTGGCCCGCTGTGTTGCCGTCCACAGCAGCGCGGGTCGCACCGGCATCGCCGCCTTCGACGCGGCCAGCGGCGAGCTCCTCCTCGCCGACGTTGCGGGCGGTCTCGACTCCGCGGCGCTGCGCGAGGAGTACGAACGGCTCGATGTCGCCGAGCTGCTCCTGGCCGACGACGGCGGCGAGCTGCCCGCCGGGCTGCTCGGGGGCGCCGCGCGCACCAACCTCCCGCCTGCCTTCTTCGACGCCTCGCGCGGCCGCGAACGGCTCCTCGCCGTCACCGGCGCTCACACGCTCGACGGCCTCGGGGTGGAGGGCCTCGACGACGCCGTGCGCGCCGCGGGGGCTGTCCTCGCCTACTGCGAGCGGGCCCGGCTGGTGCTGAGCCCCGGCTTCGTCCATGTCCGCCGGCGCAGCGAGAACGCAACCATGCGCCTCGACGCCCAGACGCGGCGCAACCTAGAGCTTGTCAACGCGCTGGGCGGTGGGGACCTGTCCCTTGCATCCCTGCTCGACCGCACCCGCACCCCGATGGGAGCTCGGCTGCTGCGCGCCCGGCTCCTCGAGCCGCTCACCGAGCCGCTCCTCATCCTCGCCCGCCACGACGCCGTCGCCGTGCTCGTGGAGGCACCTCGAGTGCGCGACACCCTTGGCGAGGCGCTCAGTGCCGTGCGCGACCTCGAGCGCCTGGTGGCGCGCTGCGTCCAGGGGAGTGCCGGCGCGCGCGAGCTCGCCGCCGTCCGCCAGGCCTGCGCCGCTCTTCCCGCCGTTCAGGACATCCTGTCGGGGGTGCGCTCAGGCGAGCTGAGTGCGGCTTCGGCGCGTTGCGTCGCGCCGGAGGCAGTGTCCTCCCGGCTCCGATTGCTCCTCGTCAACGATCCCCCTGCCAGTGCGCGGGACGGGGGCTGCATCCGCCCCGGCGCCGACGCCGAGCTTGATGAGCTGGTGGCCTCGGGGACCGGCGCCCGGGCCTGGATCGCGGGGCTGGAGGCGGCGGAGCGGCAGCGCAGCGCGATCGGTTCGCTGAAGGTGGGCTACAACCGCGTCTTCGGCTACTACCTCGAAGTTCCCAACGCCCATCGCGACGCCGTCCCGGGCGACTACGTCCGCAAACAGACCCTGGTTGGCGCCGAGCGCTACATCACGGCCGAGCTCAAGGAGCGCGAGACGGTTGTCCTCGGCGCGCGGGAGAGGGCGCTGGAGCGCGAGCTGCAGCTTCTCAGCGAGCTCAGGACGGAGGTTGCGGCGCACGCCGCCGTGCTGCTCGACGCGGCGGCGGCGGTGGCCATCCTCGACGTGCACCGCTCCCTGGCGGTCGTGGCCGCCGAGCAGGGCTGGGTGCGGCCGCTGGTGGACACATCCGGGGTCATCGACATCGACCAGGGACGCCACCCACTGGTGGAGCATTCCCTCGGGGCCGGCCGCTTCGTCGCCAACGACTGCCGCCTCGACGCCGCCGAGCGCATTGTCGTGCTCACCGGCCCCAACATGGCCGGCAAGTCGACGTTCCTGCGCCAGGTGGCGCTTCTCGCCCTGCTCGCGCAGGTGGGCAGCTTCGTCCCCGCCGAGCGCGCGCGCATCGGCGTCTGCGACCGCATCTTCACGCGCATCGGCGCCCACGACGACCTCAGCGGCGGCCTCTCGACGTTCATGGTGGAGATGACCGAGACCGCAGCGATCCTCCGCCAGGCAACCGCTCGCAGCCTGGTCATCCTCGACGAGATTGGTCGCGGCACCTCGACGTACGACGGCGTGTCGATCGCCCAGGCGGTGGTCGAGCACCTCCACGAGGCGCCACATCTCAACTGCCGCACCCTTTTCGCCACCCACTACCACGAGCTGACCGTCCTCGCCGAACGGCTGCCGCGCGTGCACAACGCCCGCGTCGACGTTCTCGAGGATGGCGACGGCGTCACCTTTCTGCACCGCATCGTCGCCGGCGCCGCCGACCGCTCCTACGGCATCCATGTGGCTCGCCTGGCCGGCGTTCCCGCGTCCGTGCTGGTGCGCGCCCGCCAGCTGCTCGCCGACCTCGAGCGCGAGCGCCCTGTCGCGGGGTCCGGCGGCGACACCCCCGACCAGCTCAGTCTCGGCATTGCGGCGCCGGAGCATCCCGTGGTCGCCGAACTCCTTCAGCTCGACATCGAGGGACTCACCCCGCTGGCTGCGCTCAACAAGCTCGCGGAGCTGCGCGAGCGCGCCGCGCCGTGACCGCCACCGGCACCTCAATCCTCTCCGGCCCGATCCACCGCCTGCCCCAGTCGGTGGCCGACGCCATCGCCGCCGGCGAGGTCGTGGAGCGGCCGGCCTCGGTGGTCAAGGAGTTGTGCGAGAACGCGGTCGACGCCGGCGCCACAAGCATCGACGTGGCCGTCGACTCCGGGGGAACCGTGCGCATCAGGGTTGTCGACAACGGCACGGGCATCCCCGCCGCCCAGCTCGGCCTGGCCATGGCGCGCCACGCCACCTCGAAGATCAGCGTGGCCGCCGACCTCGAGACCGTGACCACACTGGGGTTTCGCGGCGAGGCGCTGGCGAGCATTGCGGCGGTGGCCGACGTGACCCTGTGTTCGCGCGTGGCCGGGGCCCCCGCTGGGGCGCGCCTGCGGGTGCGCCACGGCGAGACGGTGGAGGAGGGCGGATGGGGCGGTCCGGCCGGGACGGCTGTGGAGGTGCTCGACCTCTTCGCCGCCACGCCGGCCCGGCTGCGTTTCCTTCGCGGCGAGCGGGCCGAAGTCGCGGCCGCGCTGGCGGTTGTCAGCGACCTTGCGCTCGTCCAGCCAGAGCTGCGCGTCACGTGCGTGGTCGACGGCCGCACCCGCCTGCGTTCGCCGGGAGGCGGGCTCGACGACGCTCTGCGCTGCGTGTTCGGGTCCGAGGCTGCAGAGCTGCTGCCTGTTGCCGCCGAGGGTGACATCAACGTCGGCGGTGCGATCAGCGAGCCGCGCCGCCACCGCGGCAACCGCTCGGGCCTTGTGGTCGTGGTCAACGGCCGTCGCGTGCACAACCGCGCCCTGGTCGCAGCCGTCGCGGAGGCGTATCGCGGCCTCGTCCCGGCGCGAAGGTACCCGTTCGGGGTGCTCAGCGTCGCCGTCGATCCGCTCGAGGTGGACGTCAACGTGCACCCCACCAAGCGTGAGGTGCGCTTCCGCGATGAGCGGGCGGTGTTCGCGGCGGTGCAGCGCGCCTGCTGGACGGCGCTGAGGGGTGCGTCGGTGTACCACGCTGACGACGGTCACGGCGCGGGACTCGGATTTCTCGACGCATCCTCGTCATGGATCCCGACGGGGAACGCATTGGATGCGGCGCCGGGAGGAGCGAGCGACCCGGCGGGAAGCCCCAGGAGCGATGAGCTCGCGCCGCCGGCGTTGCCCGGCACGGGGGTGCCGGCGACGCGGACCTTGCTCGAGTCCCTGCGCCCGCTCCGAGCCCTTGGACAGCAGGGCGGCCGCTGGCTGCTGGCCACCTCCGGGGTGGGGGTGGTCATCGTCGACCCCCACGCCGCCCACGAGAAGGTGCTGTACACCCAGCTTCTTCAGGAGTGGTCCGCCGGGTTGCCGGCCGGGCAGTTGTTGCTCATCCCGGCGGTGCTGGAATGTGATGCCCGGCGCATGGAGCTGTTCGCTGCCCACGGCGCCCTCCTCGCCCTGTGCGGCTTCACCGTCGAGGCGTTCGGGCCGAACAGCCTGCGCTGCACCGCCGTCCCCGCCGGGGTGGCGGCGGCGGACCCGGGCCGCCTCGTCGGCGACCTCCTCGATTCCCTCGGGGCGGGAGGCCCGGTCACCGAGCAGCGTCACCGCGCCGCCGCGCTGATCGCCTGCCATGGCGCGGTCAGGTTCGGCGACGAGCTGTCCCCAGATGCTCAGCAGCGCCTCCTCGACGCCGTCGTTGCCACCCGCGGCGGCCTCACCTGCCCGCACGGCCGGCCTGCGCTGGCGCTCTTCGACGACGACATGCTGCGGCGCATCTTCCGACGCCCCCCGGGGTGACCCTGCCGCCACCGATTCTCGCCGTCGGGGGCCCGACCGCCACAGGTAAGACAGTGCTGGCCGTCGAGGTGGCGCGGCGCATCGGGGGAGAGATTGTCAACGCGGACTCCCGCCAGGTTCTTCGCCGCCTGGTGGCCGGGACAGCTGCACCGACCGTTGCGGAACTGCGTGGGGTGCCCTGCCACCTGCTCGCGGTGTGCGAGCCGGGTGAGCCGTTCACCGTTGCGCAGTGGCTCGCCCTGGCCCGCGACGTCCTCGCCGGGCTGGCCGCGCGCGGCGTCCCCGCGGTGGTGGTCGGGGGGACCGGTCAGTACATCCGCGCGCTCCGCGAGGGATGGGACTTCGGCGGCGCCGCACCGCACCCGGTCGAACGCGACCAGCTCAGCGCGGCGGCGGCAACTCCCGAGGGGCTGGGGCTCCTGGTCGCGGAGCTGCGCACGCGCGATCCCGCCGGGGCAGCGACCCTGGACCTGGCCAACCCGCGCCGCGTGGTCCGCGCCCTCGAGGTGCTTCGCGCCGGGGAGGGCGGCCTGGCCGAACGACGGCAGCGTTCTGGCGGGCCCGAGCTGAAGCTGGTCGTGCTCGACGCCGACCGTGACCTGCATCGGCACGTGCTCGAGGCGCGCATCGCGTCGATGTTCCGCGGAGGCGCCATCCTCGACGAGGTGCGAGCAGAGCTCCAGGCCGGCACGGCCCCGGGCGTCCTGGCGCGTGCCGGCATCGGCTACCGCGAGGCCGTGGCCGTCGTTGCGGGCACGATGACCGTCGAGGAGGCCTGCGCAACGGCCACTCAGCGAACCCGCCGGTACGTCAAGGCCCAGCGCACGTGGTTCCGCCACGAACCTGCCGCGCTGCGCCTCGAGCGCACCAGCGTCACGAGGACCTCAGACCTGGCGTCCGCGGTGCTGGCGGTGCTGACTACGGGTTGACTGCCTCGGTGAGGTACTGCTCGAGGAAGGCGTAGAAGCTGCGGCGCTGCTCGCGGTCCTCATCCTCGGTCAGCGTCTGTCCGGAGCGGCGGGCCTCGATCCATGGCGGCACCCCGCTGGCCAGGACGTTGTCGCCCATGCGCACGAACACGACCGAGTCGTCCTTCTCCTCGACCATCAGGGTGATCCGCATACGGACCCCTGACGGCGACGCCAGCTTCCAACTCATCTCCCAGTACCGGCCGCCGTCGGTGGCGCGGCCGACCGCGACCTCGGTGTCCCGGAGGAGGTGCTCGTTGGCTTGGCTGACCTTCTCCAGGATGACAGTCAGTGCCGGATCGAGGTCGCGGTAGACCCAGCGCACCAGGGACGCGCCGCGGTGGCCGACGTCGGGGAGCGCGCGAGGGTTGTTGGCCTTGCTTCCCAGTGCCGCCACGGTCCCCGCGTGACGGCGGCAGTAGCGCCGCCCGGAGACTTCCGAACCGTGCTCCTCGCACCAATGGGTGCGGCAGGCGCTGCCGCGGCTGTCGACATACGCGCACGCCTCGACCGGCTGGGCGTCGCAGCCGGTCTCGCCGCAGCGGATCACGACGGGCAGGGCACCACCGCCGGGTTGCCGGACGGGCGCCGTCGGGTCATCCATGTTTGCCTCATCAAAGGCCTGCTGCTGCGCCGGGGCGCCGGTTTTGCTCATTTGATCATGCTTGCGTGGGTGCCGTGGGACCCTCCGCATCGTAGGACGTGGTCCTCGTTGTGATGGCCGTGCGCACCGGCCGTTCACGCACTCGACACCAGAACGTTGAAAGTCCGCCTCCCGGGGCGGCGGCGGGATGGGAACATCCGTTTGCGCTATCGACGGATCCGTGGTACATTGCGGCGGCCACAGAAGGCTTGGAGGTACATATGACCGAGCCCGTCGAGGGGCGTCAGCGCCAGATCCTCGAGTTCCTTCGCACCCACGCCCGCCAGCACTCGTACCCGCCCACTGTCCGCGAGATCGGTCACGCCGTCGGGCTGAGTTCCTCGTCCACCGTGCAGAACCACCTCAACGCCCTTGAGACCAAGGGCCTGATCCGGCGGGACCCCACCAAGTCCCGGACCGTCGAGGTGGTTGGCGCCGAGACGGTGCTCACGCTGCCCGTGGCGTCCAACGTCCTGCGCCTGCCCCTGATCGGCCGCGTCGCCGCAGGCACCCCGGTGCTCGCCGAGGAGAACGTGGAGGACCACATCACGGTCGGTCCGGAGATCGCCGGCGGCGATGACGCATACGCCCTGACCGTGCACGGCGACAGCATGATCGGCGCCGGCATCAACGATGGTGACATCGTGCTGGTGCGCCCGCGGCGCGATGCTCCGGCCAACGGCACCATCGTGGTGGCGCGCATCGAGAACGAGACCACGGGCGAGGGTGAGGTGACCGTCAAGCGCTTCTTCCGCGAGAACGGCAGGGTCCGCCTCCAGCCCGAGAATCCGAGCCTGGAACCGATGTTCCCTCGCGAGATCGCCATCGAGGGGGTCGTGACAGCCGTGATCCGGGTGATCGGCTGAGCCGGGCAAGCTAGCCGGTCGACGCGACCTGGTCGGGCTGCTCGTCCGCGCGCGGCGCGTCGGGCAGTGCACCGAGGTACGCGTCGACAGCGGCGGCCAGCTCCTCGGACGCTTCGCCGTGGACGGTCACCCTGGTCCCCCCACTGTCGTCGGCGACGGCGCTGACGGCAAGGTCGGGACGGCGCCGGTCCAGCAGCAGCGGGATGGCCGGCAGGATCGCCAGCGGCAGCGCGCTGATGAGGACGACGTTCCACGCTGTGGCGATGAGAACAGCCATGACGATGACCACCGCGGAACCCGCGGCGAGGTCGGAGCCGAAGCGGTGGCGGCTGAGTGGTCGCAGGACGAGGTAGTGGGTGCCCCGTTCCGCCACGGCGATTCCGGGCAGCGGGCGCGCGGCCACGTCATCGAGG
>Ga0209890_10000159_pt1 | contig 31769 bp, 25 predicted proteins | sample OrgsoiDNA2013049_FD_185799 | JGI IMG/M metagenome (GOLD analysis project Ga0209890, IMG submission 185799) | Permafrost soil microbial communities from the Arctic, to analyse light accelerated degradation of dissolved organic matter (DOM) -... | ecosystem: Environmental > Terrestrial > Soil >... | reverse complement strand
CGATCCGCGAAGGCGGCAAGACGGTCGGCGCCGGCGTCGTCGCCAAAGTCATCGCATGATCTTAATTTTATCGATCGGGGCCGCGTCGGCCCCGTTGAAAGGTTGCGCGAAGCGCATTAACTAGGGCAGTAGCTCAATTGGCAGAGCGGCGGTCTCCAAAACCGCAGGTTGGGGGTTCGATTCCCTCCTGCCCTGCCAGTTCGAGCGGGCGCGAAGGGCAGCAGTAAAAATGGCAGAAGTGCAGGCACCCGCGGTTGCGTCCGCGAAGGATACGACGCTCTTGACGCTGTCGATTCTCGCGCTGTTTGCGGGAATCGGCGCGTTCTATTGGTACGACGAGCAGGCGCTGCCGATTCGCATCGCGATGGTGATCGCGGGATTGGCGGCGGCGACCGGGCTCATCTGGTTCAGCTGGTATGGCCGCGAGTTTCGCCAGTTCGCGCTGGCCGCGCGCATCGAGCTGCGCAAGGTGGTGTGGCCGGAGCGTGAAGAGACGATCAAGACGACTTACGTGGTGTTCATTTTCGCCATCGTGATGGGCTTGTTCTTTTGGGGACTCGATTGGGGTCTCACGTGGCTGACCCGGCTGTTGTCCGGTCAGTCGGCCTGACGAATTCGGAGCACTCTATGTCTCTGCGATGGTACGTGGTTCATGCCTATTCGAATTTCGAGCACAAAGTCGCCGAGTCGCTCAAGGATCGGGTAAAGCGAGCGGGACTGGAAAGCAAATTCGGCGAAATTCTGGTGCCCACGGAGGAAGTCGTGGAAATGCGCGACGGCCAGAAGCGCAAGTCGGACCGCAAATTTTTCCCGGGCTATGTGCTCGTGCAGATGGAGATGGACGAAGACACCTGGCACTTGGTCAAAGAGGTGCCCAAGGTCCTGGGGTTCATCGGGGGCACCAGCGACAAGCCGGCTGCGATCACCGACAAGGAGGCCATGTCGATTCTGCGCCGCGTGGAAGAGGGCGTCGACAAGCCGAAGCCCAAGGTGCTGTTCGAGCCCGGTGAGGTGGTGCGCGTGACCGACGGTCCGTTCAACGACTTCAACGGCGTGGTGGAGTCGGTCAATTACGAGAAGAACCGCCTGCAAGTGGCGGTGCAGATCCTGGGCCGTTCGACGCCCGTGGAGCTGGATTTCTCGCAGGTCGAAAAAGGTTAGTTTAAGGACGGGGTCGCGCCTCTGGCGCGAACCCGTAGATTCTGGCGCGCAAGCGCCTAGACAGGGCGCGCAAGCGCCTAAACAAGGGGAGCTTCTCGCAAGAGGGGCGTTATTACCCACAGGAGTGAAGCGACCATGGCAAAGAAAGTCACCGGGTATATAAAGCTGCAGATTCCTGCGGGCCAGGCGAACCCAAGTCCGCCGGTAGGTCCCGCCCTAGGCCAGCAGGGCGTCAACATCATGGAATTCTGCAAGGCGTTCAACGCGCAGACCCAGTCGTTGGAAAAGGGGCTGCCGACCCCGGTGGTGATCACGGTGTACAGCGACCGAAGCTTCACCTTCATCATGAAGACGCCGCCCGCGTCGGTGCTCATCGCCAAGGCGATCGGCATTGCGAAGGGCAGCGCCACGCCGAACACCTCCAAGGTGGGCAAGGTGTCGCGCAAGCAGCTCGAGGATATCGCCAAGCTGAAGATGCCGGATCTGACCGCGGGCAATCTGGAGGCGGCGGTGCGCACCATCGCCGGCAGCGCACGCAGCATGGGCGTCGACGTGGAGGGGCTCTAACATGGGCACGATCGTGAAGCGAACCAAGACCTGGAAGGAAAAGCTGGCTCCGGGCAAATCGTATGCCATCGACGATGCGCTGAAACTCGTCAAGGAATTCGCCACGGCGAAGTTCAACGAGTCGGTCGACGTGTCGGTCAATTTGGGAGTGGACGCGACCAAGTCGGACCAGCAGGTGCGGGGCTCGACCGTGATGCCGCACGGCACCGGCAAGACCGTGCGGGTGGCGGTTTTCACCCAGGGCAAGAATGCCGATGCGGCGAAGGCCGCCGGCGCCGACATCGTCGGCTTCGAGGATTTGGCCGAAAAGGTCAAGGCCGGACAGATTGATTTCGACGTCGTGATCGCGAGTCCCGACGCCATGCGCATCGTGGGTCAGCTGGGCCAGATCCTCGGCCCCCGCGGCCTGATGCCGAATCCGAAAGTCGGTACGGTGACTCCCGATGTTGCGGGCGCGGTCAAGAACGCGAAGTCCGGCCAGGTGCGCTATCGCACCGACAAGGCCGGCATCGTGCACGCGCAAATAGGCCGCGCGAGCTTCGAGCCGACCGCGCTCAAGGAGAACCTGTTGGCGCTGGTGGCGGATCTGCAGAAGATCAAGCCGGCGACATCGAAGGGCATTTACCTGAAGAAATTGACGCTGTCCTCGACCATGGGTCCGGGCATCACGGTCGACCATGCCAGTTTGGGCCTGGGTTAGTAATTTAATCGGACGGGGTCGCGTCGACCCCGTTGAATGTTGCGCGAAGCGCATGGGAAGAATTGATGGAGGGTTGCGTGAGGCCGCGGGGCCGCATGCGCTCACCGTCGAAGACCGCAGGCGGGCCAGGTTCCTTTAAAGAACCGGGGCCCTTAAAGATCGGCCTGCGCAGATGGTGGGACCCGAATCAGGAATTTCCTGGTGAAGGTCGCACCGCACGAGTACGGCGGCGTGCTCGAAGGGTGGGCAGGAGCGATGGCGTTCTTGCCTGGTGTGTGACGCTTCTGACCTAGGAACCTAAATGGCACTCAAGTTAGAAGAGAAGAAAGTCGTGGTGGCAGAGGTCAACGCGGTCGCGGCGAAAGCCCTGTCCGTGGTGGGCGCAGAGAACCGTGGCTTGACCGTGACACAGATGACCGCTCTGCGCGCAAAGGCGCGCAAGGAAGGGGTCTATCTGCGGATCGTCAAGAACACGCTCGCGCGCAAGGCCGTTGCCGGCACCGCTTTCGAGTGCATTTCTCCGGCGCTGAAAGGACCCCTTGTCCTTGCGTTCTCCAACGACGATCCGGGCGCGGCCGCGCGCATCGTCAAGGCGTTCGCGAAGGACAACGACAAGCTGGTGACGACCCTCGTATCTCTGGGCGGGCAATTGCTCAAGGCTCAGGATATCGATCGTGTGGCTTCATTGCCCACGCGCGCACAGGCGCTGTCGCAACTGCTGGGTGTGCTCAAGGCGCCGATTTCGAAGTTCGTTGGTACGTTGGCTGCCCCCAATTCCAAGTTGGTGAGGACGCTGGCTGCCGTTCTTGAAGCGAAGAAATCGCAGGCTGAGAAGAGCGGTGCGCCGGCGTAGACGGCAACGACGAATTTAATCTGATTCGGGTCGTTGGGACCCTTAATACGTTTTGGAGACAAAAATGGCTGTTACTAAAGACGAAATCCTCGATGCGATTTCCAAGATGTCCGTCATGGAAGTGGTCGAGCTGATTTCCGATATGGAGAAGAAGTTCAACGTCACGGCGGCTGCTCCGGTAGCGGCGGCAGCGGCTCCCGGCGGTGCTGCGGCTGCGCCGGCTGCCGAAGCGCAGACGGAGTTCACCGTGACGATGACCGAGTTCGGCGCCAACAAAGTGGGCGTCATCAAGGTGATTCGCGAGATCACGGGACTCGGATTGAAGGAAGCGAAGGATCTGGTTGAAGGCGCACCTTCGACGGTCAAGGAAAGTATTCCGAAGGCCGATGCCGAGACCATCAAGAAGAAGCTCGAGGACGCCGGCGCCAAGGCTGCCATCAAGTAGTGATCAGAGCCGATATGCGCAGTTCGATGGTTGTTGCCGTGGCGGCGGCAACCATCGGCTGCGCCTTTGATTATGAGTCGAATCCCACGCTCGCGAAGCGAGCGCTATTAAACGGGGGCCCCGGGACCCCGTTAAATTCGGCGCGTAAGCGCCTGGGAATACCCCGTTAAATTCGGCGCGTAAGCGCCCGGAATAGGCGCTAGCGCCTGGAGACACACGCACATGGCTTATTCGTTCACCGAAAAGAAGCGCATTCGTAAGAACTTCGGCAAGCGTCCGAGCATTCTCGGTACGCCGTATTTGCTGGCAATCCAATTGGATTCGTACCGGCGATTCCTGCAGGCCGACGTTGCCGAATCCAAGCGGGAAGAAATCGGCTTGCACGCCGCTTTCGACAGCGTGTTTCCCATTTCCAGCTATTCGGGCAATGCCACGCTCGAGTACGTGAGCTACCGCCTGGGCGAGCCGGTATTCGACGTCAAGGAATGCCAGCTGCGCAGCCTGACCTATGCCGCGCCGCTGCGCGTCAAAGTCCGCCTGGTGGTGCTCGACAAGGAGGCCAGCGGCGCCAAGAAGCCGGTGAAGGACGTTCGCGAACAGGAGGTCTATCTCGGCGAATTGCCGCTCATGACCGAGAACGGCACTTTCATCATCAACGGCACCGAACGCGTCATCGTCTCGCAGCTGCATCGCAGCCCGGGAGTGTTCTTCGACCACGACCGCGGCAAGACTCATTCATCGGGCAAGTTGCTGTTCTCCGCCCGCATCATTCCCTATCGCGGTTCCTGGTTGGATTTCGAATTCGACCCGAAGGACTGCGTGTTCGCGCGCATCGACCGGCGGCGCAAGCTTCCGGTGACCATCATCCTGCGCGCGCTCGGCTACACCGAGGAGCAGGTGTTGGACATGTTCTTCGAGAAGAACGTGTTCCACCTGTCGAAGAAGGAAATCGAATTCGAAATCATCCCGCAGCGTCTGCGCGGCGAGACCGCTTCGTTTGAAATTCGCGTCGGCAAGAAGGTCATCGTCGAGGAGGGCCGGCGCATCACCGCCCGCCACGTGCGCGATCTGGAAGAGGCGCAGGTCAAGCGCCTGCCCGTACCGGTCGAGTATCTGCAGGGCAAGGTGCTGGCGCATGACATAGTCAACATCGACACCGGGGAAATCCTGGCCAAAGCCAACGAGATCCTCACCGTGCCGACGGTCGGCAAGCTGATCGAAAACGGCATCACGCAAATCCGCACCTTGTTCGTCAACGATCTGGACCGGGGTCCGTATATATCAGACACACTTCGCATAGATCCGACCAAGACGCGGCTCGAAGCGCTGGTGGAAATCTACCGCATGATGCGTCCGGGCGAACCACCCACCAAAGATGCGGCCGAGAACCTGTTTCAGAACCTGTTCTTCAACGGCGAGCGCTACGATCTGTCGCCGGTGGGGCGCATGAAGTTCAACCGCCGCGTCGGCCGCGAGGAGATCACCGGTTCGGGCGTGCTCAGCAAGGAAGACATCATCGAGGTGATGAAGACCCTGATCGACATCCGCAATGGCAACGGCCACGTGGACGACATCGATCACTTGGGCAATCGCCGCGTGCGCAGCGTCGGCGAGATGGCGGAGAACGCGTTCCGCATCGGGTTGGTGCGCGTCGAGCGCGCGGTTAAGGAACGTCTCACCATCGCCGAGAGCGAACCGATCATGCCGCAGGAGATGATCAACGCGAAGCCGGTCGCGGCCGCGGTGAAGGAATTCTTCGGATCCTCGCAGCTCTCGCAGTTCATGGACCAGAACAATCCGCTGTCGGAAGTCACGCACAAGCGGCGCGTTTCCGCGCTCGGCCCAGGCGGCCTGACCCGCGAACGCGCCGGATTCGAAGTGCGCGACGTGCACCCGACGCATTACGGCCGGGTGTGCCCGATCGAAACGCCCGAAGGTCCGAACATCGGTTTGATCAATTCGCTGGCCGTGTATGCGCGCACCAACGACTACGGATTTTTGGAGACTCCGTACCGTCGCGTCTCGAAGGGCAAGGTCACCGACCAGATCGATTACCTGTCGGCCATCGAGGAGGGGCAGTACGTGATCGCGCAGGCGAATGCCACGCTCAACGACAAGGGCGAGTTCACCGATGATCTGATCTCCTGCCGTACGCAGAACGAATTCACCTTGTCGGCTCCCGACAAGATCGATTTCATGGACGTTAGCCCAAAACAGATCGTGTCGGTGGCGGCATCCTTGATTCCCTTCTTGGAGCACGACGACGCGAACCGCGCGCTCATGGGATCGAACATGCAGCGCCAGGCGGTTCCGACCCTGCGTTCGGAAACGCCGCTGGTGGGCACCGGCATGGAACGAGCGGTCGCCATCGACTCCGGCGTCACCGTGGTGGCGCGGCGCGGCGGCAGCGTGGATTCCGTCGATGCCTCGCGCATCGTGGTGCGGGTGAACGACGATGAAACGACAGCCGGGGAACCGGGCGTCGACATCTATTCGCTCACCAAGTACACGCGCTCGAACCAGAACACCTGCATCAATCAGCGTCCCCTGGTGAAGGCCGGCGACGCGATCAAGCGCGGCGACGTGCTGGCCGACGGTCCGTCGACGGATCTGGGCGAGCTTGCGCTCGGCCAGAACCTCCTGGTCGCCTTCATGCCGTGGAACGGCTACAACTTCGAAGACTCGATCCTGATCTCCGAACGTGTGGTCGAGGAAGACCGATTCACGACGATTCATATCGAAGAGCTCACTTGCGTCGCGCGCGACACCAAGCTCGGGCCCGAGGAAATCACGGCCGACATTCCCAACGTGGGCGACTCGGCATTGGCGAAGCTCGACGAAGCAGGCATTGCCTTCATCGGCGCCGAAGTGCGTGCCGGAGACATTTTGGTGGGCAAGGTCACGCCGAAGGGCGAGACGCAATTGACGCCGGAGGAGAAGCTGCTGCGCGCGATCTTCGGCGAGAAAGCGTCCGATGTGAAGGATACCTCGCTGCGTGTGCCGCCCGGCATGGACGGCACGGTGATCGACGTTCGCGTATTTACACGCGATGGGGTCGAGAAAGACTCGCGCGCACTGGCGATCGAGAAGTCGGAGCTCGAGCGGGTACGCAAGGACTTGGCCGATCAGCAGCGCATTCTGGAAGACGACTTGTTCCAGCGTGTACGCGGCATGATCGAGGGCAAGGCCGCGGAAGCAGGCCCCAAAAAGATCAAGGCGGGCACGCAAATCGATGACGCCTATCTCGCCGACCTGCCGCGTGAGCAGTGGTTCGAGATCCGCTTCAAGGAGGAAGACACGAACGCGCAGCTGGAAACGGTTTCCGAGCGGCTGAAGGGTCAGCGCAAGGCGTTCGAGAAGCGCTTTGAAGAGAAGAAGGCGAAGATCACGGCGGGCGACGATCTGGCTCCGGGCGTGCTCAAGATGGTCAAAGTGTATCTGGCGGTGAAGCGCCGTGTGCAACCCGGCGACAAGATGGCGGGACGCCACGGCAACAAGGGCGTGATTTCCTCCATCGTGCCGGTCGAGGATATGCCTTACATGGCCGACGGTACGCCGGTGGACATCGTGTTGAACCCCTTGGGCGTGCCTTCGCGCATGAACATCGGCCAGATTCTGGAAACCCACTTGGGTTGGGCTGCCAAGGGCTTGGGCGCCAAGATCGGCAAGATGCTGGAAGCACAGCATGCCGTCGTGGAACTGCGCAGGTTTCTGGGCCAGGTCTATAACGAGACCGGCGGCCAGAAGGAAGACATCAAGTCCATGAGCGACGCCGAAGTCATCGAGCTTGCCAGCAATTTGAAAAAGGGCGTGCCGATGGCGACCCCGGTGTTCGACGGTGCCAGCGAAGAGGAGATCAAGAACCTCCTGACGCTTGCCGATCTGCCGACCTCGGGCCAGACCACTCTGCACGACGGCCGCACCGGCGAGCAGTTCGAGCGGCCGGTCACCGTGGGCTACATGTACATGCTGAAGCTCAATCACTTGGTCGACGACAAGATGCACGCGCGCTCCACCGGGCCGTACAGCTTGGTCACCCAGCAGCCGTTGGGCGGCAAGGCGCAGTTCGGCGGTCAGCGTTTCGGCGAGATGGAAGTGTGGGCGCTCGAGGCGTACGGCGCCGCGTACACCCTGCAGGAAATGCTCACCGTCAAGTCGGACGACGTCAACGGGCGTACGCAGATGTACAAGGCGATCGTCGATGGCAACCATGAAATGAAAGCCGGCATGCCGGAATCGTTCAATGTCTTGGTGAAGGAGATCCGCTCCTTGGCCATCAACATCGAACTAGAGAGCGAGGCCTAATCAATGAAAGATTTACTCAAGTTGTTCAAGCAACAAGTGCCGGTCGAGAACTTCGATTCGATCAAGATCGGACTCGCGTCGCCGGACATGATCCGCTCCTGGTCGTACGGCGAAGTGAAGAAACCGGAGACCATCAACTACCGCACGTTCAAGCCTGAACGCGATGGTTTGTTCTGCGCGAAGATCTTCGGCCCGGTCAAGGATTACGAGTGTCTGTGCGGCAAGTACAAGCGCCTGAAACATCGCGGCGTGGTGTGCGAGAAGTGCGGTGTCGAAGTGACCCAGTCCAAGGTGCGCCGCGAGCGCATGGGCCATATCGAGCTGGCGAGCCCGACCGCCCACATTTGGTTCTTGAAGTCCCTGCCGTCCCGCATCGGGCTCATGCTCGACATGACCCTGCGCGAAATTGAGCGCGTGCTGTACTTCGAGGCCTTCGTCGTGGTCGATCCGGGCATGACCTCGCTGCAGCGAGGGCAGTTGCTCACCGACGAGATGTATCTCGAGTCGATCGAGGAACATGGCGACGAATTCGATGCGCGCATGGGCGCCGAAGCGGTGCATGAGCTGCTGAAATCGATGGATCTGCCCTCCGAGGTCGTCAAGGTTCGCGAGGACATGGCGAACACGAACTCCGAGACGAAGATAAAGCGGTTGTCGAAGCGCTTGAAGCTGATCGAGGCGTTCATGGAGTCCGGCAACAAGCCGGAGTGGATGGTGCTCACCGTATTGCCGGTGCTGCCGCCCGACCTGCGTCCCCTGGTGCCGCTCGACGGCGGCCGCTTTGCGACCTCCGACTTGAACGATCTGTATCGCCGCGTCATCAACCGCAACAACCGTCTGCGCCGCCTGTTGGAATTGAACGCCCCGGACATCATCGTGCGCAACGAAAAGCGCATGCTGCAGGAAGCGGTCGACGCACTGCTCGACAACGGCCGCCGCGGCCGTGCGATCACGGGCACCAACAAGCGTCCCTTGAAATCTCTGGCCGACATGATCAAGGGCAAGCAGGGCCGGTTCCGTCAGAACCTCCTGGGCAAGCGCGTCGATTACTCGGGCCGGTCGGTCATCGTCGTGGGTCCGACCCTGCGTCTGCATCAGTGCGGATTGCCGAAGAAGATGGCGCTGGAATTGTTCAAGCCGTTCATTTTCTCCAAGCTGCAGCTGCGCGGAGAAGCCTCGACCATCAAGGCGGCGAAGCGCCTGGTGGAGCGCGAGGGACCGGAGGTGTGGGACATCCTCGAAGAGGTGATCCGCGAACATCCCGTGCTGCTCAATCGCGCGCCGACTTTGCATCGCCTCGGCATCCAGGCGTTCGAGCCGGTACTGATCGAAGGCAAGGCGATCCAGCTGCACCCGTTGGTTTGCACGGCGTTCAACGCCGACTTCGACGGCGACCAAATGGCGGTTCACGTGCCGCTGTCGATCGAAGCTCAGCTCGAAGCGCGCGCCTTGATGATGTCGTCGAACAACATTCTCTCGCCCGCCAACGGCGATCCCATCATCGTCCCGTCGCAGGACGTCGTGCTGGGGCTCTACTACATGACCCGCGAACGCGTGGGCGCGAAGGGTGAGGGCATGGCGTTCAGCGACGTTGCCGAAGTGCATCGTGCCTATGAGAGCCGCAACATCGATCTGCAGGCCAAGGTCAAAGTGCGCCTGTCCGAATACATCCGCGATCCTTCCGGAAAGCTGGTGCAGAACGTTCGAGTGGTCGCCACCACGGCGGGCCGGGCGTTGTTGTCCGAGATTCTGCCGCATGGCCTGTCCTTCGATGCCATCAACCAGGACATGACCAAGAAGACCATCTCCGCAACGATCAACGCCTGCTACCGCAGCGTGGGCTTGAAGGAGACGGTCGTGTTCGCGGACCAGTTGATGTACACCGGTTTCCACTACGCGACGCGCGCGGGCGTGTCGATCGGCGTGGACGACATGGTCGTGCCGCTGCAGAAGACGAAGATTCTGGCCACGGCCGAGAAGGAAGTGAAGGAGATCCAGGAGCAATACTCTTCGGGTCTCGTCACCAACGGCGAACGCTACAACAAAGTGGTCGACATCTGGTCGCGTACCAATGACCAAGTGGCAAAGGCCATGATGGAGAAGTTGGGAACCGACGAGGTCACCGACACCAAGGGCAACAAGGTCCGTCAAAAGTCGTTCAATTCCATCTTCATGATGGCCGACTCCGGCGCCCGCGGTTCCGCCGCGCAGATTCGTCAGCTCGCCGGCATGCGCGGCCTGATGGCGAAGCCGGACGGCTCGATCATTGAAACGCCGATCACGGCGAATTTCCGCGAGGGTTTGAACGTACTGCAGTACTTCATCTCGACTCACGGCGCGCGCAAGGGCTTGGCCGATACGGCACTGAAAACGGCCAACTCCGGCTACCTGACTCGCCGTCTGGTGGACGTTGCGCAAGACCTGGTGGTGACCGAGATCGATTGCGGCACCGTCAACGGCCTGTCGATCACTCCGATCGTCGAAGGCGGCGACGTGGTCGAAGGCTTGGGCGAGCGCGTATTGGGCCGCGTGGTCTCCGAAGATGTGGTGGTGGCGGCGAGCGGCGAAGTGCTGGTCAAGGCGGGCACATTGATCGATGAAAAGCTGGTCAAGCTGCTGGAAAAGATGGGCATCGACCAGGTCATGGTGCGTTCACCCATCACCTGCGAAACACGCTATGGCGTTTGCGCGCAGTGCTACGGCCGCGATTTGGGGCGTGGTCATCGCATCAATATCGGCGAGGCCGTGGGCGTCATCGCGGCGCAGTCGATCGGCGAGCCGGGCACTCAGCTCACCATGCGTACCTTCCACGTCGGCGGCGCCGCCTCGCGAGCGGCGGCGGCCAACGGCGTCGAAGTCAAGTCGAAGGGAACAATACGCCTGCACAACATCAAGACCGTGCGCCATGAGAAGGGCCATCTGGTCGCGGTGTCGCGGTCCGGCGAGTTGGGCGTGGTGGACGAGTTCGGCCGTGAGCGCGAGCGCTACAAGATTCCGTACGGCGCCACCATCACCGTAAACGATGCCGACGTCGTGACGGCGGGGCAGTCGGTCGCGAACTGGGATCCGCATACTCACCCCGTGGTCACGGAAGTGGCGGGCATGATCAAGTTCTCCGACTTCGTCGACGGCATCACCGTCACGACTCAGGTGGACGATGTCACCGGCCTCACCAGCACCGTGGTGCTGGATCCGAAGCAGCGCGGTTCGGGCGGCAAGGACCTGCGTCCCGTCGTGCGGCTGACCAATGCGAAGGGCAAGGAAGTTACGTTCGCCAACACCGATATTCCCGCGGTCTATGCGTTGCCTGCGGGCGCCATCGTCAGCCTGGAAGACGGTTCCAAGGTGTCGGTGGGCGATGTCATCGCGCGTATTCCCCAAGAGTCGTCGAAGACTCGCGACATCACCGGCGGTCTGCCCCGTGTGGCCGATCTGTTCGAGGCGCGCAAGCCGAAGGATTCCGCGATTCTGGCGGAGCGCAGCGGCACGGTCAGCTTCGGCAAGGAAACCAAGGGCAAGCGCCGCCTGATCATCACCAACGAGGGGACCGACAAGTACGAAGAGTTGATCCCCAAGTGGCGCCATCTCAATGTGTTCGAAGGCGAACAGGTGGAGAAGGGCGAAGTGATCGCCGACGGCGAGCCGAACCCGCATGACATATTGCGGCTGCAGGGCGTGGAGGCGTTGGCGAATTACCTGGTTCGCGAGATTCAAGACGTGTACCGCTTGCAGGGCGTGAAGATCAACGACAAGCACATCGAAGTCATCGTGCGGCAGATGCTGCGGAAAATCGAGGTATTGGATACCGGCGATTCAGCCCTGCTGCGCGGCGAACAGATGGATCGCGGCCGGCTGCTCGATGTCATTGCGAAGCAGAAAGCCGAGGGTAAGAACCAGTCGACCTGGGAGCCCATGCTGTTGGGCATCACCAAGGCATCCTTGGCGACCGAGTCCTTTATCTCCGCGGCTTCGTTTCAGGAAACGACGCGCGTCCTTACTGAGGCGGCTGTTCGGGGTCTCAAGGACGACCTGCGCGGCCTGAAGGAAAACGTCATTGTCGGCCGCCTCATTCCCGCGGGCACCGGCTTCGCGTATCATGCGCGACGCCGACGCGCGTTCGACGACACCCGCCGCCGCAGCTTCATGGATGTGAGCGGCGGAGTAGGCGACTCGGATGATGCAGTACCGGCGGGGGATACAGAGGCTGCCGAATAAAATAACAAGAAGTATCTAAAGATATGGCCCCGGATTCTCAAGAGTTCGGGGCCTTTTTTTGGTTCCCCGGGACGCCCACCCAAAATGCGGCGTGTCACGCAAAACAAATAGTGGAATTCGGAGCAGGAATCCAGTCCCTGATGGCCCCGCGGCGTCGGTGTCCAGAAACAGCGACTTGGACAGCGACAGCGTGGACGAAGAGGTTTACATTGCGCCGTCAGTGCAACCGATCCTTTCCGTTATGTCAGTTGACTCACCCGCTGCTGCAGACGCTTACTCGAGCCGCATTGCGCTGAAGGTGCTGCTGCCCGCGAGCATGGTCGTGGGCGGCGCGTTCGTCGCTGCCCGCCTCAGCGGTAACCCGGCCGTCGTGCAGCTGCTCGATATCCTGCATTGGACCGTCTCTTCCAGCGCAGCGGCGGCCTTAGCCTGGCTCGGGGCTCGCACCGCAGCCGGGCATGACCGTGCCCCGCGCCGCTGGTTTGCCTTGGGTCTTTCGTCCAATTTGTTGGGTCAGCTGCTGTTCGACATGCAGGAAATCACGCATTGGACCCCGATTCCGAATCTTTCCGATGCCTTATTTCTGGGCATCGGCCCTTGCTGCGTTCTGGGTCTGATTGCCACGCTGCGGACGCGATCTCCCGTGCTGAGCCGACCCTTCGTACTCGATGTCACGGCGCTCGCTTTGGTGATACTGACTCTGACGCTAGACGTTTACTTGCCGCGGCGGGAGACCATGAATCTCTTGCAATTGAGCATCTTGGTCATTTACCCCATAAGTTTACTGACGCCCGGCTGCGTGGGTGCCGTGGTGGCGCCCACGCTGAGATGGCGGCTCGACCCTCGCTGGGCGTTCTTTCTGTCCGCTACAGTACTGGACGGCGCCTCGTGGATGGCATGGAATTCAGAGTTCTTGAGCAGCACTTTGCAGGGTGCCTCATGGCTGAATTTGGTATTTTCTGTCGTTACCTTGTCGATGGGTTACGGGGCCTTCATGTGGCATACCGAAACCCGCCGCGACCTGGTGTGGCAACGCCGCTGCGAGGCGGTGCTTCGTATGATCCCGCTGTTTGTTGTCGGCGCCGCCGTCATCAGCGTCGCGCTGGTCTGGGTATTGCCGAACGTCTTGCCCTCAGTGAAACTGGCAACGGTGGGCGGCGCAGCGTTGGTCACTGTGCTTGCGGCCGTCCGGCAAAACCTCTCCTTGCTGGAACACGATCGATTGGTGGCTGCCGAACAGCATCTCAGCGAACGCACGCGAGAGTTACAAGCAAGTAATTCCCGCCTTGCGACTATCAATGAGCAACTGGTCGCCGCCACGGGACGCGCCACCGAAATGGCGCAGATCGCGCAGGTCGCGAATCAGGCGAAGAGCGAATTTCTCGCCAATATGAGTCATGAGATTCGCACCCCCATGAACGGCGTGATCGGCATGGCCGAAATGTTGCTCGATGCGCCCTTGGGCGATCCGCAGCGTGATTATGCGGAAACGATTCGCGACAGTGCCCGCGCCCTGTTGACGGTGATAAACGATATACTCGATTTCTCCAAGATCGAAGCCGGCAAGCTGGAGCTGGACGTGACCCGCGTCGAGGTGCGCGATCTGCTCGAGGATGTGGCGCGGCTGATCGCCGTTCAAGCGCACGCGAAGAATCTGGAGGTCACCGCCCACGTCGATCCCGCGGTTCCCGAGTTCGTGCAGGGTGATGCGGGCCGTCTGCGCCAGGTGCTCATCAACCTATGCGGCAATGCCGTCAAATTCACTCAAGAAGGTGAAGTTGCGTTGAGCGTCAGCGTAGTTGCACAAGATGCCGACTCCACGACGCTGCGCTTCGAGGTTCGCGACACCGGCCTCGGCATACCCGAAAATCGCTTGCACACGTTGTTCAAGCCGTTCTCGCAGGTCGATGCATCGACGACACGCCGATTTGGCGGCACCGGCCTCGGGCTGTCGATCGTCAAACGCCTCGCTGAGATGATGGATGGCGAAGCCGGCGTGCTGAGCCGTCAAGGCGCCGGATCCACGTTTTGGTTCGTGGCCCGCCTCGCAATCGCGGTTGCCGATGCCCCCGCCCCTCGACCGGGCGCGAATGCAGCTTTGCGAGGGCAGCGAGCGCTCGTGGTCGACGACAATGCCACTAACTGCAAAGTTCTCGAAGGACAACTGCAACGTTGCGCGATGCAGGCCCTATGCGTGAACTCGGCGGCGGACGCTCTGACCGCGATGAGAGAGGAGCAGCGCAACGGTCGCCCTTTCGAAATTGCATTAATTGATCAGCAGATGCCGGGTTGCGATGGGGCTGAACTCGGTCGCCGCATCAATGCCGATCCGATCTTGAAATCGACGCGCCTGGTGCTGCTGACTTCTTCGGGACAACAAGGTGAAGGGCAGCGTTTTGCCGAGTTGGGATTCGCCGGCTATTTACTGAAGCCGGTAGCGCAACGTGATCTCACGAACTGCCTGGGGCTGGTGTTATCGGAAAAGGCGGAGCACTGGCACACTCGAACCCAGCCGATTGTGACGCAGCAGCGCGCAGCAGCACAGCGCGGACGCGAAAGGCGCCGTATCCTGCTTGCCGAGGACAATGTGGTCAACGAAAAAGTGGCACGTCACACACTGCAGAGACTTGGCTTTCACGTCGACGCCGTGAGCAACGGCCGCGAGGCCGTGGCTGCCTGGCAAACCGGCCGATACGACTTGATTCTGATGGATTGTCAGATGCCGGAGCTCGACGGCTACGAAGCGACCCGTGAAATCCGCATTCGCGAGCAGGGCGGACAGCACATCCCCATCGTTGCGCTGACGGCGCATGCGATGAAGGACGACGATCTTAAATGCAAGGCGGCGGGCATGGATGATCACCTCACCAAACCGATCGACCGCGAACGCCTGAGACTTTGTCTTGATCACCATCTAGGTACCGATGAGTTGGTTGTGATTTGATAGTTGCTGCCCGGTACATCGACTGACTTCGGTGCTGCGTCGCAGCGTGACCCGGGGAGCGCAATGAAACAGACTTCGCGCGAATTTCGTTGATTGGCTTCAGGGGAGGTAATTTATGAAGAACAAAATGATGGCGAGCGGTGTCGCTTGCGCGATGCTGGCCCTGTGTCTCGTTGCGAATGCTCAGGACAAGAAGGCAGCACCGAGCGACGCTGATCTGATAAAGAGTGCCATGAGTGCGGCACCTGCCGGTGTCGCCAAGAACGCAACCATCGTGACGATGGAAGCCGATGGCAAGATGCGCACGCTGCGCAAGGGAACCAATGAGTTCACCTGTATGCCGGATAATCCGGCTACACCGGGTCCTGATCCCATGTGTATGGACAAAAACGCCATGGACTGGGTCCATGCGTGGGCGAGCCACACCTCGCCGACGGCGGGCAAGGTCGGGTTCATGTACATGCTCGAAGGAGGTACCGATGCGAGCAATACGGATCCGTACGCGGTGAAGCCGACGGCTGCGAACCACTGGATCAAGACCGGGCCACACGTGATGATCGTTGGCGCCGATCCAAGCTTCTACGCCGGCTACCCGAAGGATGCCGACCCCGACACCTCCGTGCCATACGTCATGTGGGCGGGTACGGCTTACCAGCATCTGATGGCGCCGGTGAAGTAATCGCCAGCGAGCGCCACCAAGCCGGTGGCGCTCGCTCATTCGCTGCCGTTCCCGCCGAGCGCTGGGCCACGCGCGCGCGATATTGCGCTCCCGATTCGACGCCGCCACCGTCGCTAGAAGCACAATCCAACCCTAAAATTACCTGTTCGCTATAATTTATGGCTTCGATCGCGACCGATCTGCCGAAACCGTAAGCATTACCAAAGTATAATTTCAGCCATGTCCCTGCTACAGGTCTATTTCCGTGTGATCGCTCTGCTGGGACCGGAGAAGCGCCTGGCGAGCCTGCTCGCCGCGGCGAATCTGGGCATAGCCGGCGTTTTGCTCGTCGAGCCATGGCTATTCGGCCGCGTCGTCGACTCGCTCGTGAAGCAGTCGCACGGAGATGCGTGGCGATATATCGGGCTATGGGCTGCCTTCGGTCTGCTCGGTATCGCGGCCGGTGTCTGGGTGTCATTGCAGGCCGACCGGCTTGCGCACCGCCGCCGCCTGGGGGTGATCACGCAATTCTTCGAACATGCGGTCGGCCTGCCGCTGGCGTTTCACGGCGAACATCACACGGGTCGACTGCTGCGAATCATGCATTCGGGCAGTAACAGTTTGTTCACCATCTGGCTCGGTTTCCTGCGCGAACACCTGGCGACTCTGTTGTCGATTCTGGTGATGCTGCCGCTGGCACTGTCCATCAACTGGAAGCTCGCGCTGCTGATGACCGGATTGATGGTCAGTTTCGCGTTGTTCAACGCGTTGGCCATGCGCCGCACCGACCAAGCGCAAAGCAAGGTCGAGAAACTGCATCAAGAGATCGCCGCGCGCACCGGCGATGTATTGAGCAACGCACAGGTCGTACAGAGCTTTACCCGGCACGAGGCCGAGGTGGCCGATATCCGCGTTCTCACGGACCGCGTACTGGCCGCGCAATATCCGGTGCTGCGCGGATGGGCCTGGCTATCGGTCGGCACGCGCGCGGCCAGTACGCTCACCGTCGTTGCGATTTTTTTGTTGGGAGTCTCCCTCAACGGCAAGGGCGAAGTGACGGTGGGTAACATCGTCACCTTTTCGGGATTTGCGATGACCCTCATTGGCCGTTTGGAACAATTCGCCGGCTTCATTTCCGCGTTGTTTTTCCAGATACCGGCGCTCAGAGAATTTTTCGCCGTGCTCGACACGCCATCCGCTCCCGTGGAATCGCCCGATACGCCCGCCATGCCGCGGGTCACCGGAGAAGTCGTGTTCGAGAATGTGTCCTTCGCGTACGGCAAAGCGCATCCGGCATTGCACGACTTAAGTTTCCGGGTGCCGGCCGGTGCGACCGTTGCGCTGGTTGGACCTACGGGAGCCGGCAAGACCACGGCACTGAGTCTGCTCTATAGAGCGTACGACCCGCGCGAAGGGCGCATTACCGTCGATGGCATCGACATTCGAACCGTTGGGCTCAATTCATTGCGCGGCAATATTGCGGTGGTGTTTCAGGATCCGGGACTGTTGTATCGATCGATCGCCGACAATATCCGCCTGGGCAATCCCGGAGCAACGCAGGCGCAAGTAGAGATGACCGCGCGAGCCGCCGAAGCTCACGACTTCATCATCGTGAAACCCGAGGGATATGGGACGCTCGTGGCGGAGCGCGGCCGATCCCTGTCGGGCGGTGAGCGTCAACGACTCGCCATTGCCCGCGCGATGCTCAAGAATGCGCCGATTCTGATTCTGGATGAGGCCACCAGTGCGCTCGACAATGTCACCGAAGCCCGTATTCAACGGGCACTCCAGGCGTTGACTAAAGGCCGCACCACTTTCGTCATTGCGCATCGACTGTCGACGGTGCGCGACGCCGACCAGATCCTGGTACTCAAGGACGGGAGACTGGTGGAACAGGGGAAATTTGATGAACTGATCCGCTCGAATGGGCTGTTCGCAGAGTTGAATAGCCAGGGGCAGTTCGTGGAGGATACGGTGCCGGCCGCGGGGTGGGGAAATACCGGATAGGGGCGGGTGCACTGAACCACAAATTTGAAAGTGCCTCCGGAAGATGCGAGGTGAATCACGCTTTTGGTGAGCGATCCGCGCTTATCGTTGGTCTTCGCAATCGACCAGGTTCGATCCTCATGTTGTTCCTCGCCGCAATCGTTCGATTTACCCTGCCTCGCGAATCCGAGTCCAACGACCTGCTCGTGCAATCGCGCCTCGGGCACGCGGGTTTGACCGTGATTACCCTGGTTTACCTGTTGATCTTTTTGTGGCGGCAATAGGCCAAACAGGCTCCTAGAACATCCCCCGGGGCAAGACCTTGCTCAGGCCGGCTGAGGTGCTAGCCTATGCGGCTCGACCACAGAGGAGAGGTTTCATGGCCGGGGCGCAAAGTTCCTTCGTTTGGTATGAGTTGATGACCAGCGACGTCGCTGCGGCAAAGGCGTTTTACGCCAAGGTGGTCGGTTGGAGCATGCAGGACATGCCCATGCCCGGCATGACCTACACGCTGCTGCGCATTGGCGACACTCAAATCGGCGGATTGATGGCGCTGCCCAAGGATGCTAGCGACGCCGGAATGAAGTCTTGGTGGGTTGGATACGTGGGAGTCGATGACGCCGATACGGCCGCCGCCAGAGTTAAGCGATTGGGCGGCAAGATCCTGCTGCCGCCGACGGATATACCCAATGTCGGCCGCTTCGCCATGGTGGCCGACCCGCAGGGCGGGTGCCTCAATCTGTTCAAACCGTCACAGGCAGGTCAGCGCGTCGTCTCGAGCGACCCAGGGCACATCGGATGGCACGAGTTGCACACGACCGACTGGCCCAAGGCCTTCGAGTTTTACAAGGAGATGTTCGGCTGGGACAAGGGAGACAGCGTGGACATGGGCCCCATGGGCACCTACCAATTGGTCAAGATCGGCGGAACGAATATGGGTGCAATGTTCAATAGCCCGGCGGCCCAGGCGGGACGCTTCTGGCTGTATTACTTCATCGTCGGCAATATCGACGATGCAGCCAAGCGTGTCGGCGACAGCGGCGGCAAGATCATGATGGGACCGCACCAAGTACCGGGAGGTGGGTGGATTGTCCAGGCGGCCGATCCCCAGGGCGCCGCGTTCGCGCTGGTTGGATCGAAGTAGTTGCGACTGCGGTTGCGGTGCCGGTGCGCCTTAGTGCTGTGCTTCGCCGTCGCGGCCTCAGCGGCGTTCGCCGATGCACAGGAAGTGCCGATTGGCGGGATTTTGCGGGAGGCGGCGCTTCAGGGGCTGAATGGCCCTTCCCAAAACCTCGGCGCGTTTCACGGCCGGCCGCTGATCATCAATGTCTGGGCGAGTTGGTGCGGTCCCTGCAGGGAGGAAATGGCATCGTTGGAGCGGCTCGCGTGGCGCGAGCCAAACCCGTACTTCCTGATCATCGGCATCTCGACGGACGATCATGCCGATGAAGCCAAAAGGCTGCTGAAAAAGGCGAATGCGACGATCAGCCAATTCATCGACACCGGGCTGCAAATGGAAAAAATGCTGGGTGCATCGCGGCTGCCGTTGACCGTGCTGGTCGACGCCGATGGGCGGGTACTCGAGAAAGTCTATGGGGCGAGACAATGGGACGGAGCCGATGCGCGCCGGCTGATCGATGATACCTTTCACAAGAGACCGCAAGTGAAATGAGACGAGGACCCGATGATCGTTGACGAGTGGATCGAGCACGCCTGGTCGCTGGGGGCAAGTGACTTGCATTTGGAAGCGGGGACTCCACTGGTTGCGCGAGTGCGCGGCGAACTGCAGACGGTGGGTGGGGTCGTATCGGGCGATACCCTGGTGCAAGCCGCTCAGGATTTTCTGGGCGCCGAGGGTTGGTCGCACTTCAAAGGCCGGGGATCCGCCGACATTTCGGTGGCCATAGGCGGCGTGCGGTGCCGTGTCAATTTCTTTCAAACCCTGCGCGGAGTGGCGGCCGCGATACGGCTGCTCGCACCCAGGGTTATGGACATCCATGGCTGCAACCTACACCCGGACTTTAGAAGACTCATCGAGGCGACGCCGGCTTGGTCATTATTTCCGGGCCGACGGGTTCCGGAAAGTCGACCACGCTTGCCGCACTCATAGAAGAGATCAACGGGACGCGTGCCCGGAATGTCGTCACGCTCGAAAGCCCACTCGAATACATTTATGCGAATCGCCGCTCGTTCATCCGGCAGCGGGAGATTCCAACCCATTCACCGAGCTTTGAGCAGGGCATCATCGATGCACTCCGCGAGAATCCTGACGTTCTCGTCGTCAGCGAGATGCGGACGCCGGAAGTCATGAGATTGACCTTGAATGCCGCGGAGACAGGACACTTGGTGCTGGCCACGATGCACTCGGCGAATTGCGCCGAGGCGTTGAGCCGGCTCTGCATGTCGTTTCCCTCCGACATCCAGGGAAGCGTCCGCGCACAGCTCGCCGATTGTCTCGTTGGACTCAGCTGTCAGCGTCTCGAATTCCTCAGCGCCCATCGATTGCGGGTGCCGCGCTGCGAAATTCTGCTGCCGAGTTCCGGCGCCAAGGGAACCATTCGCGCGGGAAATTTCAGCCAGATTGCGAACGTGCTCCAGTCGGGCGGCGACGAAGGCATGTGGACGTTCGATCGCTACCAACGCTGGGTGGAACAAGTCAGTGAATGGGTGCGACCGCCCACACAGACCGCAACGCCGCGCAATTCCGCGGAGGGGACTTTGATGCAGCGCCCCTTGTCGGCCGCACCGGCACAATCGAAGCCCTCGACCAAACCTGCACAACCAAAGCCCAACCCGACGCACGCGCCGGCGGATGACGTATTTGAAGTTCCCGCGGAGGACATGGATCTTGCCGATCTCGCCGAGCTAGCCAAGAAGGTCGTGGAACGGAAGCCTTCCGATTGATTTCCCCGGCGCGTATTCCCGTAGAATACTGCGGTGCAAACGCCGAAGCTTCAGATCGTCCGCAAATCCTCCTTCACGGCCACCCACTGGAAGAACGGCGGGGGCATCACACATGAGGTGATGCGCGAGCCGGCAGGCGGCGACCCGTTCCGGTGGCGCGTGAGTGTGGCGCACATCGATGCCTCCGGCCCGTTCTCGGATTTTGCCGCCTACGACCGCAAGATGGTGCTGTTGAAGGGGGCGGGAATCGAATTGCGCTTCGCCGATGGAGTGAAGAAGACCTTGCGGCAGGTGGGTGATCTGGTGGAGTTCGACGGCGCTGTTTCGACCTACTGCGAATTGCTGCATGGTCCGTGCGTGGACTTGAATCTAATGGTTGCCAAGTCGGACAGCGCCGCCGTTCGAGTCGAGCGCTTCATCGAGTCCCTCGCAGTGAGCGTGCCGCGCAATGAAACGAAGCTGATTTTCCCGATCGAACGCAGGATCAAGCTTGCCATCAACAATGGGAAGACCGTGACACTCGAGCCGTGGGATCTTGCGCTGCTGTCGCACTGTAGCGGTCATATCAGCAGGTTGGAGTCGGCCGGTTCGTCCTTGTCGACCGCGGTGTTCCTGGCGACGCTAAAATTTGCGAGTGGAGAGTAGCAGGCTCGTTTCCGTGTTGGAGATGCCGTCGATCAGGCGGATTCGGCTCAACACCCGATCGACTGCTTCGAGGCTGTCGGTGCGAAGTTCGGCGACGATGTCCCAGCGCCCGTTCGTGGTGTGCAGGGCGCATACCGCCGGGTCGCCGCGCAGAGCCTTCAGCACTTCATCGGTGCGGTTGCCTTCGACGGCGACGGTCATCAAAGCGCGAATGCGTTGATCCTCGGCCTGCGGCTTGAGCTTGACGGTGTACCCGACGATGGTGCCGTCCTTCTCCATTCGCACGAGCCGGTTCTGCACGGTGCCGCGGGCGACCCGCAGGGTCTTCGCCAGCGCGGCCACTGACAGGCGCGCGTTATCGCGCAACAGAGAAAGAAGCTGGCGATCGGTCGAGTCCACGGATCCCTCGGAGCAGTTTGTACAAAACGTCTTTACGCACTGACGATATTGCCATAAATACACACTTATTGATCAACTTTCTGTCTTTTCTTTGGCTCGCAACCCCCTGAGACTAGCAATCAGCTGCATTGGGGGGAAATCATGGTTGATTACATCGGAACCGCGCGCCTGCGGGAATTGGTGGCAAGAAAAGGGCCCGGCCGCTTCATCGAAGAACTGGCCGGCGAAATCGAGGCCGACTACCTGCGCTGGAACGAGTTCGAAAAATCGACACGTCTCGCCAGTCACTCATCCGGCGGCGTCATCGAACTCATGCCGACCAGCGACGGGAAGCTGTATTCATTCAAGTACGTCAACGGTCATCCGAAGAATACGGCCAAGGGCCTGCTCACGGTGACCGCGTTCGGCGTGCTCGCGGACGTGGCCACCGGCTACCCATTGCTGCTGTCGGAGATGACCTTCGTCACGGCGCTGCGCACGGCGGCGATATCCGCGCTTGCTGCGTGCCGCATGGCGCGGCCGGCGAGTCAAGTGATGGCGATCATCGGCAACGGTGCCCAGAGCGAATTTCAGGCCATCGCGTTTCACCAGATGGTCGGTGTGCGGCAACTGCGCCTCTACGATACGGATCCGCACGCCACGGCCAAATTGATCCGTAATATAACGCGGTTGCAATTGCGCGATCTCACTGTCACCCGGTGCACCAGTGCGGCCGAGGCGGTGCGCGGCGCCGACATCGTGACCACGGTGACCGCGGACAAGTGCAACGCCACCATTCTCACGCCGGACATGATCGAGCCCGGGATGCATATCAACGCCGTGGGCGGCGATTGCCCCGGCAAGACCGAATTGCACGCGGATATTCTGCGGGCGGAGGGCGTCCGGATCGTGGTCGAGTTCGAGCCGCAGGCGCGAATTGAGGGCGAGATTCAACAACTCGAGGGCCGAGGGCAGGTCACCGAGCTCGCGCATGTATTGCTCGCGAAGCAGGCCCGTTCGAGCGAGCGCGAAGTCAGCATTTTCGACTCGGTGGGTTTCGCACTCAACGACTTCTCATCGCTCCGCTACTTGCACCGTTTGAACGCCGAGCAGCCCGATGGAGGCCAGCGCATCGATCTCATACCGGAGCCGGACGATCCCAAGGACTTATTCGCGGAGCTTGGCCATAGGTTAGCACCGGCGCGCCGCCGCAGGTTCGCATGATGACTCCCGCAGCGCCTGGCGCGAGTCTCATCGGTGCACCGACAGATGTCGGCGCCAGCGATCGCGGGGCTTCCATGGGCCCCGAAGCGCTGCGCGTCGCCGGCTTGCCACAGGCGCTCACACGGCGCGGTCTGGACGTGGTTGACTGCGGCAATGTCAGCGGCCCGCCGAATCCCGGCCTGATCAAGGCGAACGGCTACCGCAATCTGGCGCAGGTGACGGCGTGGAACCTTGAAGTGCACGATGCGGTGTACCGGGAGCTGCGCGAGCGCCGGCTGCCGATTCTTCTCGGCGGCGACCACTCCTTGAGCATCGGCTCGATCTCAGCGGTCGCGCGACATTGCCGCAACCTGCGCAAGCCGCTGCGCGTATTGTGGCTGGACGCGCATGCCGATTTCAACACGCGAGAATTGAGCCCGAGCGGCAGCCTGCACGGCATGCCCGTGTCCTGCCTATGTGGATTCGGTCCGCGCGAGCTGCTGCAGATCGGCGGGGCCACCCCGGCAATCCGTCCACAATGGATTCGCCAGATTGGAATTCGCAGCGTCGACGACGGCGAGAGACGCTTCGTGCACGAACAGGATCTCGACGTGTTCGATATGCGCTCCATCGATGAATTGGGAGTCAGAAAGGTCATGGAACTCGCGCTGCAGGACATGGAAGGGGACACCCATTTGCACGTCAGTTTCGACGTTGATTGCCTGGATCCGGAAATCGCTCCCGGCGTGGGCACCACCGTGCCCGGGGGTCTGTCCTACCGCGAAGCGCAATTGTGCATGGAGATGATAGCCGACTCGGGCCGCCTCGCCTCATTGGACATCATGGAACTGAACCCGGCCCTGGACGTGCGCAACAAAACGGCCGTGCTGGCCGTCGACCTGGTCGAATCGCTGTTCGGCAAGAGCACTCTGATGCGCAAACCTCTGGCATTCCCGAGCGCTCTTATCGATACTTGAGCGTTTCCCCATACCTGACAGCACTCTGCTGAGGGATTAGATTAGCCATGGCCGCCAATTTGAACGAACCTTCGCAAGCGCTCGACTTGGATGCCCTGCGCCGCCCGGTGCGGGAGCGCGGCGAATGGCCGGAAGACCGCGCGGTGACGGGATTGCTGCATGCGCTGGAGCTCACCGGCGGCGCGCGCCATCGTGCCGTGGCAACGGCGGTGGCACTCGTTGACGGTGCGCGGGCTCGCCGGGACGAGAGGCCGTTCCTGGACGCCTTCCTGCAAGAATTCGGACTGTCGAATCAAGAAGGCATTGCGCTCATGTGCATTGCCGAAGCGTTGTTGCGCATTCCCGATGACGCGACCGCCGATCGGTTGATCGCCGAAAAGCTGGCCACCGGCGATTGGTCGTCGCACGCCGGTAAGTCGGAATCGCTGTTCGTCAATGCCTCGACCTGGGGATTGATGCTCACGGGCGGCATCCTCGAGCTGGATCCCACCATCAAGACGGATACGGCCGGTTGGATGCGCAAGTTCACGCGCAAAGCCGGCGAGCCCCTGGTGCGCCTGGCGGTCCGCCGCGCGATGCGCATCATCGGCGGTGAGTTCGTGGTCGGGCGCAGCATCGAGGAGGCTCTGGCGCGCAGCGCGCGCGAGCCGGAAGTTGCGCTGTGCTCCTTCGACATGCTGGGCGAGGGCGCAAGAACGCAGCACGATGCGCAGCGTTACCTCGCCTCGTATGAGCATGCCATCGACGTCATCGGCGCCGCCGCTTTAGGTAGCCCCGCTGAAGAGGCCTCGAGCATTTCCATCAAACTGTCGGCGCTGGAGTCGCGCTACTCGCTGCTGCAGCGTGAGCGCGTGATGCAGCGTTTGGTTCCGCTGGTGTCGGCGCTGGCGCACCGGGCAGCCGCTCTCGGGATCCAACTCACCATCGACGCTGAGGAGGCCGACCGCCTGGATCTGTCGTTGGACGTCGTCGAGGCGCTCGCCAAGGACGCCGCCACGCGTCATTGGCCGGGCTTGGGATTGGCCGTGCAGGCCTACGGCAAGCGCGCCTTGGATGTCATCGACTGGGTGGCGGCGGCGGCACGCACCTACGGCAGGCGCATGAGCGTGCGTTTGGTGAAAGGCGCGTACTGGGATTCGGAAATCAAGCGCGCGCAGGAGCGGGGCCTCGACGGCTTTCCGGTCTTCACGCGCAAAGTCACCACCGACGTGTCCTATTTGGCTTGTGCGGGCCGCCTGTTCAGCCATGCCGATGTGATTTATCCGCAGTTCGCAACGCATAATGCGCACAGCATCGCGTCGGTGCTGGAGCTGGCGCCGGCCGGCGCAGATTATGAATTTCAGCGGCTGCACGGCATGGGGCGGCTCTTGTACGCCGAAGCGGCGCGGCAAATCACCAACTTCCCGCGAGTCCGCGTGTACGCGCCCGTGGGCGAGCACAAGGACCTGCTGGCTTATCTCGTGCGGCGTCTGCTGGAAAATGGCGCCAATACCTCTTTCGTCAATCGCTTCATGGATGAACAGGTGCCCGTTGCCGAGATCGTCCGCGATCCTATCTCCGAGATCGAACGTCTGGACTCCTACGCGCATCCGCGGCTGCCCCTCCCTGCGGCGCTCTATCCCGATCGCCGCAATTCCCGCGGGATCGACCTGGGCAATCCGCCCGAGATCGAGATGCTTCGCAAGGAGATATCGACCCGCCGCCCCTCGAAGCCGCAGGCCGGGCCCATCATCGATGGGATATTGCTGCCGGGAAGTGCACATCCGGTCACCAATCCGGCGGATCGGCGCGACCAGGTGGGCAGTACGCGCGATGCGACCCCCGGCGAAATAGCAAAGGCATTCGACGCGGGCGCCGCCGCGCAGCCGGCGTGGAATTTGAGGGGCGGAGGACCGCGCGCGAACATACTCGACAAGGCGTCCGACCTGCTCGAAGCGAGCCGCGCGGATTTCCACGAGCTTTTGGTGCGTGAGGCGGGCAAGACGATCCCGGACGCCATTGCAGAGGTCCGTGAGGCCGTGGATTTCTGCCGCTATTACGCGGTGCGTGCGCGGGAGCAATTCGCAGCCCCGGCGCGCCTCACAGGCCCCACCGGTGAATTGAACGAATTGTCGCTGCACGGACGCGGCGTCTTCGCGTGCATCAGCCCGTGGAATTTTCCATTGGCCATTTTTGCCGGCCAGGTGACGGCTGCGTTGGCGGCGGGAAACACCGTCGTGGCGAAGCCGGCGGAACCTACGCCGCTGATCGCCGCGCGTTTCGTGAAGCTGCTGCACGAAGCCGGGGTGCCGCCGCAGGCCGTACACCTGATGCCCGCGCCGGGGCGCATATTCGGCGAGGTCGCGTTTGCTCACGCCGCATTGGCCGGTGTGGCCATGACGGGTTCAACGGCGACCGCACTCACGATCAACCGCAGCCTGGCGGCGCGCAACGGCGCGATCGTGCCGCTGATCGCCGAGACCGGAGGCTTGAATGCGATGATCGTCGATTCGACGGCTCTGCCGGAGCAAGTGGTCGATGACGTCGTGAGTTCCGCGTTCATGAGCGCCGGGCAACGCTGCTCTGCGCTGCGGCTGTTGTTCCTGCAGGACGACATCGCCGATCAAGTGTTGGAGATGATCGCAGGTGCGATGGACGAACTGGTCATCGGCGATCCTTCCGATCTTAAGACCGATCTGGGACCCGTGATCACGCCGGCGGCGGCCGAGGGCCTCACGCAGCACGTGGCGCGGATGCGCAAAGAGGCGCGCATCGTCAAAGCGTGCAGCTTAAGCGAGGCGCACGCGCACGGCAGTTTCTTCGCACCGCATCTCATCGAGCTGAAGAGCGCGGCGCAACTCACGCGCGAGGAATTCGGGCCGATACTGCATGTCGTTCGGTATCGAGCCGCCGACACGCCGGAGGTTCTGCAGGCGATTCGTGCCAGCAATTACGGCCTGACGTTGGGCGTGCAGACCCGCTTGGAATCCTTTTGGCGCCTGGTGTTCGAGCACTTGAGCGTAGGCAATACCTACGTCAATCGCAATATGATCGGCGCCGTGGTGGGTGTGCAGCCGTTCGGCGGCACCGGACTGTCGGGCACCGGTCCCAAAGCGGGCGGCCCGCATTATCTGGCGCGCTTCGCGAATGAACGAACACTCACGGTCAATACCACGGCGACGGGCGGTAATGCGGCGCTCCTGAACCTGGGCGCCTAAGCCGGCCGCTTAAGCCCGGTCGCTCGTCCGGCGCTAATCGTCGCCGGCCGCCGCGCGCAGGTCCGCGATGAGCGCGTCGATCTCCGCGGCTTCGAAGGGTTTGACGATGGCGCGCACGTTGGGTCCCCATGATTGGAGGCTCAGGTCCAGGGAATAGCCCGATGCGACGATGATCAGCGCCTTCGGCTCAATGTCGAGTATTTTTCGAGCCAAATCCAAGCCTGACATTTGCGGTAAGCTGACATCGGTGATGACGACATCGAATGGGTGCTGCCGAAATTCCCGAAGCGCCTCCTCCGCCGAGGCCACTGCGACGATGTCGCGTTGGTCTTTGAACAACAGTTCAGCCGTGACTTCGCGCACGATGGAGTTGTCCTCGACGTAGAGGATGCGAAACGGCGATGTCATGATCATCGATCCGGCTAGCGAAGCTTCTGTATGACCCACAGCTGTCTTCCTTTTTTATTGAGTGCATTCATGGCTGTATTGACATAATGACACCCAATCCTAACCCGACCAGCAATGCCATCCCTAAGGCCTCGCCGGGATATTCCTCGTCCATGGGGCGCGCGCTTGCGTCGTAGGCCGGTGATGACGGGCGGCGCACTTCATGGGGACTGTCTTCGCACGCGCTCTTGGCGGCCATCATCGATGCATGCACTCTTGCCCTGATCTTGCGGATTTCAGGGTTCTCGGTGTCGGCAACTCGCTTGATCAAATCGTCGACTCCGTCGAAAAGTTCTTCGAACTGCGCATCAAAGCCGGGGGTCGCGCGGCCAACATTATATCCGGCGACCGCAGTCGCGAGGGGGGCGTTCATGACAACTCTCCTTTGCAGGTCACCCGCTTGTATTCGGTCGCCTCATTGTTTTTGTGCGGGACCGAACGAACCAGTGGGCCCCGACCGTTTGACCGCGTAGGATTTTTCTCACAGGCGCGCCAATCTCTTCGCCAGGTGCGCGCGCAGACCGGCGCGCTGCTCCGAAGAGAGCTGCCCAAGGATTCCGCGCCGATCGGGAGGAATGTGCTCCAGCGCCCCAGCCTCGTCGCCAAATACATACTGCTCGAAAAAGGCGCGCCACGCGCGCCGGGTGGCCGGCGGCAGGGCGCGGATGCTGAGCATTCCGTGCAGCAGCGCATCGAACGCGGAATCCGCGAGTGCGCCGTCCCCTTGCGACTCATGCCACCAGTAATTCACGAGCACATTGAAGGGTTCAAGCGACTCGACATGGTGCCACCACAGCGGCGGAATAAAAATCGCATCTCCCGGCGCAAGTTCGGCCGTCTGGGCCGCCGCTAGTGCCTCGCGGAACTTGGGGTACCGCTCGAAGTCGGGATGGCGCAGCGTCACCAGGCTCATCGGCGCCCCCGTGGGGGCGAAGTCGAGCGGACCGATATACAGGTTGGCGACCTGCTCCGGGGGAAAAAGCGTGAAACGGCGGCGCCCGGCGACCACGCAGCCAATGTTGTTCCACTCATCGACGTGAGCGGGGGTGGTGATCCGATTGCCGAGCCAGATCCGAGGCAGCACGTTAGCGTCGACTATTTCTACGCGATTCTCGTCGCTGAATCCCGGCAGGCAGTCGCGGATGAGTGCGCTCTGCGCCGCAACCGCGGGCGACTTGGGGAACCCCGCGTAGCGCAGGACTTGCTCCGCGACGGCTGCCAGGGGCAGCCGATTGCGCAGAAAATTGAAACCGGTCATTGCGTCGTTGTAGAAGATCTGCCCGTCGATTTCCGGCGCCGCGAGGAGGGCATCCACGGATTTGCCGCTGTCGAAGCCCTTGAGATAGCGGACGAGCGCCGCCGGCGAGTCCTGTCCCTGCTTGACGGCGGGCCAATCGCCGACCAGTCCGCGCAACACTGCCGGCCGCTTGTCCTCAAGTACATCGCGCCGGATGGCGTCGCTGTCGAGCGCGGAGAACTCGCGAATGGCGTGCGGCAGAGCTCCGGTGGTCACCAGAAGTAAACCTGCAGGCTGTCGCTCTTGCGGCGCGGCGGAATGCTCGCGAGCACTTCGCGGTGGTCGCGGTAGTTCTGCGCGCTGCGATCGAGCAGATTGTCGATATCGGTCATTCGGTAGGCATCTTCCTTGGGCGTGGGCGGGCGCAGGGTGGAGGGGTCCGGAAAGATGCCCATGCCTGCCATGATGGAGTACCACGAAAACACCGGGTAGCCCTTGCCGAGCGCCTGCTTCCGGACCGGCGGCGCGATGCCTCTGCCCGACATCCACAGGCTCAGAAGCTGCTTCAACGGTTCGGACAAATTGAGATTCGCGGCATTTGCGCGCCAGTACTCGGTGTCGGTGCGGGTATTGGTCTTATAGTGGGTGACGATGTAGTCGCGCGTGCCCTCGAAGTGCTCGTTGACCCGCACGTTGAATCGGTCGTGCGCCGCTTCGCTGAGATCTCCCTGCTCCAGGTAGTCGACGAAGGCTGCGGCGGTCTGTTGAATGAAGAGGAGCGCCGTGGCTTCCAAGGGTTCGATGAACCCCTGCGACAGCCCCACGGCCAGGCAGTTCTTGTTCCAGTGTTTGGTCACCCGTCCGATCTTCATCTTCAGGTGTCGTGCCGGCGTGTCCGATTCGAGCAGTCCCAAATGTTCGCGCAGCTCCCGCTCCGCTTCGTCCGGTGCGCAGAACTGCGTGCTGTAGACATACCCATTGCCGAATCGCTGCGTGAGCGGAATTTTCCAGGCCCACCCGTGCTTCATGGCGGTGGAGACGGTTTCCGACGGCACCGTGTCCCCCATCGGTGTCGGCATGGCGATTGCCGCGTCGTTGAACAGGTTCTCGGCGAAGCTCACGAACGGCGTCTTCAGGGCCTGCGTGATCAGCAGTCCCGCGAAACCCGTGCAGTCGACGAACAGGTCGCCGGCGATACTAGGCCCCTCCGCCGTGTTCAGCGACGCGATCGCGCCGCGCTCGTCGAGCTTGGCGTGGGTCACGTGGGCCGTCACGTGGCGGACGCCGCGCTCGAGTGCCTTCTTGTGCAGGAATTGGCCCAACAACACGGAGTCGAAGTGATAGCCGTGCCAGATGTCGAACGGGAAGTGCTCAGCCGGCTTCGGCGCGAGACGCCTGGCCGCGAGCCGCGAGGCGATGAAGAAGCGGTCCGGATGGGCATACACGTCCGCGCCGTTGACGCGCGCATCGGTGTTGTGCACGAACTGCGTCATGGTCAGGTTGTCGAGCATGGACGCGAACGGATGAAAATAGCGCTCGAAACCCGGTTTGGTCGACCAACGATCGAAGGCGATTCCGCATTTGTACGTGGCGTGACACTCGGGCATCCATTCGGATTCTTCTATCCCCAAGCTGTCGAAGAAACCGCGCAGCCAGGGCGTCGAACCTTCGCCTACGCCGATGATGCCGACCGCCGGGGACTCGACCACGGTGATTTCAACGCCTTGCTTGATCAGCGAACGCGCCAGTGTCAATGCTGCCATCCATCCCGCGGAGCCGCCGCCCACCACCACGACGCGGCGCACGCTCTCGGGCAGCGCCGAGCGGCGCTGCGGTCCGCGGGCCGCATCCGCGACGGATTGGTTATACAGGGTGGCGGTGACGGTCATAGCAAGCGGCGCAGCGGTTCGCCCCATTTCTCGACGGGACCCGCAACGAGCAACTGGATCCTGTCGGCGGCGGAGCGTGCGATGCCGCGGACGCCGAGCCGTCCCAACGCAGCTTCGTCGACTCGCTCAGGGTGCGCCATGCGGATCATAAGACGGTTCGCGAATGTTCCGAAATCGATGACATTGTCGCGGCCGCCCATGGCGGCAATCAAGCCCGGCGCGTCGACGGCCGGCGCCGGCGGCGCCCCGCGCAGCGCCGCGCGGATCTCGCCCGCGACTTGATCGGCGATGGGCCCCAACACGACCTGCAGCCCTTGGTCCGAGGAGCGCAGGATACCGCGCGCACCCAAACGCTTGAGCATCGCCTCGTCGATCGCCCGGTTGTCGACCAGAACCAGCCGCAAGCGTGTCGTGCACGCCGCCACTTCGGTGAGATTGCCTGCGCCGCCCAGGGCGGTCACGAAGACTTGAGCGCGGGCGCCCGGGGTGGCGGGTGCGGGCGGCTGCAGTGCCGCGTCGTCGATTTCGCGCCCGGGCGTCGTGAGATTCAGGCGCACTATGCAGAAACGGAACACCCCGTAGTACAGCCCGAAGTAGGCGGCGCCGATGGGCAGCAGCAGCAGCGGGCGCTGCGCATGGCTGAAGTTCAACACATAGTCGAACAGCCCGGCCGAGAAGCTGAAGCCGAGCCGCACGCCGAAGAGGTTCATGATGACCATGGCGAGACCGGTTGCGATGGCATGCAGCGCATAGAGCACTGGAGCTAAGAACATGAACGTGAATTCGACCGGTTCAGTGACTCCGGTCAGGAACGAGGTCAGGCCCAGCGACAGGAGAAGACCCGCGACTCCGGCGCGGCGCTCCGGCCGAGCCGTGCGATACATGGCGAGGCACGCGCCCGGCAGCCCGAACATCATGACGGGAAAGAAGCCCGACATGAACGCACCCGCGGTCGGGTCGCCGGCGAAGAATCGCTTCAAATCTCCCGTGGCCCCGTGGTAGTCCCCGACGATGAACCAGGCGAAATTATTGAGAATGTGATGCAGTCCGGTCACGAT
>Ga0209890_10000158_pt1 | contig 31863 bp, 24 predicted proteins | sample OrgsoiDNA2013049_FD_185799 | JGI IMG/M metagenome (GOLD analysis project Ga0209890, IMG submission 185799) | Permafrost soil microbial communities from the Arctic, to analyse light accelerated degradation of dissolved organic matter (DOM) -... | ecosystem: Environmental > Terrestrial > Soil >... | reverse complement strand
TCCTGGCGCCAGCGACGGGAGACCGCGACGGCGTCGCGGTAGCTAGCGAGCTCTCTTCCTCGGCGCGCGTCGTCCCATCCGAGCTCGCGGGCCGCCAGCGTCGCCGCCTGCGGGGCCACGCCGAGCCCCTGATCGGCGGCGTCGCGAAAGACGGGAACGCGGCGGATGAGAAGGTCGGGGAGAGCGGGGGCGCGCTCATGGCGGGCGGCGTGGACGATCTCGGCCCAGAGATAAGGGAGGGCGGGATCGATCCGCTCGCCGAGCGCGGGCGATTCGGCGGCGATCGCCAGCACGCGATCCGCGCGCGCGCCGTAGGCTTCGCGAACGCGTGTCGTTACGTCGGAGGGAAGCCCGGGCGCGGCGAGCGCGTCGGGGAGCGATCCTGCGCCAGGGAGCGGCCGGGTGGCCGTCGTGCAGGGCGCGAACGCCCGTTCTACGCCGGCGGCGCGCAAGGTCTCGACGACCAGGTCGACGGTCTCCTCCGCCATCTGGCGCAGCGTGGTCAGCTTGCCGCCGGCGACGACGACGATTCCGTCGGTGGTGCGCGAGATCTCGTGCTCGCGCGAGGTCTCGGAGGGCGTATGCGCGTCGCCGGCCAGGAGTGGCCGCAGGCCTGCGTAGGTCGACACGACGTCGTCGGGGCCGAGCCCGAGCGCGGGGAAGGCATGGCGCGCGGCCGCGAGCAGATAGGTGACGTCGGCGCCGCGGGCACGGATCTCGTCGCCGACCCGCGGGCCACGCTCGGGCGACGCGGCGAGCGTGAAATCGGTGTCGGTTGTCCCGACGATCGTCCGCGCCCCGGCCGGCAGGACGAAGTAGAGGCGGTTGTCTTGGGGCGTGCGCAGCACAAGCGCGCGGCCCCCGTGCGGGACACGCGCGGCATCGAACACCAGGTGCACCCCCAGCGTGGGACGTAAGCGACGCCCGCCAGAGAGGAAGCCGTCGGTGAAGGGGCCGGTCGCGCTGACGACCAGGCGGGCCTGGATCTCGAGGCGTGCGCCGGTCTCACCGTCGACGACCAGGGCACCGCGGGCGCGGCCCCGGCGATCGCGGGCGATCCGTTCGACGGCGAGGTGGTTGGCCGCCGCCGCGCCGGCGGTCTCGGCGTCGAGCACGTTCTCCAGCACCAGCCGGGCGTCATCGGTCTGGCAGTCGACGTAGATCTGCGCGCCCTCGAGACCGGCGCTGCGCAGGTGCGGCGACAGGGCATAGAGCGCATGAGCGTCGAGGCGCCGGCTGGCTGCGGGCGGGCGCCAGAGCGCGAGCGCATTGTAAAGCGCGATGCCGGCGCCCAGAGTGACGAGGCCGGGGCTCTCGCCGCGGTAACCCGGGAAGACGAACTCGATCGGCCGGCAAAGGTGGGGCGCGGTCGACATGAGCCTCCGCCGTTCGCGCAGCCCCTCGAAGACCAGCGGAAAATCGCCGTATTGCAGGTAGCGCAGGCCGCCGTGGATCAGCTTCGACGAGTGGCTGGAGGTCTGGCCGGCGAAGTCGCCCGCGTCGACCAGCGCGACCGAGAGGCCGCGCAGGGAGGCGTCGCGCGCGATCGCCGCGCCGGTCGCGCCGCCGCCGACGACCAGGAGATCGAACGACTCGGAGGCGAGCCGCGCCAGCGTGGCCGCGCGCGTGGCGACCGGCCCCTCGGTCATTCCTGGGTCATTTTCGGGTCACTCCTTGAGCGCGATGTGCAGCTCGTCGAGCTGACGTCGCACCACCGGTCCGGGCGCGTCGGTCATCAGATCGGTCCCCTTTTGGGTCTTGGGGAAGGCGATCACGTCGCGCAGCGACTCGGCGCCGCAGAGGAGCATCGCCAGACGATCGACGCCGGCGGCGATCCCGCCGTGCGGCGGCGGGCCGAACTTGAACGCCTCCAGCAGGAAGCCGAACTTGGTCTGCGCCTCCTGGTCGCTGAGGCCGAGCGCGCGGAAGACCCGCGCCTGCACGTCCGGCTGGTGAATCCGGATCGAACCGCCGGCGATTTCGTTGCCGTTGAGCACGAGATCGTAGGCGCGCGCACGCACCGAGCCGGGATCGCTCTCCAGACGCTCGAGATCGGCAGGGTGGGGCGAGGTGAACGGGTGGTGGGCGGCCACCATCTTCCCTTCGTCGCTCACCTCGAACAGTGGGAAGTCGGTGATCCAGCAGAACCGCCAGAGGTTCTTGGGGATGAGATCCAGCTTGTGGGCGAGGTGCAGGCGCAGGCCGCCGAGGACGGCGTTGACCAGCTTCTTGGCGCCGAACTGCAGAAAGAGCAGATCGCCGTCACCGAGGCCAGCGGCCTCGTTGATCGTCTTGCGCAGGTCGTCGGTCATCGTCTTCATCGGGCTCTGCGCCCAGGCGCCGTCGGCGCCGATGCGCGCCCGTGCGAGGCCGCGTGCGCCGAACCCCTTGGCGAACTCCTCCAGCTTGTCGAGATCGGCGCGCGAGAGCGTCTTGGCCTGGGCGGCCGGCAGCCGCCACCCTTTGACGACCCCGCTGGGCGCGTTCACCGCCGACTGCAGGAGGCCGACGCCGCCGCCGTCATGCTTCTTGACCGCCTCCGTCAGGTCGACGAGCGGCAGGTCGAAACGGAGGTCGGGCTTGTCAGAGCCGTACTTGCCGGTCGCGTCGGCGTAGGTGAGTCGCTGGAACGGCCGCGCGATATCGACGCCCAGCACGTCCTTCCAGAGGCTGACCATCAGCCCCTCGACGACGTTCTGCACGTCGTCTTCGGTGACGAAGCTCATCTCCAGATCGATCTGGGTGAACTCCGGCTGGCGATCGAGGCGGAGGTCCTCGTCGCGGAAGCAGCGGACGATCTGGAAGTAGCGGTCCATCCCCGCCACCATGAAGAGCTGCTTGAAGATCTGCGGCGACTCGGCGAGCGCGTAGAACTGCCCGGGGTTGAGCCGCGAAGGAACCAGGAAGTTGCGCGCGCCGCCCGGCGTGTACTTCACCATGAAGGGGGTCTCGATCTCGAGGAAACGGTTGTCGGCCAGGTAGCGCCGCGTCGTTTGATAGACCTGCGAACGAGCGATGAAGTTCTTCTGCAGCGCCGGTCGCCGAAGATCCAAATAGCGGTGCTTGAGGCGGATCGTCTCGTCGGAGCGCGTGTCGTCGGCGAGCTCGAACGGCGGCGTCTCGGCGACCGAGAAGATCGTCAGCGTGTCGGCGGCCAGCTCCACGTCGCCGGTCGGCAGCTTCGGGTTCTTGTGCCCGCCGCGCTCGCGGATTGTCCCCGCCACGCCGATACAGAACTCGCGGCGCAGCTCGGAGGCCTGCGTGTGCGCCGCGGCGCTGGTCTCGGGCTCGAAGACGATCTGGGTGAGACCTCCACGGTCGCGCAGATCGATGAAGACGCACCCCCCGTGATCGCGTCGGGCGGCCACCCACCCGAAGAGGACGGCGCGCTTGCCGGCGTCGCTGGCGCGAAGTGCACCACAATCATGAGTACGTTTGAGGTCGACGAGGAACTCGGCCATGGCGGGGTAATCTAGCCGCTCCCTTCTCCGCGCGCGAGTTCGTGTTAGCTTCTTCTTGATGCGCCTGCGCGTGCTGTATCACGGCAACTGCTTCGATGGATGCAGTTCCGCAGGGGTGTTCACCCGATTTTACAGCGAGCGGATCGCCAAGGGGTCGCTTGAAGTGGTGTACCGGCCGCTCGAGCACAAAGGGGACGCGCAGCCGTTCGCGGCCGGTTACTTCGACGGCGACGAGAACGCCTGCGTCGACTTCCGCTACTCCCAGGACCCGCGCCTCACCTGGTGGTTCGACCACCACGCCTCGGCGTTCCAGCTCCCCGGCGACGAGGACCACTTCCGCGCCGACGCCACCGGCCGCAAGTTCTACGATCCCAAGGCCAAGAGCTGCACCAAGTTCCTGGCCGACACCGTCGCCGCCAAGTTCGGATTCGACACGGCGCCGCTCACCGAGCTGATTCACTGGGCCGAGATCATCGACGGCGCGCTTTTCCCAGACGCCAAGATGGCGGTCGAGCTGAAGGAGCCGGCGCTGCGCTTGATGACCTTCATCGAGAACAACCGGGATCCGGCGCTGGCGGAGACGTTCATCGGCGATCTCATCAGCCGACCGCTGGGGGAGATCGCCGACGATCCCTACGTGACCGGCCCGCTCGGGAAGCTGCTCGACCAGCACCAGCGCAACATCGAGGCCGTTCGTGGCGCCGCCAAGCTGGAAAAGGGCGTGGTCTTCTACGACTTGGCCGACCAAGAGACCGGCCCCTTCAACAAGTTCATCGCCTACTACCTTTTTCCCGAGGCGCGGTACTCGGTCGCCCTGACGTCATCGTCCTCGCGGGCAAAGATTTCCGTCGGGTCAAATCCCTGGGCCCAAACGCCGCGGACCCACGAGATCAACAAGATCTGCGAGCGCTACGGCGGCGGCGGTCACCCCGTCGTCGGCGCCATCTCCATCCCGCGCAACGAGCTCGCCCGCGCCCGCGAGATCGCCGGCGACGTCGTCGCCGAGCTGCAGACGTAATTTATCGTCGTACCGGGCGCGCGCCCCGTGAGCGGCGGCGGGCGATGGGACGAGGGCGTTTGGTCTTGGGTGGCGGGCTCTGCGCCGGCGGCGGCCCGAGGCGGGTCTCCAGGCGGTCCATTCGCTCGCGCAGCTTGGCGGTCTCGCCGCGCAGGCGCTGAACCTCGTCATGCAGGCGGCGCGCTTCCTCGGCGGGGCGGGCGCCATCTTCCAGATCGCGGATCGCTTCGTTCATCCGCCGCTTGGTTCGGCCGTCGAGCTCGCCGCTGAGCGCGCTGCGAATGGCGGGGACCGCGTCGACGAGGCCGAGCCGCCCGAGCGCCATCGCCGCCTCGCTGCGGACGCGGAAGTCGCCGTCGCGCAGGCGCTCCTCGATTGTCTCGCGCGCCGCGCGGCCGAGGCCGGTTCCACGCGCCAGCTCGGCCAGCGCCGCGACCACGGCCCGTCGCGCCGGGAAGGGCGCCCCGGCGCGCCAGGCGCTGCGAATTAGCGGGAACGCCCGTTCGTCGCCGCTCTTGCCGAGCCCCTCGATGGCGCGGCTGGCGAGCACGGCCTGGAACGACGGGCGATCGACCAACGGCGGCAGCAGCTCGACCGCCAGCGGCGAGCGCGTGCGCCCGAGCGAGAGCGCGACCTCGGCCTCGACGAAGACGCTGCGATCGCCCGCCTGAAGCTTGGCGGCGAGCGCGCGTCCGGCCGTCTCGTCGCCGGTGAGCTCGCCGAGGCCAGCGGCGATCGCCCGACGCACGCGCGGCTCGGGCGCGTCGATCGCGGCAATCAGCGCGTCGCGCGCCTCGTCGCGCCGGGTGCGGCCGAGCGCGCGGGCTGCGGCTGCGCGAACGCCCCAGAACGGATCGTCGCCGAGCGCGGCGATCAGGGCCGTGATGTTGGCCGGGTCGGGGAGATCGGCCAGCGCCCGCGCCGCAAGAACCCGATCGATGCCCAGCTCCGCGGCGGTGAGCTGACGGCGCCAGAGCGCCGCGTTCTTGTCGAGCTTGATCGTCTTCAGCAGAACGTCGCCCGGATCGAAGATCACCTGCGTCGGTCGCGCCGGCAGCTTGAACTCGAAGCTGTGCGTCGCCTCGCGGACGGTCACCCGTTCGTCGCGCGCGCTGCCGTCGAGCTCGAAGCGCACGGTCGCCGAAAACTCGAAGAGCGGCGTCTCAGGTGTGACCTCCTGCTTTTGGGCCAGCGCCAGCGTGCCGACCTTGCGCTCCTCGTCCCAGCTCCAACGACCTTCCAGCGCCGGATGACCGGGCCGCGCGATCCAGCGGTCGAGCATCTGCTCGACCCCACGTCCGGTGACCTCTTCGATCGCCCTCGCCAGATCGCGGGTCTCGACCGAGCCGTTGGCGTGCTTGCGGGCGTAGTGGCCAATGGCGCGCCAGAAGGGACCCTCTCCCAGCTCATGCCGGAGCATGTGCAGCACGCGCCCCCCCTTTTCGTAGAGGTGCGCGTCGAAGAGATGAATCGGCTCGTCGTACTGCCGGCAGACCACCGGTCGCTGGTAGCGCCCGGCCTCGGCCAGGTAGCCGTCGGTGTCGACGAGCAGCTCATAGTCGGCCTCGTCGCGCCCCTTGGCGTGCTCGCGCCAGACATACTCGAAGTAGGTCGCGAACCCTTCGTTCAGCCAGGCCTCGGACCATTCGCGGCAGGTGAGCAGATCGCCCCACCACTGGTGCGCCAGCTCGTGCGAGACGAGGCCCTCGACGTCGTGATCGAGCGCGGCCCGCTCGTCGAGCAGCGTCAGGTCGGTGAGCGTGGTGGCGCTGGTGTTCTCCATCCCGCCGAAGATGAACTCGGGGACGGTGATCTGGCTGTAGCGTGCGTGCGGGTAGGGGAGGCCAATCTTCTCGGAGAAGTGGTCGATCATCGCGCCGGTGCGGGCGAAGCTGCGGCGCGCGTCGGCCTCACGCCCCGGCGCGGTGAAGGCGTAGACGTCGACGCCGGTCTTCTCGGCGCGGTCGCGGAGCTCTGCAAAAGGCCCCACGACCAGCGTGAGTAGATAGGCCGGCTGCGGCAGCGTGAGCGCGTAGTGCCAGCGGGTGGCGCCCCGGCCTGGAGGACCCGGAAGGTCGGTCCGCTCGCGCAGATCGCCATTCGACAGCACGAAGGCCCCGGTGGGCGCCGTGCAGATCACCTCGGTGGTGAACTTTTCGATCGGCTGGTCGAGGCACGGCCAGAAGTAGCGGGCATCGTCATCCTGTCCCTGCGTCCAGCACTGCGGCGCGCGGTCGGGGTGGCTGGCGTCGGGGCCGACGAAGTAGAGCCCGCGGCGCGGCCGACAGGCGTAGCGGATGGCGACTTCGAACGTGGCGTTCTCGGCCGGCGGCTCCGCGAGCGTCACCTGTAATGACTGTCCGTCGTTGACGAAGGCCGCGGCGTGCTTCCCGACCGTCACTCTGTCGACGTCGAGCTCGACGGCGTCGAAGCTGACCGAGGTCAGCCCCTCGCGGCGGGCGGCGACCGTCAGCGTGGCCGTTCCGGAGAGGCGCTTGGCCGCCAGATCGATCTCCCACTCGAGGCGGACGTGCTCGAGGCGGACCGGCCGATCGCCGACGAAGTTCGTGCGTGTCCCCGGCGGTGCGAAGGGGCGAGGGGGCATGGGCGCGCAAAGTTAAGCGGCGCGGTCACCCCCAGTCAACCGCCGTGCATGGGCTTGCGCTTGGCGTCGGCGAGGCGCCGTGGTGAAATCGCGACGCCATGAGCGCACGCGAGCCGGTTCACAAACGGTACCTCTTGACCCGGGCGAAGCCGGTCGAGGTGTACGGCATCGTCACCGACTTCGCGGCTTATCCAGGTCTCTTCCCCGAGATCAAAGGGACCAGCGTGTTGCGCGTCGGTACGCCGTCGACCGACGGCAAGTCGGTGACGCGGGTGGAGTTCCGCGCGCAGGTCGTGCTGCCGGTGCGCTACGTCCTCGATCTGACCTGCGACGCGGCGGCGCACACCGTCGACTGGACGTTCGTCGAGGGGGAGATCATCACCAACTCGGTCGGCAGCTGGCGCTTTTCGGCCGAGGGGGAGGCGACGGCGATCGACTATCGGGTCGCGCTCGACGTGAAGGCGCCGGTGCCGGGGTTCGTCCTGCGCAAGGTGACCGACGGGCTGGTGGCGGCCTCGATCCCCAGCATGTTCTCGGCGATCGAGCGCGAGGTCCGCAAGCGCCAGGCGGCTTAACCCTTGCTGACGTAGGGATTTCCCGGGACGTAGAACCGCAGCTTGCGCGCCGCCCAGACGCCCGCGTAGGCGACACCGATGCGGGCCGAGGCGGCCCGGCGCGGCGGTGGCGCACCGTCGTCGGCGAGATAGAAGTCGCCAACGGCGGTCAGATCGAGCCCGTTCTCGCGGCGCGTGATGTCGAGGCCGGCGCACAGCTTGCCCGGCCCGGTGAGCGGTCGTTTGAGATCCGGAACCCCAGCCACCGGAGCCGCCGCGCGCAGCAGCACCGCACCCGCGACACCGTCGGTCTCGGTGACGACGTTCATGCAGTGATGAATGCCGTAGATCAGGTAGACGTAGAGGAATCCGGGCGGGCCGAACATGATCGCCGCGCGCGGGGTGGGACCGCGTCGCGCGTGCGAGGCGGCGTCCCGTTCGCCGAGGTAGGCCTCGACCTCGACAATCCGTGCCACCCGCGTGGCGCCAGTCTTGTCGGGCGGACGCCGCACCAGCAGCTTGCCGAGCAGCGCGTGCGCGACGTCGACCGTCGGCCGCGCGTAGAACGCCCGCGGCAGCGGCGCCAGTGGCGACAACCGTCGCGACTCAGTCACCGAGCAACAGCCGTTGCCGATTGACCCCGTCGAGCAGCTTGCCGAACCGCCCGTCGGATTCGCAGGCGGCAAGCAGCCCGGCCGCCGCGTGTCGGTAGCCGTCGCGGTCGAGATCGCCGGTCACCAACCGGTAGCGCAGGAACAGGAACGCCGTCTGCGCCACGTCCGACAGGCAGTAACGCCGCAGGGCCTCGAGCTGTCCGGCGTGGAACAGCCCTTCGACCTGGCTGCCGTCGACGCCGTCCTTGCCTGGCAGCCCGATGATCCGCGCCGCGCCGTCGAGCGAGGTCATCTTCGCCGCGCCGTGGTCGGAGATCACGTCACACAGATCGAGGTGCCCCTCCTCGCTGAAGCGATAGCGGTAGCCCTCGCCGCGGTAGTACCAGCGAAAATCGAGGCCGAAGCGCAGCGCCCGCAGCGCCAGCACCGGCAGGTCGAACCCGCGCCCGTTCCAGGTGATCACCTGCGGCCGGTACCTGGTCATGAACTCGGCGAAGTCGGCCATCATGCCCGCCTCGTCCTTCGACTCGCCGATGGTGCCGATCCGCTTGACCGCCAGCGTGGCGTCCAACCACATCACCCCGAGGACGACCGGCCGGCAGGCGTAGAGCGGCGGGAATGGCCGGTCGACGGCGCCCGGCACGCCCGCCGGCTCGGGCGGGTCCCAGAGCTCACGGTCGGGGATGGTCTCGATGTCGAGCACGAGATAGCTGATGTCGGTCGCCACGCGCCGCAGTCTAGGAGGGCGTCGCCAAAAAGGCGACGGTGAGCAAAGCGAACCATGCCCGACGACGTGCCGCCCGATAGGCGGCCTAGCGTGCGCATGGGCATTCGTGGATGTAGCCGCTCGTGATAAAAACCCGGGCATGGCTTCGTCAGGTCGCCTTCGCTTGCTGGTGGTGGCCGCGCTGGCCGCCGCTGGGGTCGCTGGTTGTGCCCATCCGCCTCCGCCGCCGGTTCAGCCGTGGCAACGCGAGTACCTGGCCCGGCGGGCGCTCCGTTTCGACGCCGATCCGCTCGAGGATCGCTTCCGGCAACACTGGTACGGCGCGCGCGAAGGGGCCGACCTCGGCTTCGGTCAACCCGGCGGCGGCTGCGGCTGCAATTGAAGCACGCTGCGCTCTGTCTCTTCGCCCTGGCGGGAGCGCTGCTCTCGCGCGCGACCGTGCGCGCCGAGGATCGGGTCACCATCCGCGGCGCCTACTATCGCGAGCCCTCGACCCGCGTCATCCAGCCGGTCGTCGAGATCACCAAGGATCTCCCGCACGGCTTCGACGTCACCGCGCACTACCTGGTCGATACCATCACCTCCGCCTCCGCCGCCGCGGGGACCTCGGTCGACAGCATCTTCACCGAGATCCGCAGCGAGGTCGGGCTCGGCGTCGGCAAGACCTGGGACCGGACCCGCGCCACGCTCAGCTACAAGTACAGCGCCGAGTCTGACTACTGGTCGCACGCCTGGTGGGCCTCGCTGAGCCGAACCTTCTGGGGCAACACGGCGACCGTAGGCGCCTTCGGTGGCCTGAGCCTCGATTCGGTCGGATTTCGCACACGGACGCCAAGCTGTCGCACCGCCGACAACTTCTCCTGCCCGCTCAATTCGGTGTTCGGCGGCGTTGGCTACACGCAGGTCCTGTCGCCAGTGGCCGCCGCGCAAATCAATCTCGACGGCGCCTACCTCGATGGCTTTCTGGCCAACCCTTACCGCGCCGTCGCCAATGTCGGGCCGGAGCTGTTCCCCACCCGGCGACTCCGGACTGCGGTCTCCGTGCGGGCGGCCTACTACTTTCCAGAGGTCGAAACCGGCCTCCAGGTCCAGTACCGCTACTACCGCGACTTCTATCCCGACGGCCCCAGTGGCGTGCCCGATCCCTGGGGCCTGACGGCGAGCACGGTGGAAGGGCGCATCTATCATCGCCTGAGCCGCGACCTGGAGGTGCGGTTCCTCTATCGCCAGTACTTCCAGCAGCCCCCCGCCTTCTGGTGCGACGTCCCGGCCAACGCTGGCTGCTCGCCGATGTCAGCGCCGGCGCCATGGAACTACGCCTCGACCGATCCGGCGATCGGCCCGGTCCGCACCGCGTACCCGGAGGTCAAGCTGATCTGGGACGCGGAAGCGCTGAGCTCAGTCCCGTTCTTTCGCTGGTTCGCCGCCGGGACGTTCGAAGTCTCCTACGGTCGCTACTTTCAAAACGACAGCTTCGGCGACGCGCACGTGCTCCAGACCGGCTACTCGATGCCATACTAGGCAGATGGTCCTCGAGGATCGGCTGACCCTCCGGCAGGTGCGGGCGGCGCGGCTTCGCGGGCGGGCTCGCAAGCGGGCCATCATCCAGGTGCTGCTGGGGTCGGTGTTTCTCATCGGGGCGCTGGCCTACGCCCGCGCCCCGGACCACCACGCTCAGGTGAACGTCACCTGGATGGCGGCGCTGGTGGTGTTCTCGACGGCGGACGTGGCGTTCGGCCTGCGGATGTTGGCGCGGCTCGCCCGGCGCTCGTCCGTCTGGTGGATTCTGGGCAGCGCCGCCTGGGGCGGCCTCGCGACCGCGCTGTTGGCGTTCCTCATGCGGAGCTGACGTGATGGTGGCGGAGTGCAGACGGTGCTGAGGACGGTGCTCATAACGGGCAGCTCGTCGGGCATTGGACGTGCCACCGCCGAGCGGTTCGCCGCGCGCGGCTGGCAAGTGTTCGCCAGCATGCGGCGCCAGGTGGCCGGGGTGCCGTTGCTGGCGCTCGCCGCCGAGAAGGGGTGGAAGCTGAGCACGCCGGCGCTCGATGTCACGCGCGACGAATCGGTCGCCGCGGCGGTCGGCGCGATCCTGCACGAGACGGACGGGCGGCTCGACGCGCTCGTCAATAACGCCGGCTACTACGCCTGGGGCCCGCTCGAGGAGACGTCGCCCGACGAGCTGCGCGCCCAGCTCGAGACCAACGTGATCGGCGTTCACCGTGTGACGCGCGCGGTCCTGCCGGCGATGCGCGCGCGCCGCGCCGGCACGGTCGTTACCGTCGGGTCGATTTCGGGCCGCGTCGTGATCCCCATCGCCGGCCCGTACCACGCTTCCAAATGGGCGCTCGAAGGGATGATCGAGGCCTGGCGGCTCGAGCTGGCGCCGTTCGGCGTCCGGGTCGCGCTGGTCGAGCCCGGCCCGTACGCCACCGCGCTGCACACCAACGAGCGGTTCGCCGCGGCCAGCTACTCCGACGGCCCCTATGCAGGTCTGGTCGCCGCCTACCGCCGTCAGTCGGCGGGGCTGGCGCGGGCCCAGGATCTGACGCCGGTCATCGACGCCATCGAGCGGGCAGCGACCGCTGCCGACCCACGGCTGCGCTGGCCGGTCGGCCCGACCTCGTTTTCGGCCCGGCTGCGCCCCTTCGTACCGGATCGCCTCTACGAGTGGATCATGCGGCTGGCGTTTCGGCCGCGTCTCCTTCCTGCCAGCGCCGATCCGCGCCGCACAGACCCCTCCTTACGGCTATAATCGGTCGTCGTGTCGGACAAGCTCTCGCGCGCGGAGGTCGACTTTGTTCTGCGCCGCGCGGCCGAGCTCGACACCCAGTCTCCCGCAACGCCGGATCGCTCGAGCGCCGAATCGCTGAGCATCGGCGAGCTGGTGCGCCTCGGTGAGGAGGCAGGTCTCGGTCGCCCGGCAGTCGAGCAAGCGCTGGCCGAGATGCGGCGAGGGACGCCGATCGAGCCGGAAGAGCAGGGGGCCCTCACCCGCGCGCTCGGCGCCAGCCGCGTGGTCGTCAGCCGCGTCGTCGACGCGCCGATCGAGACGGTGCGACGGGCCGTCGATCGATTTTTGCGCGAGCAGCTGATGACCGTCCGCCGCCACCACGGCGATCGCGTCGAGTGGGAGCGCGCGCAGGGGCTTTGGCCAGGGCTGGTCCGCTCGCTCGACTTCTCCAAGCGCTACGCCTTCGCCCTGGTGACGCGGGTCGAGACGATCTTGTCGCCAGAGGGGGAGGCCGGCCGCGAGACCGCCGTGACGTTCAACATCGATCTCTCCGACATGCGTCGCGAGCGGTTCGGCCAGATGGGTCTGCGCGCGGCGATGGCTTTCCTGCTGTTCGGCGTGGGTGGCGCGCTGATGGCGCCCGGCTCCGCGGTCTACGACCTCGTCGCGCTGGCGGGCGGCGGCGTGGCGGCGGGCGGCATCTTCGCGCTCGAGCGCCGCCGCTACCTCGAGAGCCGCAGCCGCGTCTCACTGGCGCCCGAGCGCTTCCTGGATCTCCTCACCCAGCGCCATCGCCGTCCCGCCCTGCCTGCTCCATCATCCTCAGACCCGACGCCGTCTTCAGACGACGAGTAGCGCCACCTAAAACGACGGTGTCGCGAGGCCGTCTTCGTCGACGGGGCTCTTCGAATGCTTGCCGCCGCCACCGTGGTGGGCCGGGGCGTGGTGCTTGTTCGCCTCGCTGACCGTTGCGGCTGGCGCGGCGAGCTTCTCGAGAGAGACGTGCAGGGTACGGTCGGCGTTCGGCTTCGCGCTCAGCGCGACCTCCCGGTAGCCCGCCAGCCGGAACAGGTAGGCGGACGGCTCCGCCCCTTTGGGAAGCTGTAGCTCGACGGGGATTTCGCCCAGATCTTTTCCGTCCTTCTTGCCGTCCTTCATCGCGAAGACGTGAGCACCAGAAGGCTCGGCCTCGAAGCGCAGGGTGACCGTCTTGGCCAAAGGTGGCGCGACCGGCGGAGGCGGTGCCACCGGCGGCGCGGGCGCCGCGGCTTGCGGGATGCTCGCAGGTTTGTCGTGGCCCTTGGGCACCACGAGCAGCGCAACGCCTCCGATGGCGGCGACAACGCCGATCGCGGCCATCACTTTCCAGTTGCGGCCGCTCGCCGAAATGAGGGCGTTGTCGATCTCCGACGAGGCCGACGACAGCGTGGTCGCGGTCTTGGGCGAAAGGGTCTGCGTGCTCGCGACCGACGAAGAGCGGACAGCCATCGAGCGCACGGGCGCGCTGGTCAATTTGACCTCGCCGACCAGCGCCTTGCGGAATTCGTCCATGCTCTGGAACCGATCGCGCGGCTCCTTGCAGAGCGCCTTCATGACGGCCGCGGCCATGTGGGGCGGCGTACTCGGCGCGAGGTCGATCAGCTGAGGCGGCTCCTCCAGCATGTGCTTGGCGAACAGCTCGCCGACCCCTTCGGCCACGAATGGCGGGCGGCCGGAGAGCATCTCGAACAGCATCACGCCGAGCGAGTAGATGTCCGTGCGGTGATCGAGCGTGCCGGCCCCCTTGCACTGCTCGGGCGACATGTAGAGCGGAGTCCCCATCAGGGAGCCGGTGCGCGTCTTGACCGACTGCGCGCCATCCGGTGAGGCGAGGATCTTGGCCACGCCGAAGTCGAGGATCTTCACCAGCGGCGTCCCCTCGGGCCTGGGAACGAGCTGCACGTTGTGCGGCTTGAGATCGCGGTGAACGATCCCCTTGGCGTGCGCCGCCCAGAGCGCCCGGCACATCTGCGTGCCGATCGCTTCGACCTCTTCGGGGGTCATGGGTCCGCGGGCGACCGCTTCGCTCAGCGCCTCGCCCTCCAGAAACTCCATGATGAAGTAGGGCTGACCGTCGGTGGTCTGCCCGAAGTCGAGGATCTCGACGATGTTGGCGTGCGCGATCATGTGAATCGCGCGCGCCTCGTTGAAGAAACGCGAGACGATGTCCTGATCGCGCGCCAGCGCGACGTGCAGCAGCTTGATGGCGACCTTGCGTCCGATGACGGGGTGTTGGGCCAGATAGACCACACCCATTCCGCCCTCGCCGAGCAGTCGACTGACCCGGTAGTTTCCGATGGTCTGGTTAATCAGGCTCGCGGTCGCGCTCAAAGTCCTCTGGTTCCCCTCAACAAGCTAGACGCACCAAGGCGGACTAATTGTAAAACGAACGGGCCTAAAAATCGAACTCCGCGGCAATGCCCTGGGCGGACGCGGTCGCGGTGGGGAAGATCCGCAGTCCATGGTTTGACGCACTTTGGCCGCCATTCCCATTCCCATTCCCTTGCCCTTCTGCCGCCAGGTAGCCCTTGTAGAGCAGGTATCCGCCGGCCACCGCGAAGGCCCCACCGACCCCCACGAAGACCCACTGCAAGGTTTGGTCCTTGTTTCCCTTGTCGGTCAGGGTGCTGACGGAGCTCTTCTGGGCGGAGGTGAGCGGCTGTGAGGCGTTCCCCTGGCTGTCGCAGAGGCCCGTCGAGGCTGTGCTGCAGGTGAAGCGGCGGTACTGGTCGAGCTGCTGGTTGATGTCCCGCACGTCCAGGCCGTACTTCACCGCCAACCCCCCCGCGACGGCCGTTCCGACCACCGCCACCCAAAATCCGGCGCGGGCCGCCTGATGTGAGTTGCCGGTACCCCCCGCCTCGCCCGGCTGCGGGCCGCCCTGCAGTTGCGGACCGTGCGCCTCGGTCTGGGCGCCCCCCTGCGGCTTGGGGACCTCGACCGAGACTGGGCTCAGATCGAGCGTCAGTGGGAGGCTCTGGCCCGCTGCCAGCGTGAACTCCTGCTTGGTGGTCGTGTAGCCGCTTTTCTCGACAGAGACTTCGTGTTTTCCGGGCGCAACGTCGGAGATGACGACCGGGGCTGTCCCGGTGACGCCGACGCGGGTCCCGTCCAGGCTCACCGCCGCGCCCACGAAGTTGGCGCGCACGGTGATCGTTCCGTTCCCTCTCCCGCTCAGCTTGGCCAGCCAGATCGGCGCAAGCTGCCGGAGCGCGGTCGCGTTGGCGCGCCCCCCCGGGACCGTGTCGGTCGTGAAGCTCTCAACGACCGCGCGGCTGACATCTAGGAGCTTGAGGGTGACCATGAAGTCGCTCCCGGTCTTCTTGACGTTGCCGAAGATCAGCTTGGACGCCCCCAGGCTCTTGCCGGCCTGGGAGAGGCAGGCGGGGGCCTCGTCGGGGCAGGCGAAGACCAGCTTCACCTCGACCAGATCTTTTCCCTGCAGCAGCTGATATTCCCTGGTGGCGGCCACCCGCTGGCGCAGCGCATCGGTGATGTCGGCCGCCAGCACCTCGGGAACGCCCTCGAGGGGCTCGAACCCCAGGACCGCCGTTGGGGTCGCTGCGTCAGCCGCGACTGCGCGCGAGGTCGGCCAGAAGGCCAACGACGAGGCCAGCAGAACAAAGACAGTGCCGAGGCCCCGTGAGCTCATGCGGGCGCCATTTTTTCCGCATGCTTACGCTGTGTCAATCGTCGACCGCCACATTTCGGCGCCGCGCGCTTGTGACGTCCCTCGCTGGACACTGTCGCCGAGTTTGGGCCGGGCCTGGGGCGTGCTAGCGTGAATTCGCATGCGGTTGGGCGTTTTCGGCAAGATCGGGCTCGCCTTCGGGGTCCTGCTGCTGGCGTTCGCCGGTTATGCCACGTTCACCCTGCTGTCGGTGCACCGGGCCCGACAGGGGGTCGTGGCCAACGAGGCGTACCTGGAGTTGCAGGGGGCGGTCGACGCCGCCTGGAAGTCGGTCAATGACTTTGCCCCATCGCTCGGGCGGGGGGGCGACCGGCTCGACCCCAACCTGCCGCTGGCGTTGCGGACGGCGCGCAAGCATATCGACGACGCCGTGGGGGCGATCGATCGCTATCTGGAGAAGGCGCCCAGCTCGACCCTTCGCGCGGACTTTGACCTGCGACGGCGTCAGATCGCGGCTCTCGGGCGGCAGCTCGACGCGCTGGCCGCGGAGCTCGGCGGGGCCGAGGCGTCCGTCGAGCCGCGCGCTCGCTCGGACTTCGAGAGCCACTTCGCGACGCTGGTCCACGGTCTCAACCGAATGCGCCAGCCGCTGCGCGGCGCCAGCGGCCAAATCGCCCAGCGGCTCTCCGACGACGAGGAGACGGCGCTGTCGGTGGCGATCATGCTGGGCGCGGCCGGGCTGGCCGTGGCGCTGGCGGTCTTTCTCTTCACGCTCCGGACGCTGCGCCCGCTCGGCGTGCTCCGGCGGCGGGCGCGCCAGGTGGCGGAGGGGGAGTACACGCAGCGGACGGGGGTGACCTCGCATGACGAGATCGGCGATCTGGCGCGTGAGTTCGACGCCATGGCCGACGCCATCCAGGAGCGCGAGCAGCGGTTGATCCGTTCGGAACGGCTGGCGACGGTCGGGCGGATGGCGGCGCAGATCGCCCACGAGGTGCGGAACCCGCTGTCGTCGATCGGCCTCAACGCCGAGCTCCTCGGCGACGAGCTGTCGACGGAGGCCGACGAGGCGCGCCGGATGGTCGCCTCGATCATCGGCGAGGTGGATCGCCTGACGGAGATCACCGAGACCTATCTGCGGTTCACCCGGTTGCCGCGCCCGAAGTTGGAGCGCGAGGATCTGGGGAGCCTGGTCGCTTCCGTCGTGGCGATGGGGCGAGGGGAGATCGTGCAGGAGGGGATTACGCTCGACGTCGACATCGCGTTGAATCTTCCGGAGTTGCCAGCCGACGAGGCGCAGCTGCGGCAGGCGCTCATCAACCTGGTGCGCAACGCACGCGAGGCCCTGGCTTCGGCGCCGACCAAACGGCTCGGGATCTCGGTCGTCAACGACCGTCCGTCGGGCTGTCTCCTCATCCGCGTCTCCGACTCGGGCGCCGGGATCGACCAGCATGACCTCGGCAAGATCTTCGATCCGTTCTTCTCGACCAAGGCGCAGGGGACGGGTTTGGGGCTGGCGCTCGTGCAGCAGATCGTCGTCGACCATGGCGGTCGGATCGACGTCGACAGCGTGCCGGGGCGTGGGACCACCTTCACGCTGGCGTTCCCGATCCGACCGGCAAGCGGGGCTGGGGCGTCAGCGGCGGGCGGCGTCGCGGTGGGCGGCGGCGCGGCTCCGCTCCCCGAGGGTGTCGTAGAGGGAGGCGAGCGTCAGGTGCAGGGCGGCCGGATCGGCCGGCTGGAAGACGAGCGCGTGCTCGAAGGCGACGGCGGCGGCGGCGCTCTTACCGGTCGCGGCGAGGGCGCGGCCTAGCGCCGCGTGCAGATCGGCGTCACCGGGGTCGATGAAGATCGCGATCGGCCCATACTCGACGACGCGCGCCGGATGTCCAGCCCGTGCCTCGGCGAGGACGACCTCCTTGGCGACCGCGTCATTCATCGGATCGAGCCGCAGCGCCCCCTCGAGCGCGGCCAAACGATCGGCCTGCCGCTGCTGGTCGCCGTAGAGCTCGGCCAGGAGGGCGCGGGGCTCGACCCGCGTCGGAACGAAGTCGACCGCGTGCCGCAGGTGCGCCTCCGCGGCGAGGAGATCCTTGCGGTGGATCTCGGCCAGCCCCAACCGGACCTCGACGTCGTAACCGTCGCGCGGTGAGGGTCCCAGGCTGAGGAGCCCCCGGAGCGCCGCGATCGCGGCCTCGGCGTCGCGGCGAGCGAGCGCGATCTCACCGGCCAGAAACAGCGTGTCGGCTTCGCCGTCGAGCGAGGGGCGGGGGAGGGCGCGGGCCCGCTCGAGCGCGCGGCGGGCGGCATCGAGATCGCCCGCCGCCAGCGCGGCGATCCCGCGAGCGGCCTCGTCGTGGGCGGTGCGCGCGGTCGCGGCCGGCGTACCCCGCAGCGATTCGGTCGGAAGGTACTGCGCGTCGTAGCGGAGGAGCTTCTGCGCGAGGTCGGCGCGAAACGCGGCGTCGAGCGCAGCGGCGGACATCCCGCTGATCTTCTCCAGCACTGCCGCCCCGCGCTCGCCGCGCCCATAGGCGAGGAGCGCATTCCGGATCGCCGCGAAGCCGAACCTCCGCTCGAGAAAATCGACGGCCAGCGCCGCCTGGGCATAGGCGCGCGTGGCGTCGTCGCCGTTGCGCGCGTTGACGAACGCGTTCGACAGATCGGCCAGCGATGGCAGATCGCCCCGCTTCAAGGCGCCGTAGAGCGGGACGTCGTCATGCCGGAGCCACTCGGACCGCACCCGGGCGGTCTCGACCTCGGAGAGCCCCTCGGTGAACCAGCGTGGCACCCGCTGGCGCGACAGCTCGATGGCGAACACGTGCGCGAGCTCGTGGGTCAGCACCATTCCCCAGTTGAAGGCGTGGTTGGTCGGCGCCTGCGAGGTGATGATCCGCCCGAAGCAGACGCCGGAGACGCCGATGCCCGGCAGGCCGACCGTACGGACGGCGAAGTGGCGCGGATCGCCGTAGAGCTCGAAGGTGATTGGCCCCTTCGGCTCGAACCCGTAGCGAGCGACGTCGGCGCGATAGCGCTCCTCGAGGAACGGCGCCACCACTTCGGTGATGGCGGGGCGCGCCGCCGGCTCGACTCGAAAGCGGAGGTGCGCGCTGGCAACGGTGACGTAGCGGGTGGAGATCACCTTCTCGTAAAGATCGAGCAGGTTGTAGGTTCGCAGGTTGTAGGGGTCGCGCTTCCAGGCGCGCCGGAGGCCGTCGAGCCCGGCGGTCTCATCCCCGAGACGCAACAGCGTCGTCGCCAGGACCGAGAGGCAGCCGGCATCGTCGGGATCGGCGACCACCCCGTCCGCGGCGACCAGACGCGCCTCCTCGTAGCGCCGCTGGCGCGACAGAGCCTCGGCCACGAAGGCGAAGAACGCTCCGTCGTGCGGGCGCAGCGCGAGATCGACCTCGCGGGCGCGGGCGAACCCCGCGCGATCGTCGAGCAGGAGGGCCGCGGCGGCCTCGACCCGGGCGGCGCCCGGATCGCGCGGGTTGGTGCGACGGATCTCCGCCACGTCAGCGCGCGCCGCCGGAAAGTCCTCGGCGTCGAGCGCCAGCTCGGCGCCGAGGGCGAGCGCGCCGGCGTGGGCCGGGTTCACCGCGCGCGCGCGCGCGATCTGATCGCGCGCCGCCGGCGCATCGTAACGGTCGTCGAGCGCGACCCGCGCGAGCCCGACGTGGGCGTCGGGGTTGTCGGGATCGACCTTCAGCACCTCGCGGAACGAAGTCTCGGCGTCGGCGGCGTTGTGCTTCTCGAGCAGCAACGTCCCCCAGTCGAGGTTGGCGGCGACCTCCTTGCGATCGGCGCGGACGGCGTCACGCAGGACGTCGTTGGCGTCCTTCCAGTTCTCGTCGAGTCGAACCGCGGTGGCGATCGCCCTCAGATCACCCGGTTTGGTCCGATCGATCTGCCCGCCATTCCAGTCGACGTAGCTCGCGTCGACGAGCGGCTTCCAGGCCGCGCGATCGCCGGTCGTTTCGTAGAGGCGCATGAGCGCGTCGCGCAGCGGAAGATCGCCAGGGTGGGCCGCCGCCGCCGTCTCCAGCCGCCGCCGCGCCTCGGGATAGAGCCCGGTCGCCGTTTCCGCTCGCGCGCACAGGATCGTCTCGGCAAGATCGTCCGGCGCCCGGGCGAGGCGCAGGTGGCAGAGGCGGAGCGCGTCCTCGTAGCGACCGGTGCGCAAGGCAGCTTCGGTTCGTCCGGTTCGGGCCGGTTCCGGGATCGCGGGCCTTCGCGCGTGGGCCGGGGAGGCCGGTCCGAACGCGAGCCCCAGCGCGAGCCCCCATGCCGCCGCCTTCATCGCGCGTAGTCTCCCCCACGAGCATGGTACGATCCAGGGACACCCACCGACGGAGGCGCCAATGGCGACCGAGGCTGAAGGCAAGACCAAGCAGGTGGACCTCGGCCCCGAGGTCTTCGACGACTACGACGCGTTTCTCAAGCAGATCATCAAGGACTACTACGACCGCGGCTGGAAGAGCCGCCGGGGGACCTTCATCGCCCTGGTGATCGCTTCCGGACAGGCGACGTCGATGGCGGCCGATTCGATCCGCGACGGCAGCGGTCTCAAGAAGGCGGCGCTGGGGGCCGCCGGCGTGGTCGCGCTGCGGATCGGCCTGCGCTACGCGCTCTCCGGTCCGCTGGGCGTGATCTTGACCGGTGCGGCGGCCATGTCACTCGGGGGCTACGTCTTGAAGAATCGCAAGGAGATCAGCGACAAGGTCGGGTTGTGTAAGACGCTCATCGCCGAGACGCGCACCAAGTTCGAGGAGACCCAGGGCGGTTACCGCGCCGGCCGCTATGACGGCCCGAGCCGCAACCTGATGGTCGACGGCCTCCTGAAACGCTTCCTGGAAGAGCTCGACGCCCTGGGCGGAAGTTAGGGGTCTTACCTGAGCATCAGCGACTTGAGGCCGCCGACCGAGAAACGAACGAGCAGGCTCGAGCGCAGCACGTTCTGGATCTTGCCGCGACCGTACTCGGGGTGGGAGATGATCTCCCCCGCCTTGTAGCGCTCCCTCGGATCGAAGAGGCGGACCTCGGTAGAGGCGGCGACCTCCTCGCCGAGCGCGCGCAGCTCGGCCGCCTTGCGCTTGGTCTCGGGATCGACGGGTCGTCCGCCGCGGTCCTCGGTCTCGCCAGGGTTGGTCGTGCTCGAGCTGGTCGCTGCGCGGCGGGCGGCGACGGTCCGGTGGGTGTGGCGCGAGCCGCAGACCTGGCAGAGGACCTGCTTGGGCTCGTTGCCGACCATCGCCACGATGCTGTGGGTGGTGAGATCCGCGCAGCGGCCGCACCAGGATTCGACGTCGGCGCCGACCCCCAGCGCTGCTTTCGGCGCGCCGCGATCCTGTGTCCAGGAGACCCCGGTGATCCGGCGACCTTCCGGGGCGCCACCGCCGGCTGCGCGATCCGGCGTGCTCCCCGTGGAGGCGCCCGGGACCTTCGGGAGCAGCGAGGCGAGCCGCTTGAGGTCGACCACGCGCCGTCCGAGCGCGCGCTCCACGCTGAGTTGCTCTCCCGGCGAAAGGGAGGCGATGAGCGCGCGATAGCGCTGCGACAGTCGTTCCACGCCGGCATGCGCCGCAGCCACCAGATCGCGCTCGTCTTTGCGCTCCTCCGCGAGGTGGACCTGCAACGTAACATCGGTGATCTCGACCTTGAGCTGCTCCAGGGTGGGGGCGTCGTCCACGGTCGGTCTATTTCTCACGCCCGGGGGCGGACTGCAATGGGGTCCCGGGGGAACCGGTCAAAAGGGCCGGGGGAGCCCCCTGCCAGGCGGCCTGATGCGGAAGGCTCATCTAGTCGTTATAATAGAGGCATGCCTTTGAATCTGTCGTCTGGGGTTGGGGCACTTTCCGAGAAGCTGGGGGCGCTGGGGTACGAGCGCGTGAGGCGGGCCATTGCGGCGCTGTCGCTCAGCTTCTTCGCGATCGTTTACTTTTTCATCGCCTTCAACACACCGCTGCCGGGATGGGAGGCCACCTTCCTGGCCCTGGCCGCCTGTTACGTGGTCGCCTTCTTTGCGGTGGTCGCCGAGTGGTTCTGGGGCCGCTGGTTCGCCACTGGGCTCGGCTGGTCGGGCCTGATGGTCGGGATCGTGTCGATGGTGATGATCGGCTGGGATCCAGCGCTCGCGATTTACGGCCTCCTGCACGCGGCGATCGTCCTGCCGTTGGCGGGGAAGTCGATGGCCGCGCGCTATGACCTCCAGGAGGGGTGGCGCCAGCGGTACAAGATGGACGACCTCGGCGTCGCCCGGCTGCGCAAGACCATCACCCGCTCGTCCGCGTCGCTGCCGAGCCTGATCCTCTGGGCGCTGGGCCCGAAGGAGCCGGGGCAGGGGATGCTGCTGTCGTTGGTGGCCCTGGCGCTCGTCGCGACCGGCCTCACGGGCCTCATCCGGCTGCGAACCTGGGGATGGCTGGCGGTCGGCAGCTCGGCCGTGGTCACGCTGCTCGGCGGCAGCCTGCTGGCATCCCCGACGTTCTCTGCTTTCGCGTTTCCTGCTGTAGCGGGGCCGGACCTGGCGATCTGCTTCCTGATGGCCGCTGCGATCCCCTTCGTGCTGCCGGCGCTCCGGTTCGTGCGGGCCCGGGCCTAACGACCGGGCCCGTTTCGGTCAGGCGCCTTCGGCTGCCTTGGCGGCGGGTTCGGCGCTGACGTTCCCGATGCGCATCCCGTAGAACGACCGCCACACGAAAACGATCGAGACGGCCAGGAAGACGCCGGAGAGCACCAGGCTGGTGGTGCGGTTCATCCCCACGGCCAGCTCGACGGCCAGCAGGCCGAACAGCGTGGTGAACTTGATGACCGGGTTCATGGCCACCGACGAGGTGTCCTTGAAGGGGTCGCCGACGGTGTCGCCGACGACGGTCGCCGCGTGCAGCTCGGTCCCCTTCTCCTTCAGCTCGACCTCGACGATCTTCTTGGCGTTGTCCCAGGCGCCCCCGGCGTTGGCCATGAAGATCGCCTGGTAGAGGCCGAAGAGGGCGATCGAGATCAGGTAGCCGATGAAGAAGAACGGTTCCAAACAGGCGAAGGCCAGCGTGCTGAAGAAGACGGTCAGGAAGATGTTGAACATCCCCTTCTGCGCGTACTGGGTGCAGATCTCGACCACCTTCTTGCTGTCGGCGATCGACGCCTTGGCCACGCTCGAATCGAGCTTGATGTTCCGCTTGATGAACTCCACCGCCCGGTAGGCGCCGGTGCTGACCGCCTGGGTCGAGGCGCCGGTGAACCAGTAGATCACCGCGCCGCCCATGATGAGGCCCAGAAGAAAAGGCGGGTGGAGCAGCGACAGCTTGTCGAGGTCGGCGGTGAGGCCCTGGGTGAGGCCCATGATGATGGAGAAGGTCATGGTGGTGGCGCCGACGACGGCGGTGCCGATCAGCACCGGTTTGGCGGTGGCCTTGAAGGTGTTGCCGGCGCCGTCGTTCTCCTCCAGGAGGTGCTTGGCGCGCTCGAAGTTGACGTCCCACCCTTCGGTCTTCTTGATCTCCTCTTTGACGCCCGGGATCGACTCGATCACCGACAGCTCGTACACCGACTGCGCGTTGTCGGTGACGGGGCCGTAGGAGTCGACCGCGATGGTCACCGGACCCATGCCGAGGAAGCCGAACGCCACCAGGCCGAAGGCGAACACCGCCGGCGCCTTCATGATCTCGCCGAGGCCCTGCGTGCTGACGCCGTAGCCGATCCCCATCAACGCCACGATGACCAGGCCCATCCAGTAGGCGCTGAAGTTGCCGGCGGTCAGGCCGGCCAGGATGTTGAGCGACGGGCCGCCTTCGCGCGAGGCGGTGACGACCTCCTTGACGTGCTTCGACTCGGTCGAGGTGAAGACCTTGATCACTTCGGGGATGATGGCGCCGGCCAGCGTGCCGCAGGTGATGATGGTCGAGAGCTTCCACCAGAGCGAGTCGTCGCCGACCGGACCGAGGCGCGGCACCAGGAGGTACGAGACGATGTAGGTCATGCCGACCGAGACCAGCGAGGTCACCCACACCAGCTGGGTGAGCGGCTTTTCGAAGTTCATCTTGTCGGCGTGGCCGTAACGCCCCTTCACCACCGCCTCGTTGAACAGGTACGAAAGCCCGCTCGAGACGATCATCATGATCCGCATCGCGAAGATCCAGACCAGCAGCTGCACCTGCACCTCGGCCTCGGTGACCGCCAGCAGGATGAAGGTGATGAGCGCGACGCCGGTGACGCCGTAGGTCTCGAACCCGTCGGCGCTGGGGCCGACCGAGTCGCCGGCGTTGTCACCGGTGCAGTCGGCGATGACGCCCGGGTTGCGCGCATCGTCCTCTTTGATGTTGAAGACGATCTTCATCAGGTCCGACCCGATGTCGGCGATCTTGGTGAAGATGCCGCCCGCGATGCGGAGCGCCGAGGCGCCAAGCGACTCGCCGATGGCGAACCCGATGAAGCAGGCGCCGGCGTAGTCGCGGGGGAGAAAGAGGAGGATGCACAACATCATCACCAGCTCGACGCTGATGAGCAGCATGCCGATGCTCATGCCGGCCTTCAGCGGGATGGCGTAGATGGGGTAGGGCTTCCCCTTGAGGCTGGCGTAGGCGGTGCGCGAGTTGGCGAAGGTGTTGATGCGGATGCCGAACCAGGCCACGCCGTAGCTGCCGCCGATGCCGATCAGCGAGAACAGGAGGATGACGGCGACCTTCACCGGCTCGAAGTGCCGGAGCACGCCGAAGTAGAAGACCATGATGATGCCGATGAAGACCTCCAAGAGCAGGATGAACTTCCCCTGCGTGACGAGGTAGGTCTTGCAGGTCTCGTAGATGAGCTCCGAGATCTCCAGCATCGACTTGTGGACCGGCATGTTCTTGAGCTGGCGGTAGATCACCAACCCGAACACCAGCCCGAGGATGCAGACGATGATCCCGCCCGAGAGCAGCGTGCTCCCCGGCGTCGAGCCGAGGAAGTTGACGCTCCCGAGGTCGGGCAGGACGAGAGTCGCCTCACCCCCTTCGTGCCCCTGCGCGAACGCGGGGAGCGCCACGAGCGAAAGGACCAACGACGCCATAACACCGACCAGGACGGACAGACGAGATCTCATCATCGCGCGGGCTGTTTAAACCATCCCCCCCGCGAAGTCCAGAGCGCCAACGGATGGTTTCCGGACGTCCCTCCGGCCGCGACGGCCGCTAAGGTCGTTACGGAGCGACAAACGCAGCGAGCGGAGCGAGCGCTAGTCGCCCTTGGCTTTGAGGACGAGCAGGCGGTAGTTCGCGTAACCGGCTTGGCCGCACGAGTAGATGATTTCCGTAAGCAGCCGGTACGGCGTCGTCTGATCGGCGACGATCATGAGCTGCGCCTCGAACTTCTGGCCGGTCAGCTCGGCGACCCGCTTCTCACGCTTGGCGTGCTTCTCGAGGAGGTCGACCAGCGGCGTGATGTAGTACCCGTTCTCGCCGTCGCGCTTCATCGCCGGATCGATACGCCCCTGGTTGATCGGGGCGACGCCGTCGCCTTCGACGAGGAGCACCTTCTTGGTCACCGTCACGGTGACCGCCAGCTTGGGCTTCAGCTGGGTGATCGACTTCGGGATCTGCAGGTTCTGGTCGAAGTTGATGGTCGACGTCGACGAGGAGAACGACTTCAACAAGAAGACCAGGATGATGGTCATCATGTCCATCATCGGGGTGATGTTGAGGTCCTTGATGACCTCCGGCTCGGAGAGCTTGCGGGCGTACGACCGGATGGCCTTCTTCCCCTCCAGCCGCGAGACCTCGTTGGCCATCGGCATTAGAGGATCCCCGCGGCAAAGGAGACGTCAGGGAAGAGGATCTTGCCGTCTTCTTCCTGGCGCATGGCATCGAGGGTGGCGATGACGACGTCGTAGGGCGTGCTGGCGTCGGCGTTGAAGTTGGCCTTCGTCTCGGTCGCGTTGTCGGGGTTCGACTTGATCTCTTTCAATTTGATCGTCAGCCCCGGGTAGTTGTACTGCCCGTTGGGCAGCTTCGGGATAATCGGTAGGACGCCACCCGACGCCGCCACAGTGAAGCCGGTAGCCCCGACCGAGACCGTCAGGTTGAGTGGCAGCTTCTCGGGAGGCGGCTGGTCGGCAGACGAGCCGCTGCCGGAGGAGATGGTGGGAACGGTCACGTTGACGTTCCCGAGCGCGACCTGATTCACGACCGAGGCGAGCAGGAAGATGATGATGTTGGTGACGATGTCCATGTAAGGGACGAGGTTGAGCTCTCCTGCCTCTTCCTCGATCTCCTCGACATGGTCACGCATCCGGCGGCATGCCGCCCGGACCTGGCTTCTCGTCATGGGATGCTTGGACCTTTCATCCGTTCGTCAGGTGAGATTCAGTCGATCCACCTTGCCTCACTGATGATGACGAATTAGGCCTTCGCTCCGCCTTGGGCCGACTCGGCCAGGAGGTTCTCGAGCTTCAGCGCGAAGCCTTCCAGATCGCCGACCTGCTTCTTCGAGGCCGACGAAAGGATGGCGTGCGCGATGATGCAGGTGACCGCGATGCTGAGACCCATGGCGGTGTTGTTGAGCGCCTCGGAGATACCTTTGGCGAGCAGCGCCGACCGCTCTTCCGGCTTGGCGGCCGCGACGGCGCCGAACGCCCGGATGAGGCCGATGACCGTCCCGAGGAGGCCGACGAGGGTCGCGATGTTCGCGACCGACCAGAGGATCTGGACGCGCTTCTTGAGCAGCGGCGTCACGTCGACCAGCGTCTCTTCGATCGCCTGGGCAATCGCGATCTCGCCGCGGTGAACGCGCTGGAGACCGGCGCGGGCCACCTGGGCCACCGGGGCCTCGGTCGCCGAGCAGAGCTTGACGGCGCGGTCGATGTTGTTGGCCAGAACCAGCTTCCGAATCTGCTCGAGGAACGCCTTGGCGTTCACGGAACCCTTGCCGAGGAAGAAGATGGTTCGATCAACGATGAACGCCAAGGTGATGATGGACACCACCAGGTTGACGTACATCAGCGTGCCACCTTGCTCTAAGAACTGGGCGAGTGCCTGCATCTCGTGTCTCCTCGCGCGCGCGCATTGTTGCGCGGCATTCGACTCTCGGGTGTGGGTTGGAAAGCGGTTTTGGTGAAGAAGAGGCCCCTGAGGGGGCTTTGCTGCTGCGAGCTTAAAGTAACGCGGTCGCTATCTTATCGGTATGTCCTAGGGTGTCAAGCTACTGGACCGCGGGGTTCAACGTGGATGATTACGTCGGAAACTTCAGGAAACTTTACCTTCACTTTGCGCTCACTTTGTCGGGCGAGCGCGTGAGCGTCGACAACGCGTACTTCTCGAGCCACCTCGAAGTGCCTGCCGCCGCATCCCGCGTGACCGGATCCACCTGACCGACGCTGCTGCCAGGCCGGGACACCGATACTAATGATCATGAATGGTCAGGGCCCGGGGTGGGCTTGACCGTTTGCGGGGTGGGTCTCCGCCGCGCCGGCGGTGACCGGCTCGCCGTCGAGGTCGCGCAGCTCGACAGGCGCCAGCTTGGCGAGCGGGCCCTCGATGGACTTGCGATCGCCGACCACGACGATGGCCAGGTGCGACGGGTCGAGGTACTTCCGCGCGACCCGCCGCACATCGTCCTTGGTGACGGCGGCGATCTTGCGCGTGTAGTCGGAGAGGTAGCTATCTGGAAAACCGTAGACCGCCAGCTCCGCAAGCTGGGCGGCGACGTTGGCGCGGGTGGCGAAGCGCGAGGGGAACGACTTGGTGATCTGGTTCTTGGCGCGCCCCAGCTCGGCATCGGTCACGTCGCCGTCGCGGATGGCGTTCAGCTCCTTCAGAATCTCGGCGACCGAGTCGGCGCTGTGGGGGGCAACGAACTCTCCGCCGGCCGAGAACGGCCCGGGCGTCTTGCGGCTCTCGAAGCTGGAACGCGCGCCGTAGGTCCAGCCTTTGCCTTCCCGCAGGTTGAGGTCCAGGCGATAGAAGCCACCGCCCAGGATCAGGTTCATCACGGTGACCGGAAAATAGTCGGGGCTCAAGCGGTCGATGCCGACCAGCCCGACCCGGATCGACGACTGCGGCGCCCCGGATTTGTCGATGAGGAATATCTTGGTTTCGGGCGCGGCGCCCGCCGGGGCCGGCAGCCTCCGCGCGGCCACGTGTTTGCCGCGCCAGCCTTTGAACGCGGTCTCCAGCTTCCCGCGCAGCGCCGCCTCGGTGGTGTCGCCGGCGACGATCAGCGCCGCGTTGTTGGGGTGGTAGTAGGCGTCATAGAAGGCGCGCAGGTCGGTGGGGGTCAGCTTCTTGATCGACGCCTCCGTGCCGCTCATCGGCCAGGCGTAGGGGTGCTTGGCGCCGTAAAGCAGATGGCTGAGCGCCAGGCCGGCGACCGTCGGCGGGCTGTCCTTGCGACGGGTGATGGCAGTGAGGAGGTTGTCGCGGACGCGCGTGAACTCCTTGTCCTCGAAGGCGGGGTGCTGAACGACGTCGGCGAAGATCTCCAGCGCCGGATCCAGGTTGCGACTCAACGTCGAGAGGCTGACGCTGGAGGCGTCCCAGGTGCCGCCGGTCGCCAGCGTGGCGCCGAGCGCGGCGACCTGGTCCGCGATCTCGATCGCGCCGCGGTTTTTGGTCCCCTCGACCAGCATGCGCGCCGCCAGATCGGCCAGACCGGCGCGGTCGGCCGGGTTGGCCGCGCCCCCGGTCTTCACCATCAAGTTGAAGTCGATGAGTGGAAGGTCGTGAAACTCGACGAGGAAGACGTCGAGCCCGTTCTTCAACTTGAACCGCTTCCAGTGTGGTGGGCTGAAGGTCGGCTCCGTCGCGGCGCCGGGGGCCTGCTGCCGAAAGGGGGCGTCGGGTGTCTGCCGCTCTGGCACCGGAGGCAGCGGCTCGGTCGCGGCGGAGACCACGACCGTCGGCGAGACCGGCGGAACGGCGGCCACTGCCGGTTTGGGCGCGGTGGACGTGGCGCACGCGGCGCCTAACCCGGCGAGCGCCGTCGCGGTCAACAACAGACGCGTGAGCGACGACGGGTTCCGCCCGGCGACGCTGGTCCGCGGGAACAACCCCGACTTGCGAGAGGCGGTGGTCATTTCTTCACCCGTCCCATGATCGGTGCGTCGGGATTGGGATCGATGGTCACCACCACCCGCCCGTCCTTGCTGAGGACCTCCTGGGCGGCGCGCTGGATCGCGCCGGCGTCGACCTCGCGGTAGTGGCGGAGGTCCTCGGTCAAGAATCCCGGGTCGTTGAGGGAGTAGTTGTACGACTGGAGGCGCTCGGCGCGGGCCAGCAGCGGCTCGAGGCTCCGCACAGTCTCCGATTCGATCTGGTTCTTGGCCCGATTGAGCTCGGCGTCGTCAATCGGCTTGGCCTTGAGCGCGGCGACTTCTTGGTCGATAACGGCCAGGATCTCGTCCAGCGTGTGCCCCGGCATCGGCGAGGCGGTGATCTCGAAGGTGCTGGAGAGGAGCTGGCTCTGCTGCGACGCGGTCACCGACTGCGCGATCTTGAGGTCATAGACGAGGCGCTTATAAAGCCGCGACGACTTGCCGTTGCCGAGGACATTGGCCAGCACGTCGAGCTCCCGATCGCCTGGCGCGAAGTTGGCCGGCGACGGGTAGTCGACATAGAGCTGCGGCTGCTGGATCTTCGCCTCCATCGCGATCCGCTGCGGCGCCGGCAGGTGGACCTCACCCCCCGCCCGCCGCACGACCGGCAGACCGGCGGGGATCGCCCCGAAGTAGCGCTCGACCAACTCTTTGGTCTTGGTGCGATCGAAGTCCCCCGCGATGGTCAAGGTGGCGTTCCCCGGCGCGTAGTAGGAGCGGAAGAAGCCCTGGACATCGGCGACCGACGCGGCGGAGAGATCCTCCATCGAGCCGATCACCTCGTGGTGGTAGGGGTGGTCGGGCGGGTAGAGCGCCTCGGCGAGGACGTGCGAGATGAGGCCGGCCGGCCGGTTCTCGTAGCGCTGGCGCTTCTCGTTCTTGACCACGTCGCGCTGGTTGTCGAGCGTCGCCTTGAAAGACGGCCGCTCCAGCAGGAACCCCATCCGGTCGCTCTCCAGCCAGAGCGCCAGCTCGAGCTGGTTCGCCGGGACGACCTCGAAGTAGTTGGTGCGGTCGGCGGCGGTCGACCCGTTCACATTGGAGGCGCCGGCTTTCTGGAGAAACTCGAAGTACTTGTCCTCGGGGATGTGCTTGGTCCCCTGGAACATGATGTGCTCGAACAGATGCGCAAAGCCGGTGTGGCCGGGCGCCTCGTCGCGCGAGCCGACCTTGTACCAGACGTCCACCGCCACCTCCGGCATCCGGCGGTCCTCGTGAAGGATCACCTCGAGGCCATTCGGAAGGGTGTACTTTTCGAAAGTGATCTGTGGCAGATCCGCCGACGGTGACGGCGGTGCCGTCGTGCCGGCCAGGAGCGCCAAAGCCGCTGCGGCTCGTGCGTGCATGCGCGAAGTCTTACCACGCTATCGGCGGAGGTCATTATCTGGGAGAATTCAACCTCGCTTGTGATGCCGACCCCAACTCCCACCGAACCGCGCGCCGCCGCCGTCGTGACCGACGAGGCCCTCGTCGCGCGCGCGCGCGACAAGGACTTTGCGGCGTTCGAGGAACTGGTCGATCGCTACGAGGACAAGATCTTCCGCCTCGCCTTCCGTTTCGTCCGCAACGAGACGGAGGCCAAGGAGATCGTGCAGGACACTTTTCTCTTGGTGTGGCGGAAGCTCGACACGTTCAAGGGGGACTCCCAGTTCGGCAGCTGGCTCTATCGTGTCGCCACCAACACGGCGCTGATGCGGCTGCGGGCCCAGCGGCGGCACCCGGAGATCTCGACCGAAGAGCTTCCGGTCGACTACCTCGACAACTACGGTCAGCTCCCGGCGGCGGGGGAGAACTGGGCCAAACGCCCCGACGACGAGCTGCAATCGGATGAGCTGCGCCGCCGAATTCAAAAAGCGGTCGACGAGCTGCCCGAGATCTATCGGACCGTGTTCCTCATTCGCGACATAGAGGGTCTGTCGACCGAGGAGACGGCCGAGGTACTCGAGATCTCCATCCCTACGGTGAAGACCCGCCTGCACCGCGCGCGTCTGGCTCTGCGGGACGCGATCACGCGCTACTTCGACCAGAAGTAACCGTTTTCCGGCTATAATCGCGCCGGCCCATGGTGAAGATTCGGGCAGCGGCGGCGCTGGTGTTTTGCGTCGTCGTGGCCATCGCGGGTCGCGACGGGGCCCAGGCGGCGACCGCAACCGCGTACGAGGAAGTGCTGGCGCGGGCGGGCGCGCGGTTGGCCGCGGAGGCCAGCAAGCCGCAAGCGATCGCCGCGCTGGCGGAGCTTGCGGAGCTCGACGAGGCGGTCTCGCCGGCTGCGCTGGAGGCGGCGGTCCGCGGAGGGCTCGTCCCCGGGGCGCATCCGCTGGTCGCCGCCCAGGCGGCCTTTCTCCTGGCGCATCTCTGCGACGAGCGCGGCGCGAGTAAGGAGGCAGCTTCGCTGCGCGGCGGCCTCGGCTTTCTCAGGCACCCATTCGTGATTGGCCCGTTCGGGGAGGGGCGCGCCAGCTTCCGAACGGCGTTCCCCCCCGAGGCCGAGAAGGCGCCGCCCGAGCTCGCCCGGACCTATCCTGGAAAGGCCCACGACGTCGGCTGGCGCGCGGGGGACGCCGCCGTGCGCGAGGGGGCGCTGTATCTCGACGGCCTCCTCCGCCCCGACGATCAGGCGGTCGCCTATGTGGCGGCCTTCGTCCACAGCGATCGCGATCGTCTGGCGGCGCTGCGGATCGGCTCGCCGGGCCCGGTCAAGCTCTGGGTCAATGGCGCGCTGGTGTTCGCCGCGGACGTAGTTCGGCCGGCGGTGCTCGATCAGGACGCGGCCTCCGTGCGGCTCCGACGCGGGTGGAACCGAATTCTGATCAAGACGGTCGTCGTGGACGGCGCCTGGCGGCTCTATGCGCGGCTGACCGAGCTTTCGGGGGCGCCGTTGCATCTCGGCGGTGAGGCGGATGTTCCGCCGCCACACGCACTTTGGGCGACCGCGTCGGCGCAAACGCGCTCCGGGGGGAAGGTTCCGGCCGTTTCGCTCGATGCGCTGCTCGAGCGGCGCGCGAAGGGGTCGCGGGGAGAGGCGTGCGCGGAAGCGTGGCTCGATCTGGCGCGCGCTCTCGCCTGGATCGCCCCCCGGGACCGCGACGCGCACGCCGCTGCGGACGCCGCGCAACGCTCGCTGGCAGCGCGACCGACGCTGGGCGGTTTTCTGGTGGCGGCCGAGGTCGCCGACAATGACGACGAGCGCCGGCGCGATCTGGAACGGGCCGCTGATCTGTCGATCTCTTCCCCCTGGCGCGCGCTGCTGTCGGCGCGTCTCGGGGAGCTGGCGCGGACCGAGCGGCGCGAGACCCGCGCGACGGAGTCCTTTCGCAGCGCGCTGGCGCTCGACGCCAGCTGCTGGCCAGCGGCCCTGGCGCTCGCCGACCAGGAGTCCGAGGCGGCGCTCCCCTTGGCGGCGCTGGCGCGGTTCGA
>Ga0209890_10000157_pt1 | contig 31884 bp, 30 predicted proteins | sample OrgsoiDNA2013049_FD_185799 | JGI IMG/M metagenome (GOLD analysis project Ga0209890, IMG submission 185799) | Permafrost soil microbial communities from the Arctic, to analyse light accelerated degradation of dissolved organic matter (DOM) -... | ecosystem: Environmental > Terrestrial > Soil >... | reverse complement strand
ATTCCGTTACTGGGACAGACAGAATCCATCATCGACGCGACCCTCAATAACTCTGGGGACAGTCGAGGATTATCCGACCCAAGCGGATGCCAGACGTGCGGCCGAAGGTCTCCGACTCGAAATCAACAACGGGTTGCCAGTGCGCGAGGCTACCACTTTTCAAGGTCTGATCGATCGTTATATCAGCGAAGAGATCGAAAGGGGCGATCTTGCGCACACGACAAAGGAACCCGATCTAAATCGCATCCACAAACACATCTCGCCAAAATGGGGCACTTGCCTGCTTCGGGAGATCAAACCGTATTCTGTTCAGGATTGGCTCCGGAAATTGCCATTGGCCCCAAAGACCAGAGGCCATCTTCGGGGTCTCATGTACCGCCTCTTCGAGAAAGCTATGCTGTGGGAATTGATTCCCTTGGAACGCAACCCCATGGGCCTAGTCGAACTCAAAGGAGTCAGCAAACGCCTCAAACCTCCCCGCATTTTGACGGAGGTGGAATTTGGAGCGCTGCTCGATCAGCTCGATCATCCCTATCGCTGTATGGTCCTTCTGGCGGGGTGCACGGGGCTTCGTATCAGCGAAGTGATGGGCCTGCGCTGGAGTCTGATCGACTTCGAAAGCTTGGTCATGCAAGTGAGGGAAGGGTACGCTCGCAGCCAGGTCACGAAGCTGAAATCCGAATGCTCGCAGGACGAATTGCCGTTGGATCCAGACGTCGCAACCATTCTTTTGGAGTGGCGGCGTCTCTGTATATCGACGCAAGGAGACTGGGTCTTTCCCAGCCCACGAACGAACAAACCGTACGATTCTGGTACCCTCCGGAAGAAGGTGCTCAAGACTGCTGCGGCGCGTGCCAAGATTCAGGGACCCATCGGCTGGCATACACTGCGTCACAGCTACCGCGCTTGGCTCGACGAGACTGGTGCGCCTCTGGGCGTACAACAGAAACTCATGCGTCACGCGAACATCTCGACCACGATGAACGTCTATGGCGGAGCCTTCATGGAAGCGAAGCGCAAAGCCAATACATCCGTGGTGCAGCGGGTACTGCTTCAAGACCGCACCAAATAGCAAAAGGCCGTCACATGGACGGCCTCTGCTCTGGTGCTACAAACCTTATTGGACCATTTCAGACCACAATCGAAAATCTAAATTCCTCGTAACCTTATGATTGCGTTGGTTGCGGGGGGTGGATTTGAACCACCGACCTTTGGGTTATGAGCCCAACGAGCTACCAGACTGCTCCACCCCGCAGAAAAATCATAACACAGTATGTAGAAGCAGGGCCAAACGGGCGGGCGCGCCGGATCGTGCGCGGATCACTGTTTAGCAGGTCAAAAGGACGAGTCCACCTCGCACTCCGTCCGCTAACTGGTCTTCCTTAGCGGGTCCGCTTGAATACAGGAGACCTCATGTAGGTCCTGAATTCCAAGCGAACCGCTCCCGGGCGCTCTCCGCCTTGCTTGCCGGCTTGATCTAGCGGCTCAGCTTCTTGCGCTCGCAGGCATCTACGATCTTCTTGGGATCGATGGCATCCCGGTCAATCTGCTCTTCCAGAATTCTTCCGTCTTTGCCTATCAGGAAGTTGATGCGGCGCGGGGCTTTATATTTGTCGACGTAGACGCCGTACTGGCGGGTAACGTCTCCTCCCCAGTCACTCAGCAGTGGGAACGTGACTCCGATCTGGTCGGCGAAGGCTTTGTTGGCGTAGGGGCTGTCCATGCTCACACCCAGAACCTGGGTGTCGGCGGCTTCCAGCTTTTTAAGATTCTGCTGGAAGGCCTTCATTTGCGCGGTTCAACCACCGGTAAAGGCGAAAATGTAGAAAGCCAGAACGACGTTGCTCTTGCCGCGATACTGGCTCAAGGAAACATCCTTGTCGTCGCTGCCATCAAAGTACTGCAGTTTGAAGTCGGGAGCGACGTCGCCCACTTTGAGTTTCAATCGCGGCTCGGGCTTGTTGCCCTGAGCTTTGATCTGCGGGCAGACAATCGCAGCTGCCAGCAGGCACATCGCCAACATCGTCGAAACACCTTTCCGTTTCATGGAAACTCCTTCGCAAAGATTTCTAGAGCGTACCCCGCGGTTGGGAATGCGGTCAAAGCGTTTGTACAAGGAGTGCGTACAATGATTGCGGGACCTTGAGTCGGATCGGATGAGCCTTCAGACTCTTAACGACATCTTATTGGCGGTCCGCACGAATCGTCGCGACCGAGTCATGCTGCAAAGACAGGTCTTGGGCTGGGTGCCGATTTCTTCCACGGAGATTTACCGCGGCGTCGTAGGTGTGGCTCGCGCGCTTGAATCCTGGGGTGTCCGCAAGGGCGATCGCGTCGCCATCCTCAGCGAGAATCGCCCGGAGTGGACGATCGCCGATTTTGCGGCGCTTTCCTTGGGGGCGGTCACGGTTCCGGTTTATTCCACACAGACACCGGAGCAGACCGCATTCGTCCTGAGCGATTCCGGGGCGCGCGTCATCGTGGTATCCACGAAGCACCAGTTGGAAAAGGTGCTGACCATACAGCGGCACACACCGGTGGAGCGCATCCTCGTGATGGACGCTGTCGACACCGCACACGCGGTTCAAATGCAGGGACTGATGCTGCACGGGCCGACCGGCCCGGACCCCGAGTTCGATGCCCGCTCGCGGTCAATCGGGCCCGACGATCTGGCGACAATTATTTACACCTCAGGCACCACGGGAACTCCGAAGGGAGCCATGCTGACCCACGGGAACATGGCATCGAATATCGCGCGTTCGATGGAGAGATTCGGACTTGGAACAAAAGAAGAGGTGAGCGTATCGTTTCTGCCCCTTTCCCATGTGACGGCGCGGCACGTGGACTTCGCGCTGCTCTACCGCGGAGTGGTGCTGGCATATTGCCCTGACATTGCACAACTGGCACAGGCTTTGGCGGAAGTGCAGCCCGCCATCTTTATTGGCGTGCCGCGCGTGTACGAGAAGATTCGCCAGCAGGTAATCCTGAAGGCTGCGGGCTTTCCGAAGAGTGCGATCTATCGCTGGGCGCTCTCGGTGGGCCGTACTTACCGCGCTGCGACTCTGGCCGGAACCCGGCCTGCGGCGCTCTCCTGGAAAATCGCCGACCGGCTGGTCTTTTCCAGGGTGCGTGCGGGGATGGGCGGAAAGGCGGAGGAGTTCATTTCCGGAGGCGCGCCGCTGGGCCGGGAATTGGCGGAGTGGTATGCCGATATTGGCATTCCGATCCACGAGGGCTACGGGCTGACGGAGACCTCACCCGTGATCGCGGTAAACACGCCCGGAGCGCACAAACTGGGGACAGTGGGCAAACCGCTGGCGAACGTCGAAGTGCGGATTGCCGACGACGGCGAGGTGCTGGTGCGCGGGCCATCGATCTTCAAAGGCTATTGGAATCGTCCGGAGGAAACGCGCGACGCGTTTGTGGACGGCTGGTTCAAGACGGGCGACATCGGACAACTCGACCGCGACGGATACCTTTCGATCACCGATCGCAAGAAGGATCTGATCAAGACTTCTGGCGGAAAGTTCATCGCGCCGCAACCCATCGAGAATTCGTTGAAGCTCAATCCGCTCATTGGGACAGCAGTGGTGATTGGCGACCGGCGGAAGTTTCCCGCAGTCCTAATCGCGCCGCACTTCCCTGTCCTGGAAGATTGGGCGCGGGCGAACCAGGTTGACTTTGCTTCGCGACAGTCACTCGTTGCCAACGCCAAGGTGCAGGCGCTGTATGAAGGCATCATCGAAGAACTGAACCAAAACCTGGCGCGCTTCGAAAAACTGAAGCGAGTGTTGATATTGCCGGAAGAATTTTCGGCGGCGGATGGAACGCTGACGCATACCTTGAAGGTGAGGCGACGGGGGATTGAGGACCGGTACCAGGCATTGATTGACGAGATGTACGCGAAGGCCGAGTCGGCCGGAGGGTAAGCTGGTGGAGTGCCGGGCGTCCCCGCCCGGCCCTACGGGCGACGCCCGTCGCTCCACTGTCTGGTTCACAGTTCCCTGTCGCCGTACAATAAGGTCATGACGGACTCATTGATTATCGCTGGCAGGCAATTCCGTTCCCGCTTGATCGTTGGGACCGGCAAATACAAGTCTTTTCAGGAAACCGCCCGCGCGCTCGAGGCCAGCGGCGCCGACATGGTGACGGTGGCCGTGCGCCGTGTGAATCTTGACCGCAGCAAGGAGTCTCTGCTCGATTACATCGATCTGAAGAAATATTTCCTTCTGCCGAACACCGCCGGCTGCTACACGGCGGACGACACGATCCGCACCGCCCGGCTGGCGCGAGAGGTTGGGCTTTCGGACTGGATCAAGCTGGAAGTGATTGGCGACCAGGCAACACTGTATCCGGATGTGCAAGCGACTCTCGAAGCCACGCGGGTGCTGGCGAAAGAAGGATTCACGGTGCTGGCCTATACGTCCGACGACATCGTATTCGCGAAACGTCTGGTGGATGCGGGGGCTTCGGCGGTGATGCCTTTGGGCGCCCCGATCGGCAGCGGCTTGGGAATTCAGAATGCCGCCAACCTGCGAATCCTGCGCGAGCTGATCACGGAAGTCCCGTTAATTGTGGACGCAGGCGTGGGCACAGCTTCCGACGCGGCCATCGCCATGGAACTAGGCTACGACGCGGTGCTCATGAACACCGGCATCGCCGGCGCCCAGGAACCGGTCCTGATGGCGGAAGCGATGAAGCATGCAGTGCTGGCGGGAAGGCAGGCGTACTTGGCAGGGCGCATGCCGCGGAAACTTTATGCGACGGCCAGTTCGCCGCTGGAAGGCGTGGTGCGGTAGAAGGGCGAGAGACGTGCGGTAGAAGTTCGGGGTGGACGTGCGAGAGGCCCGTCGCTCCGCAGCAAAAACAATGGGCGGCCACTGGGGCCGCCCTTTTTACCGATACTGGACTCGCTAGCCCTAGAGCATCTTTACACTTTCAACGTGGATCTTGTCGCCGTCAACGTGTCCGGTCACGGCAACGTGATGTCCATAGTGCTCTTTCAGGGCATCGGGATTTTCCACCGTCAGGACCTTCTGGTCTGTGTCAGTAACGACGACGGGGTTGGCGCCGGCTTTGATGCACTTCTTCGTGCATTCGGCCTGGTCCGCGCTGGCTCCCTTGACTCCACACTTGGAATCGCTAACCCATCCGTTCACCGTTTGAGCGTCGCCGGCAAATGACACCGAGGCCACCATTAAAATCAACGCTCCCGCAAGTAACAACAAGAGAAACTTCTTCATGTCACTCTCCTTGAAATTAGCATCCCACACGTGATGCGATCTCTTGAACTCTATCACAGGAGGAGCATTAGGGTAGGCTGGACAAATTGGAGTTTGGGCAAATCCATCGCAGGATTTCAGTCCGTCCGGTATATCATGGCGGGCAGAATAAGAACCGTTCCAGGAGGAAACGAAATGGTTGCGCAGTTTCGTCTTAACCAGCTACTCACGCTTCTGCCACTTCTTGGAACCCTGCTGCTGGCGGGCGTTGCCGTGGGCCAACCCGCCAACCCACTGCTTCGCCTGCAACGTTCGAAAGCTTATTTGAATCTGGAGACCAATGTCGTGCACGCGCAGGGCATGAATGGTCTCACCTATGGCAAATCAGGAGACGTGTTCAGCTATCCCAACTCACTGTCGTGCCTGGTGGTTTATGGCGATGGCAAGTATGTGCTTGAGAAACGAGAGGAAGCGACTTTAGGAAAACCCAAAATCAGGACCGCCGAAGGCTCCCTGGCCGCCGATGATCTGCAGCGTCTTAAGGCAATCCTCGATGACGAGGCCCTGAAAAAGATTGGGACGCCGAAAGCGCCCGACCTTCCCGACGATGCCGTCACGGTTCGTGAAATCGAGAGCATCGATGCACAAATCGACCATGCAGGCGTAGCACAGCACCTCACGACAATCAAGGAGCGGATCAAGACAAGCGCCACCAGCGGAATGGATACATATATTGACAACGGCGCGCCCTTCCAAAAAACGCTGAACCCGCTGATCAAGTGGTTCGAGGGGCTGGAGAAAAAGAGTAAATCGGACCTCAAAGACGCGAAGCCCCAATACTGTGTACCGATGAACGTGGGATAGCCATGACACGACCAATCACATTTCTCGTTTTGCTGGGATTAGGGCTGACAGCGACTCTGGGATCCGGTCAACAGCCGGCTCCTCCCGTTCTCCGCGTGTTCCTCAACGAAGTCCAGCCTGGTGTCCTGTCCGCCCCTCAGTACTGCACACTGGTATTCATGGACCACCGATTTCATTCCGAGAGAGCGGACATCAAGCATGGTCGTGACTCTAACCGCAAAGTCTATGAGGGTCAACTCTCTGACATCGACTGGAACGCGCTAGTCGCGGTTATCGACAGCAAGGAATTTCGCGATCTCAAGGTTCCAGCATATGTCCCGCCGCCGGTAATGCAGGATACTCACCCTTATACGATCAGCGTGGCGCGAGACAACGCCTTCCAGAATATGGAGTTCCTCGACAACAAGAGCTTGAAACCCTACGAGTCGCAAGTAAAACCGCTGCTGCAATGGTGGAAGTCGTTTCGTGGACAGCGCGCACCCGAATCGGGCGCACCGCCCGACGCAAGGTGCGCACTCGACAAGACCCACGCAATCTTCAGTCAGTGGTAAGTGGAAGGAATTAGGAGAAAAGGAGGCTGCAGGTTCCACACGATGCTATCCAGCAACTCTACCGATCGTTCTTGGCACTTCCGGTGGGTGGCTTCGGGGGAGGATCGGGAGCAACGTAAACAACTTCTCCGCGCCGTGTGTAGTGCAGTTGCTCCCGGGCTTCCTTCTCAATGGCGGCAGGATCGGATTTGAGCGATTTGATCTGATCGACGTGCAGACCGTTTTCCCTCTGCAGGCGCTCGACCTCACTCTGAAGCGACTGCAACTCGTCATGCTTCTGCCGATAAATCACCATACCGTTGGCTCCGAACATGGCGTGAAGCAACAGCCCAACGATGAGAACAATAGCGGCCCCGGTTCCCAGTCGACGCCACTCCAGCGCGAGCCACGACCAGATCGGGCGCGTACGTTCCACCCAGCGCGCCGCCGCCGCCTCTGCTCTGGGAGCCTGATCTTTGGCCTGGTCCATCGCTTGACCAATGACCGCGCGGAGGCCTTCCTCCGGATGTGGAAGGATGCGCACTCGCGACGCTGGTCCTAGTCGAAGATCCATGCTTTGGCTGCCGCACTCAACTTTGCAAGGTCTTCCTTGCTGCGCGCCTCGCTATACACGCGCACCACTGGCTCCGTGCCGGAGAGCCGGTAGCAAACCCACGATCCGTCGGCCAATACCAGCTTGAGTCCGTCGATCCTCACCACTTGTGCAACTTTGATGCCATAGAACTCGCTCGGATCACCACGTAACTTCTCAGTAAACTTCTGTTTTACTTCCGGCGTCAAGCGGAAGTTCTCCCTTAAAGGATAATAGGAACCAACTTCGGCAAATACTTGTCCCAATTGGGCTCCCAGCGAGGCGCCGCGGCGAGCAACCATCTCACAGCAGAGCAGGCCGGCAAGCACGCCGTCTTTCTCCGGCACGTGTTTGCGGATGGAGAGGCCCGCGCTCTCTTCCCCCCCGATAAGGATCTTGTCCTGCTTGATCAGTTCGCCAATATATTTGAAGCCAACGGGGGTTTCGTGGAGCTCGATCTTGTGTTTTTCGGCAAGCGCGTTGATAAGATTAGTGGTGGCGACGGATTTGCCAACTCCGTTTCTCCAGCCACGGGTTTCGACCAGATAGTCGAAGAGCAGAGCGATGATGTAATTGGGCTGAAGGAACGTGCCGTCCTCGTCGACAATCCCGAAACGATCGGCATCGCCATCCGTCGCAATGCCAATGGCCGCGCCAATTCCGCGCATCTCGTGACGCAGGTCTTCGAGCAGATGATCATCGGGTTCGGGGGCATGGCCTCCGAAGAGCACATCGCGCGTGTCGTGCACGGCGGCAACGGTTACTCCGGCCTCACGCAGGAACCCGTCAGAATAGCCGCGGGCAGCGCCCCACATGGGATCGAAGGCAATCTTGATGCCGGCTTTCTTGATGACGTCGAGATCGACGATTTCCCTCAACCGCGAGAGATACATGCGACGCGGGTCGATGGACTGCAGCTCCGCCCTTGTCGTCTGCGACGTTTGCGGATTCGCGTCGAAGCCTGCGATCTCGCGTTCGATGGCGTGGGTGACTTCCGGGAGCGAGGGTGCGCCATCGGGCGTCGAGAACTTGATGCCGTTGTATTCCGGCGGGTTGTGCGAAGCGGTGAAGTTGATGGCGCCGTCGGCTTTGGACTGGATCACCGCATAAGAAATGGTGGGTGTGGGCGCAGGCTCCGCGATGACCAGCGGCGTGATGCCGTAGCTGGACAAGATGTCAGCGGCCAAGGCGCAGAAAGTTTCGCCCAGGAATCGTGGATCGCGGCCGATAATGACTTTTGGTCCCTTCGATTTCTGCGACGCCACGTAACGCGCGATACCGTGCACAGCGCGGTGGACATTGGCAAACGTGAACTCTTCGGCCATCACGGCCCGCCATCCAGAAGTGCCGAACTTGATTTGCACTGCCATCGGTTGCCCTCGTATCCTTCGTGTGAAACTTGACTCGGCTACCTGAACCTTCGATTTTATATGACTGACAAGAGGCTCGTACTTACGACTTGCGGTTCGCTCGAAGAAGCCCGCAGCATCGCCCATGCGCTGGTGGAGCGGCAACTGGCCGCATGCGTCAATATCGCTCCCCAGATTGAATCGGTGTATCGCTGGCAAGGCGAGGTCGAGACTGCAACCGAGTGGCTTCTCGTAATCAAGACGACCGCAGAGGCTTTCGATCGCCTGCGCGAGGCTTTGAGCGAGTTGCATTCCTACGACCTTCCGGAGTGCATCGAGATTGCCATTGAGAACGGGAGCGCCGCCTACCTGGCATGGATTGGAGAGTCGGTGTTGAAATGACTCTTCGGGTCCAGTCACTCCGGTTTATGTGCGCGAAGGTTGAGGCGCCAGTAATCGAACGTCCAGGGCGGATCGTCGTGGGCGGAAACATCGGCGAGTTTCTCCGCTAATGCCGTGCGCAGCACATCCGTGGGAAGAAGCTCAAGGTGGCGATGCAGCACGAACGTGTGCAGATACTCTTGGAATTCCAGAGCGCTCGGCACCGTGAAACGCGCCTCCTCGATGCCAGTCTCGACATTCTCGAATCCAGCGGCGCGCAGGCGAGAAGCCGCCCCTTCTGCGTCGGAGAAAAACCAGGGCTCGGCAAACTTCCCCAGCCACGGTGAAAACTCGGGCGTCCGCGAGAGGGCCCGCACCCGCTGACGCAGGCGTTCGAGATTGGGACCGCCGCCACATTGGGCGTGCAGCCAACCCGCCGGGCGCAGCGCTTCATACAGGTTGCGGAATAACGTATCGTGGTACCGCACCCAGTGGAACGACGCCGTGCTGAAGATTCCGTCAAAGCAGTTACGGAACGGGAGAGCAACCAGGTCGGCGGCAACGAACCGGACCCGGCCGCCGAAGTCTGGTGCAAGATTCTGCCGCGCATGCAGAACCATGTTGTGGGAAACGTCGAGGCCGACGACCCGGCCGCGCGGAAGATTCTGCAAAAGGAGCCGGGTGAGTTTGCCCGTGCCGCAGCCGGCGTCGAGGACGCGCTCGTCTCCGCGCAAGTGCAGTTCGCCGAGCACTCGCCGTCCCCACTCAAACTGCGGCGCGGAAAGGCGGTGATAGGCAGCGGCGTTCCATTCGCGAGAAGTTTTCTGAGGAGCCATCCAGTTCCAGCGTTTCTACTTCCGGAAAACCCATCTTAAAGGATAATTGTTGATGTGCCTCTAGCCCAGACATCTTCAACACACGCCGCCCACACCATCAGGAACCGCCATACCCCATCGGGGCGTCAACGGATGGTTCTGCGCTTCGTTTCTCTGCTCTTGGTCTCTCTGATCGCGAGTTCTCCGGCGTGGGCCCAGTGGATCGGCAAACAAACGGGATGCTTTGCGGCTTCCATCCTCGCCAATCCCAACCGGCCTACCGTCGCCAATCCTGCTGACATCACGCAGTACGGCGTGCTGGAACTTGAGTATGGTGGGGACCGCATCTGGCCCGAAGGAAGTGTTCATCAAACCTCACTTGGTGGCCTTCTGAAATTCGGGTTGCTCTGCGACGTCGAGTTGCGCTGGACCACAACCTCATTCCTTGCGCAGACCGACGCCGTTGCCACCCATCGTGGATTCGGCGACAACTGGCTCGGCCCACAGGTTCGTGTGTATCGGCAGACAAGGCGAGTTCCCAGTCTGGCATTCGGCTACGCCGTAAAAATCCCCACCGCCAGCACCGGTGGGGGGCTGGGAATGGGCCGCATAGATCACTCCTTCACTTTCCTCGCCAGCAAGGACATCGCGACTGTTCATTTCGATTTCAACGCTACGCATTCCTGGATCGGCCGCGAGGGCACGTCGGGCTTCGATCAGAACGATCAGCTCAATCTGGCGTTCTCACGCCCAATTCGCGGCGGACTGGGATTCACGGGCGAATTCTACGGGAACACGCAGCTCAACCAAAATACGCCCAGCTTCGTATCTTCCCTTTGGGCGCTCACGTACACGATCAATCCTCGGCTCGTGATTGACGGCGGCTTTGAGGGCGGACTCACTTCCGGCGGGCCGCATCGGCATGTCTTCGCCGGGCTCACGTATTCGATTGGCAACTTGTATCCTGGAGGGCGGCAAAGAAAATCGAACGGTGAAGCGGTGAAATGAGAAGCCCTGGCAGGCTGCGGAAAATCTCATCGTCGCCTTGATTTCGGGTGGCGCCGCGCTTCAGGGCCGCGGTAACTGCATTGTTTTGGATGCGGCTTTAGCCGCTGAGGTTTTTTCCGCAGCCTGCTAGATCGCGGCCAGCGCGTGGTCGAGATCGGCGAGGATATCGTCCACGTCCTCAATACCCACGGAGATACGGACCATGCCGTCCGTGATGCCGATCTTGCGGCGTCCCTCCTCGCCGACAGCAGCATGCGTCATGGTGGCGGGATGCGAAATCAGGGTTTCGACTCCGCCCAGCGACTCGGCCAGGGAACACACGCGCACCTTGCGGAGCATCTTGTTGGCGTTCGCGAGCGCTCCGGTCTCGAAGGTGATCAGGGCTCCGAACCCGGACATCTGACGCTTGGCCAGTTCGTGCTGCGGATGGTCGGGCAATCCGGGATAGAAAACCTTCTGCACCTTTTTGTGCTTCGAGAGATAGTCCGCGACTTTGCGGCCGCTGCGGTCGTGCTGTTCCATGCGAACCGCCAGAGTCTTGACGCCGCGCAAGATCAACCAGCACTCGAAGGGCGAGAGGATGGCGCCGGCGCATTTCTGAAGAAACGCGAGTTTTTCCGCCTGCTCGGGTTTCGTGCAGACCACGACACCTCCCAGTCCGTCGCTGTGTCCGTTGAGGAATTTCGTGGTGGAGTGGACGACCATGTCGGCGCCGAGTTCGATCGGTCGCTGGAAATATGGCGACATGAAAGTGTTGTCGACGACGACCTCGACGCCGTGCCGGTGGCTGAGCTCGCTGATGGCGCGAAGATCGCAGAGCTGCATCAGAGGATTGGTTGGCGTCTCCAGGAACACGAGCCGCGTGTTCTTCTGGAATGCGCGCTCAACGTTGTTGACATCGGATGTATCGACGTAGGCGAATGTGAGTCCAAAGTTAGCGAGAACCTGATTGAACAGGCGCGGCGTCCCACCATAGAGATTGTGGCCGGCGACGACGTGGTCGCCCGCTTTGAGCATGGTCGCGACCGCGTTGATCGCCGCCATGCCGCTGGCGAACACCTTCGCGGCAACGCCATTCTCTAGCGCAGCCAGGTTGGTTTCCAGCCGGTCGCGCGTGGGATTTGATACGCGCGCGTATTCGTAACCTTTGTGCTTGCCGATTTCTTCCTGAACGTAGGTGGAAGTCGCATAGATGGGGACATTAACAGCGCCGGTGAGGGGATCGGGCTCTTGTCCGACGTGAATAGCACGGGTCGCAAAGCCCGATTGTTTAGTGGTCAAGTTTTCTCCTGGGTTCGCTTGTCGCTGTTCGCGCGAACAGCGAAGGGGCGAACAGCGTCTCTTTATATTCCGCCTTCAAAGATTTTCTTAGAAAGATAGCGTTCCGCGGAGTCTGGAATTAACGTGACCACGCGCTTCCCTGCTCCGAGGCGCTTGGCGATTTCAACAGCGGCATACACGTTCGCGCCGGCGCTTGAGCCTCCCAGCACGCCTTCGCGAGCGGCAAGTTCTTTAACCATGCCGAAGGCTTGAACGTCGGTCACCATCATGATTTCGCTGCAAACGGAAGCGTCGAAATTCTTGGGTATGAAGCTCGATCCAATCCCTTCCACTTTATGCGGACCGGGTTTACCTCCCCCAAGAACGGAGCCTTCAGTTTCTACCACAACGGTGTGCACGTTCGGGAGGCGCTCTTTCAGAAATCGGGCAATCCCGGTGAAAGTTCCGGCGGTGCCGCTGCCCACGGTGACGGCATCAATCCGTCCTTCCATCTGTTCAAAGATTTCGCGGGCGGTGGTTTCGTAGTGGTAGTCGGGGTTGGCTGGGTTCTCAAACTGGGCGGCCATAAAGGCCGAAGGGTCGGTTGCCAGCAGGTCCTTGGCGCGCTGGATGGCGCCCTGCATGCCCTCAGCTTCCGGGGTGCGGGTCACCTCGGCGCCGAGGGCCCGCATGATGATTACTTTTTCCTCCGAAAATTTCTCCGGGACAAACAGCCGGACTTTGTAGCCACGACTCACGCCGATGAGCGCCAGGCCGATGCCGGTGTTTCCGGCGGTGGCTTCAATTACGGTGCCGCCCGGCTTCAGCTTGCCTTCGCGCTCGGCGCGTTCAATCAAGCCAATGGCGGCGCGGTCTTTCACGCTGCCGCCCGGGTTCATGTATTCGAGTTTGGCAAAAATATCGGCCGCTCCCGCAGGGGCCAGCTTCTTCATTTGCAGCATTGGCGTTTCGCCGACGAGATTGGAGATATCGTCGCTAACGCGCAGGCGCGAGTTTGAGGTTATTGTCGGCACACTACAGAGTAAGGAACGGGAAGGGGGAGCGTCAATTCGGGGACACTGCAATTGTGGTCGTTGGTAACATTACATCCACTAATTTGACATTTGCTAAATTTCGAGTGCCGCAACGCTTACCACGGTCACTGCGCCCCGGAAGCGGGCTCGGTTCCAGCATAGTAACCGCTCTTCGTGCGGACGTTGAGCTTGCCATAGCTGTGCGAACGCGCGTCCACTTTCACTTGACGGTAGCCACCCTGATTTTTCGGCGTCGTCGGTTTGTATGCGATGGTGTACTGGCTGCGAATATCGTGGGCCACTGTACGGCTGATGGCGTCTACTTCGTCCAGTGTTTTCGGAAAGAAGGCAATGCCTCCAGTTCTCTCCGACATGATTTGCAGAGCGCGTTTGGCGTGCTTCGGATGCTCTTCGCCCTCCAGGATGCCGATCGAGTACACGGTCGGTCCGCCGTCACCCTGCAAACGCCTCACCGCCTGCTCGAGAGTTTCGGCGCTCTCGTTGTCCTCGCCGTCGGTCACTACAAAAATAACTTTCTTCTCCAGCTTCGCCTCTTTTTTCAAGTGGTCGGCGGAGGCTACGACTGCATCATAGAGCGCCGTGCCGCCGCGAGCCTCGATTTTTTCCAGTCCCTGCTTCAGCTTATTGATGTTCGAAGTGAAATCCTGGTCAAGGTAGTACTCGTCGTTGAAGTTGACGACGAACACCTCATCATTGGGATTCGAAGAGCGCACCAGATTCAAGGCTGCGGCGTTCACCTTTTGACGCTTCTCGCGCATGGACCCGGAGTTATCGACAATGATACCCATGGCAACGGGAATGTCTTCGTGGCGGAACGAGGTGATGGTTTGGGGATGCCCATCCTCAAAGACGTTGAAATCGCCCTTGTCGAGGCTGGTCACGATGTGTTGCTTGTCGTCGACTACCGTGGCATGGAGAACAACTTCGTCAACCTGCTTGCGGAAAACGAAAGTGCCGCTGTCGGCGGTGTCCGGACCCTGAGCGGAGCCGGCAGTTGGCGGTTGCGACGGTGACTGTGAATCCGCCGGTGACTGGGAACTTGCAGACGGAACCGTGGGAGGCTGGTTCGGGACTGTCGCTTTGGTTTGTGGGTTTGCCAGAAATAGCGCTGTCAGCAGGAAGAGGATCAGTAGACCAGCGTTATTCCGTCGGCGCATAGTAACCCGTCTTGGCGTAGACCCGGAGCGGCGGCAACCCTTTTGGCGGTAACAGCTTCACTTTTATTTTACGCCATTTGCCATCGCGCACTGGGTTCTTTGGACGGTATCCGATTACATATTGGTTGCGCAACTCAATGCCAATCTTTGTGGAAACGTCCGCCAGGTCATTCGGGTTATCAATGGTAAAAGCGCGGCCACCGGTCAGTTCCGTGACATCGCTGAGCAGCGTGGGTCCGAGCCGTTCTTCATCAGTCGGAAAGTAATGATCGTAGATGCCAATGGCATAAATGAGAATATCCGCCTCTTTGACCGTGGATCGGATTTCGCCTTCGGTATAGCGGCTATGGTTGTCGCCGCCGTCAGAGATGATCAGCAAAGCTTTCTTCGGATACTTGGCCTGGCGCATCTTGCTGACACCGAGGTAAATGGCGTCCAGCAGCGCCGTGCGGCCCTTGGGAACGGTGTAGACGAGCCGGCCCTGAATGTCCTCCACCGAACTGGTGAAATCAGAAATCTCCTCCGGCTTATCGGCGAAGGTGATCATAAAAAACTCGTCCTGCGGGTTGGCGGTCTTGAAAAACTCGACCACCGCCTCGCGGGCGCGCTCGATCTTGCTGCCCATACTGCCGCTCATGTCAAAGATCACGCCGATCGAAACGGGAGCGTCTTCGCTCGAGAAAGTTTTGATCTCCTGCCGGTCTTTGCCCTCGAAAAGGTTGAAGTTCTCGCGGTCGAGGCCGGTTACGAGCCGGTTCAACGGATCGGTGATGGTGACCGGCACCAGCACCATGTCCACTTCAACTTTGAAGGGCTTAGTGTGGGTCTTGAACGCCGGATCGATATCGAGCTCTTTCGGAGCCGGGGGCTGGACGCGGGGTTGGATGTGGACATCCTCAGTCAAACTCTGCGCAAGAAGCGGGATGGCGCCGCACACCACAACCAGAAGAAGAGCAAAGGAGACGCGAGCCGAGAACTGTTTGCCGTACAACATTAGGCCCCACTAAATCCGCGCCGTGAAGGAAGGCGACCCGCATCCCAAAACGCAGGTCAAAAACTGTCCACTGAGCCGGATACTAGCACAGTCTCGAAAAAGTATTGTCACCTTTTCGTAACCGACTGTTAGATTCTGTGCAGAGTCAGAAGGTGGCCTCTCACTCTGCGCATCTTTTTTCTCTTTTTTCACTCTTTTTACTCTCGGGGCGGGGACCGGATCGTCCCTGCTACAATTCTGCGTTCCCCTTATGGCATCAATTTACCCATTTAAAGCTTGGCGCTACGACCCTCAGCACGTACCCGTCCAACTGGCTGTGACCCAGCCCTACGATAAAATCACACCTGCCCTGCAGGATCATTATTACGACGCCAGTCCTTATAACCTGGTGCGGATTATCCTCGGGAAACGCCTGCCGGGGGACGGCGACGCCGGAAACGTCTATACCCGGGCGGCAGCGTCCTTTCAGAGCTGGCGCCAGACGGGCGTTTTGCGGCGAGATGCAGAGCCTTCCCTCTACCGCTACTCTCAGACCTTCAAAGTTCCGGGAACCGAGGCGCGGGCCGAGCGGCGGAGCTTTATTGCACTCGGCCGGCTCGAGCAATATTCCGCGGGCGTTGTGTTCCGGCACGAACAGACGCTGGCCAAGCCGAAGGCCGACCGACTGGACCTGCTGCGCGCGACGCGAGCCCACTTCGGTCAGATCTTCATGCTCTACAGCGGGGCGGGCAAGGTCGATGCCCTGCTCGATCCGGCGGCAGCTCCAGACAAACATACTGATATTGAGGTCACCGACGAGTACGACGTAGTGCACCGTGTCTGGAAGATTTCTGATGCCTCGGTCATTGCTTCCGTGCAGGAACAGATGCGGGATCGGAAGCTGATCATCGCCGACGGCCATCACCGCTACGAGACCGCTTTGACCTATCGCGACGAGCGGCGATCCGCGGCCGACACCGGATCGGGCATTCCTGCCCCTTACGATTCGGTGATGATGACCTTCGTCGACATGGATCGTCCGGGCTTGGTGATTCTGCCGACGCACCGCCTCGTGTTCGGCCTGCCATCTTTCTCGGCTGAACATTTTCAGGCGGAGGCCATGAAGTTCTTCAATGTGGAAGAGGTCGATGCCGGAATCGATGCGACGAGCGCCACCGTCATTCTGCAGAAGGCAGGGCAGGCGGGAACGGCGCTGTTCGCCGTCGCCGCCGAGCGTGCATTTCTGCTGCACTCACCCAAGGCGATTGGCACCAGTTTGTTCGGGGACCTTTCTCTGCGCCAGCAAGCGCTCGATGTCGTGCAATTGCACAAGTGCCTGCTGGAACATGTTCTGAATATCTCGGAGGATGCCATTCGCAATCAGGAAAACATTTCCTACTGTCGCGACGCGGCGGAAGCGCTGGCGCAGGTGCACAGCGGAAAGGTCCAAGTGGTGTTGCTGATGAATCCGGTGCGCATGCAGCAGGTTCGCGATATCGCACTTGCCGGCGATGTGCTGCCCCAGAAGTCCACCGATTTCTACCCCAAGTTGCTGAGTGGGCTCACTATCTATGCGCTGGACTAGCGAAACTGCAGTTCTCAGTTCTCAGTACGAGCTGATTTGACTGAGAACTGGGAACTGAGAACCAGGTTTTAGCAAGTGCCGTCCACCACAACCAATCAGATGTGGGCCATTCTCCTGGCCACTGCGACGTTGCTGTCTGCGGCCCCCGCTGCCGACGAAAAACACATCTCCGTCTACTCTCCAGTGGCGATCTACACACTCCCGGTTCAGGAGCGTGCAGGCCGTGAGTATGTCGGCCTGCTCGAACTTTTGGAACCGCTGGGCCGCGTCTCCACCGAGACCGACGGGCGGCATTGGAGACTTCGATATAACGCGGTGGATGCCGAGTTTATTGCGGGACGAACGCGGGCCAGGATTCGCGGACGCGATTTTGATTTCACGGCTCCCTTCCTCATTGAAAACTCGCGCGGATTGGTTCCGCTAAGCTCGCTGAACGGGTTTCTGCCGCGCTTTCTGGGAGCGCCGGTTAACCTTCGCGAAAGCTCGCGCCGGTTATTCATCGGCGATGTCGGCATACAAATCAGTTTCCAACTGGACCATAGCAACCCGCCGCGGCTGACGCTGAATTTCAGCGCTCCAGTGAACCCGACTATCTCCACCGAACCAGGCAAGCTGCGAATGGTCTTTAAGCGCGACCCAGTCGTCTCCCCAGGAAGCCAGTCGATTTCTTTTGACAACAAGGTCATCACGCAGGCCAGTTACTCCGAGAACAACGGTGCCGCCGAACTGGACGTGGCTGCCAGCGAACCGCTGCTGGCAAGCTTCAGCAACGACAGACGGACGATCATCGTTTCGGTTGTCCCACAGGCGATGGCTGCGAACGGGACTCCAGCGACCTCGGGCGGCGTTGGACCTGCACCGCAGAATCTCTCGCAGGCCACATCGCCGGAGACACCGGCTGCAAACGTGGCTTCGGGCAATGCCGGTTCCAATTCCAATGCTCATCGCGTTTTGGCCGTGGTCGATCCTGCGCACGGTGGCGACGAACGAGGTGCGGCCTTGACCGATCAACTGGCCGAGAAAAACGTCACGCTGGGCTTTGCCCGGCTGCTGCGGCACGAACTGGAGACGCGGGGCTTCGCGGTTGCGTTGCTGCGCGACGGCGATATCGGTTCCACTCTGGATCAGCGCGCCGCGGCCGCCAACGTTGCCCGCGCCGGAATCTACATCAGCCTGCACGCAGTTTCGCAGGGCAGCGGCGCACGCGTCTACACGGCGCTGCTGCCGGTGGAAGGAACGAGCAAAGGAGTATTCCATGCGTGGAATACGGCGCAGGCGTCCTCTTTGCCCATCAGCCGGATCGTGGCGGCGGCGATTGTTGCCGAGATGCAGAAAAGAGAATTCCCGGTGCGAGCCTCTTCCGCTTCGCTGCGGCCGCTGAACAATGTGTTCATGCCGGCAGTCGCGGTGGAGCTGGCGCCCGGAGGAGATGGTATCGCCGACCTGACCTCGGCCAACTATCAACAACGGGCCGCGGCGGCGATTGCCGATGCCGTGGTTTCTGTCCGCGACCGACTCGGTGTACAGCCATGATCGTTACAACCTTGAAGGTACAAATATGATCCCACGGCATCTTCTGATCGGAGTCACCGCGCTGCTGGTGCTGGTGGTGTCGATGGGAATCTACGTTCGCCACATGCGGCAACAGGCGAGGGAACTTGAGTATTCGGCAGCCGACGCCTCCCCCGTCGCTCCCCCAGCCTCCGGTCCGACGGAGACGGTGACTCTGTATGTGGCGGATGACGCCGCCGGCATGCTCCGCGCCCGAACGACGCAGATTCCTCTTCCCGGAGGACGGCAGCAGCGAGCCGAGGAACTGTTGCGCACCTTGCTCCACATCTACCAGCAACCGGGCGCCGCCCATCCCATGGCCCCGGCGGCGGACATCCGCAGCATCTACCTGGTCGATCCGGGCGCGGCCGTCATCGATCTGAATGCCGCCTTTGCCGACCAGCACCGCTCCGGCATTCTCAGTGAACAGCTCACCGTGAATTCGCTGGTGGAGACGCTCGCCGTTAACGTTCCCGGCATCCATCGCGTCAACATCCTGGTCGAGGGTAAAACGCGGGACACGCTCGCGGGACACGCCGATCTAACCGAGTCGTTCGATGTGATGACGCTGGTGCAGACGGGCAATCAGTAAGCATTTCTGAATTGAGTCAGAAGATGGGGTACCCCCCTCCCCTACCCCCCTTTTCTCGATATATTAGAATCATAGGGTTAGCGGGAATTTCCGCAAAATATTCAAAAATAAGGACTTATATGCAAAATATTCAGGAATAAGGACTTAGGTTGTCAAAGAGCGCTGAAAATGGGTTTGGGGCAGCTTCGAGGGCCGTCCTGGTTGTCGGACATACCTCTGGCTACCCCAATCAGATTTCCATTATCGCGCATGGCGGATTGGATGTCTGTGATGGTGCACACAGGTCGTTTGTGATGAAAAAAGGTCGGCGTGGGATTGGGGGTGGGAACGTTCGCGGCATGCCACGTCTCGAAAACCGCGAGACGTGGCGCACCCGGCGGTTCAACAACCGCAAGAATCCGTTCCTGTTTCGGGATACGATGCTCAAGCTCATTCATTCTGAAAATCTCGAATACAAAGAACTCACGAAGGTAGCCTAGTGGCACTATTAGTTAGCTTGTATTCTGTTGCACAAATCGCGCAAATGCGCCGCAACTTCAATTACAGTTCTACCATTAAAGCCGTCGGCTCCCGTCGTAGCACACTTCTGAAATAGAGCATCCATCTTCGGATTATCTGTTATCGAAGTTCCGCGCTTCTTAGAAAGTCTCTCCAAGAAGACGTGCCGTAATCCTTCAGCGCGGGCGCACACATCTTTAATCTTCGATTGCTGTTGTTGGTCAAGACCTTCAAGTTGGTCTTGGAATTCCTTTTCCCGAATAGCTCTTTCCTCTTGAGGCACGGAGTGCTGATAGAGTTGCTCATCCCGTCTGGCTTCTATCTCTTTTGTTCCACCTCTCCATTCTCCAAGGCCCGCTTCTAAGTCTGTCGCTGTTTGCTTGGCGAGCAAGATGACGGTACCATCGTCGAACCGACCATAATATGTATTACTCCCGGACATTGAATTGTCATGTTGCTTGCGGTCGCGTGCGTGCTCATCGCTTAACTTAATGATTTGCATACCCTGCTCATAAGTTAACGGATTGCTTGGATGCGCTTTATTGTATTCGGCAATCGCTTCGGTCATGTCGTGCCTGATGTTTGTTCGCTGGTCGGCCATCTCTATCCGATGATCTTTGTCTATCTGACTCTCCACTAAAAACCCAATTATCGGACCGAATATCGCGAGCATGGCAAACACTGCCTGCCACAGATGCCTCTCTCGGTCTTCTTTGACCTCTGCTGCCAAGTGCACTCCAGCCCACGCCATTGCTGACGGTATCGCAAAACAAACCCAATTTTCCCAACAAAAGTCCACGAATAATGTAGTTGGTATCGCAGAACGATAATCCCTGCCGCTAGGGTGACCATCGATACCATGAGGAATAACTTGCGGCTCTGCAAAAAGAGAAGGACTAAGAGCGCGATGCCCGTCAGAGCTATGAGGGTATCGACAATCATGGTCGCAATATGCACGCGCACACCTCCGCATCTCAACAGATTCCCGAATGTTTTTGAAAACAAACGGGAGATCATGTTTCGACGCGAAAATGCTACTCGCTTTGGGTACTTGCGACAATCCCGTTAATTTGCGTTTTTGTTTCTTATACTTACGATCTTTATGAGCGGGCGAGTTCAAGGCGAATGTTAAGCGAACATGGTCCGACCGCTGGCGACGTAAACTGACTAACGCAACAGTGATTGCTGTGCTGCGGCCCACGTCCCGAAAATCGCGGGACGTGGGGCACCCGGCCGTCCCTACGATAGTTTGACCTGGCTTTCCCAGCGCGATACTATCGCCTCCATGGCTAAGGCCCGCTACCACTACAACATCATGCTTCGGCCCGAGCCGGAGGGCGGCTACACCGCGCTTGTCCCGGCGCTGCCGGGCTGCGTAACCTACGGCCGCACAGTGGATGAGGCGCGAGAAATGGCGAAGGACGCCATTTCTGGCTATATTGCCAGCCTGCGCAAGCACAAAGATCCAATCCCTACCGACGACAACACGCTCGTAGCCTCGCTCGACTTGGAGTATTCGCGCTGAAGAGGGAAGGATAGCCAAGTCTTTGGACAAGATTGGCAAGTCTTCGATCGTGACCTAAGGGTGGGCACGAAAAATATTGTTGCAACGGACGCGACGGCGGATTTTTTTCTGCTAGTATGCGCGCAAATGTCGAAACTCCCCGCCATAAAGCCGCGTCAGATCAGCCGGTTTCTAGAGCAGAACGGCTTTGTCTTGGATCACACATCGGGCAGCCACTTCGTTTTTTACAATTCTGTCTCACGCCGCCGCGCCGTGGTGCCTCAGCACAATCGCGACTTGCCGAAGGGGACTCTGATTTCGTTGTTGCGAGAGGCGGGGTTTACGCGAGAAGAGTTGATCGACTTTTTAGCAGGAAAATGATGCCGGGACACTCCGAAGCGTTCGCGGACGACGCTCTGCGCGACGTAGTCGAATGCATAGGTCCTTCGCTTCGCTCAGGATGACAATTTGGAGGGGTGCTGAGGGCTGAAAGCTTACGGCTGAGAGGTGCCTAATTTTTCGCTAGAGCGGCGGCCGTCCGCAGACTGTTAGAATTTCCATCTGATGATCTTCCGCAGCGATAACCGTACTCCCGAGCAGGTTCGTCCCGTCAACATCATTCCCGACTTCATCTCGACCGCGGAGGGCTCGGCGCTGATTGAGATGGGCAACACGCGCGTCATCTGCACGGCTTCGGTCGAAGAATCTGTACCTGCATTCATGCGCAACTCGGGCAAGGGATGGATATCCGGCGAATACGGAATGCTTCCCCGCTCAACCTTGACTCGGTCGGCACGCGAAGCCGCCAAGGGAAAGCAAAGCGGGCGTACACAGGAAATTCAGCGCCTGATCGGACGTTCGCTGCGGGCGGTGGCTGATTTGAAGCGGCTGGGCGAGCGCACCATCTGGATTGATTGCGACGTGATCCAGGCGGACGGGGGCACGCGAACCGCTTCCATCACCGGGGCATTCGTCGCGCTGGGCCTGGCTCTGCAACGCCTGATCGATGCGGGGACCTTGACCGCCGCTCCTATCAAAGATTTTGTGGCCGCGATCAGCGTAGGCATCGTGAACGGCGAGGTTCTGCTCGATCTTAACTACGAAGAAGACTCGCGCGCCGATGTGGACATGAACTTCGTCATGACGGCGGGCAATAAAATTGTTGAACTGCAGGCGACCGCCGAGCACCAGGTGTTCGACGACGCGCAACTCGCAAAGATGATTTCGCTCGCTCGCCAAGGCATCCAGTCGCTGATCGCCAAGCAGCAGGCCTTGCTGGGAACTCTCGCTTTGCGGCAGTGACTTCGGTCACAACAAGGGCCGCACTTTGCTTGGTACCCTCGAAGTGCAGGGGAGAGGAGTCTGATTGATCCGGATTTGCGGCGTCGTCCTGTGGTGTCTGTTGGCAGTGCCCGTCGGCGCTGCACCTCCCTCCGCCATCGGCGAGCCTCCACCGTGGGCTTATCCAGTCCCTCCAGTTGACCAAAAACCTATCCCTGACGACGGCACGATTCGGAAGGTTCCGGACAGCAACGCCGGGTACACGCTGACGCAACTGCGCGACCGATTTGCAGCCCCAGACTGGCACCCGGGAGATCATCCCAAAATGCCGGAAATCATTGCCCATGGCCGCAAGCCTGACGTTTTGGCATGCGGCTATTGTCATCGGGCGGATGGGCCCGGAGGCCCGGAGAACGCCAGCCTCGCCGGTTTGCCGTATTCCTACATCGTGCAGCAGATGTCCTACTACAAGAGTGGAAGGCGGTCGACTGCGATTCCCCATCGCCTCCCCCAAGCGTTGATGATGGCGCTGGCAAAGGCGGCCACTGACGAGGAAATTCGGGAAGCAGCCCGGTACTTTTCTTTGCTCAATCCCAGACAGAACATTCGAGTGGTCGAGACCGACCGGGTGCCGAAGACCTATGTTGCCAACTGGTTCCTGGGGGTGCAGGAAGGCAAGGAAAGTGAACTGCTCGGAGAACGGATCGTCGAGACTCCCGAGAATCTGGAGCGGTTTGAAAATCGCGACGCGCGCGCCACGTTCGTCGCCTATGTCCCGACCGGCAGTATCAGCAAAGGCGCTGCCATCGCAAATGGGAAAAGAACCGAGAAAGCGCCCGCGTGCACTACCTGTCACGGCAAGGCCCTCAGAGGCGAAAACGCGGTGCCCTCGATCGCTGGTCGTTCACCGAGTTACGTGATCAGGCAGTTGTACGACATCGAGACCGGGGCCAGGACCGGAAGAGGTGCAGTGCTTATGAAGGGACAGATCGCAAGGCTAAGCCTGGACGACATGATTTCCGTTGCCGCATACCTTGCGTCATTGAAGCCCTGACGCCCGTGGGTGAAGTAATTCTAAAATGATGACTCCTATCTCCCCGGCCGTACCGAGTGTTCACTTCAAGAGCCGTAGCCTGGCTGTGGCCGCTTGTCTTGTGCTTGCCGCGCTGTCCGCCCGAGGGCAAGCCGCAGACTCATCGGTGACGGGCGTCGTTGAAGATCCCACCGGCGCCGTCATCGTTGGCGCGCGCGTGGAATTCAGCAGCGGCAAGTACCGCGTTGCGAGCGAGACCAACCCCGTTGGGCAATTCAAACTCGAGATTCTCGATTCCGGACTTAACCGCAATCCTGCCTCGCAAAACATCCCTTCCGGAATCATTTCCGTACGAGCTCGCGGATTTGTCCCCTTGCGGCGCGAATGGAGCGGGAACGAACTCAAGGATGGCGCCGAGCAACTGAAACTTGTTTTGCACCCTGAACCTTGGGGACCGGATTACGTCATCCAGCACGTTCTGGTCACGGCCACGCGTATCGACACGGCGCTAGAAGATTCTCCCGCCGACAGCGTAACCATCTCCCATGACGATCTGGCCTCTACTCCGGCCGTCGGGCTCGATGACGCGCTGCGCAAGGTTCCTGGCTTCACGCTCTTTCGCCGTTCCAGCAGCCGCACCGCGAATCCCGGCACGCAGGGCGTCTCCATGCGCGGAGTCGGCGCCAGCGGAGCCAGCCGCGCTCTTGTGCTGGTGGATGAGATTCCGCTCAACGATCCTTTTGGCGGCTGGGTGTATTGGGACCGCGTCGCCCGTGAATCGATCAGCGACGTCGAGGTGGTCCGCGGAGGCGCCGATGCCAGCCTCTACGGCTCGACGGCGATGGGCGGTGTGATTCAGTTTCGCACCCGCGAGCCGGAACGGACGGCGGTCTCCGCCGAGGCTTCATGGGGAAGTGAAAATACGCCCGAGTTATCGCTGTTCGCCGCCACTCGCGTGGGGCCGTGGCAAGGATCCGTTGCCACGGATCTCTTCCAAACGAATGGCTATATTCCGGTGCCTGAGTCGCAGCGCGGCCCAGTCGATTCGCCCGCCAACTCCCGCCACGAACTGACCTCGGTCGAACTTGGCCGCCGCTTCGGAAGCTTCAGCCGAGTTTTTGCCCGTGGTTCGTACTTCAACGAGGGGCGGCACAACGGCACCGTACTGCAGAAGAACACCACGCAGCTGGGTGATTTCTCAACTGGCTTGAACTACGAAACGAAGAGTGCGGGATCGATTTCGGCGCGGCTCTTCGGACTCTTCGAGTCGTACCACCAGACTTTCTCGTCAGTTGTATCGGACCGCAGTTCCGAATCATTGACCGACGACCAAAATGTTCCGTCGCAAGCCCTGGGCGGCAGCGTTCAATGGTCGCGCCCCATCGGGCGAGTCCAGACGCTGGTCGCAGGCTTTGAGGGCCGTGAGGTGCATGGGTCGAGCAATGACATCGTCGCCGCCGGCACCAACTTATGCTCGGACCCGGGACCGAGCGCGTGCCTGAGCGGCGGAAGAGAACGTACCATGCGGATCTTCGGGGAAGACATTGTCCAGCTCAGCCCCCGCCTGATTGCGAACCTATCGCTCGGCTACGATCACTGGAGCGATTTCAACGCCCGGCTCATTCATATCGCCTCGGGCATACCCACGCTGACCCCTTACGCCGATCGCAGTGCCGACGCCCTGAACCCGCGGGCATCGCTGCTCTACCACCTCGGACATGGAACTTCGCTCACGGCTTCAGGTTATCGCGCCTTCCGCGCACCGACACTGAACGAACTCTATCGCCCTTTCCGTCAAGGCAACGCGGTCACCCAGAGCAACCCCGGGCTCCATGCGGAACGCTTGACAGGAGTGGAAGGAGGCATGCGGCAGAGCCTGCTCTCCGATCGCCTCAACCTGCGAGCTACTTTTTTCTGGAACGACATCACTGACGCCATCGTGAACGTCACGCTCAGTAAAACGCCCCCAACCGTCCGGCGCAAGAAAGAGAATGTCGCCCGCACGCTCTCGACCGGCATCAATCTCGATGGCGAGCTGCGCATCAGCAATTCCCTGCAACTCGCCGGAGGCTACCAGTTTGCCCACGCCGTGGTAGCAAGCTACAAGCCGGATCCTTCCGTCATTGTCCTGAACCCATCACTCGTGGGAAATTGGGTGCCCGAAGTCCCACACCAGCAGTTCACGCTGCAGGCCCGCTACGTCAATCCCAAGATCGTCACCGCAACCATGCAGGGGACCTTCGTCGGCCAGCAGTTCGATGACGACCTGAACACTTTATTGCTGAAACGGTTCTTCACCGTCGACTTGTACCTTGGACGCTCGCTTGGTCGTGGTGTGGAAATTTTTGCCGCCGCCGAAAACACGTTCAACCAGCGCTATTTCACTGCGCTAACCCCCACGCCAAGCCTCGGCCCGCCCATCCTCGCCCGCATCGGCCTGCGCTATCAGTTCCCCAAGCGCTAATTTCCGGAATCGATTCCTTAGTTCCGCCCGCCATCCGGACCGTTGGCTGCGAATCCGCGTAATATCCCGCCTTTGGTTTAGAATTACTAGTTACACGGAACTCATCTAAATAGAATTTTATGGAGGATTTATGAAGCTTACCCCCGGCAAACTGGCCGGAATCAAGGCTGTGTCGAATGAACGCGGCGTAATCGCGGCTGCCGCCATGGATCAGCGCGGCTCCCTGCAAAAATCTCTCGCCAAGGAGAAGGGCTCGGCTGTCTCCGATCAAATGATGGAAGAATTCAAGATTCTGGTGAGCGAGGTTCTGACGCCGCATGCCAGTGCCATCCTGCTCGATCCCGAGTGGGGACTGCCGGCCGCGAAGCGCCGCGCCAAAAACGCCGGTCTGCTGCTGGCCTACGAAAAGACCGGCTACGACAAGACTGGCCCCGGACGCCAGGGCGACCTGCTCGACCATTGGTCCGCGCGCCGTCTGAAAGAAGCGGGCGCCGACTGCGTCAAGATTCTGCTTTACTACACTCCCGACGATCCCAAGGACGTGAACGACCAGAAACACGCCTGGGTTGAGCGTATCGGCGACGAGTGCCGCGCCAACGACATCCCCTACTTCCTCGAATTTGTCGGCTACGAAGAAGGCGCGGACGAGAAGGGCCTTGAGTACGCCAAAAAGAAACCCCATATTGTCACCGAGAGCATGCGGGAATTCAGCAAACCGCGCTACGGCGTCGACGTGCTCAAAGTTGAAGTGCCCGTAAATATGAAGTTTGTCGAGGGTACGAAATCGTTCGGTGGGGAAAAGGCTTACACGAAGAAGGAAGCCATCGAACTGTTCCACAAGGCTGCCAACGTTGCGACCAAGCCGTTCATTTATCTCTCGGCTGGGGTCAGCAACGCGGAGTTCAGCGAGACGCTGGAACTGGCTGGAGAATCCGGCGTGAAGTTCAACGGCGTGCTTTGCGGGCGCGCCACATGGAAAGAAGGTATCCCCGTCTACGCTAAACAGGGCGCCGATGCGTTCCGCAAATGGCTTGAGACCGAGGGCGTAAAGAACATCAACAACGTCAACGGAAAACTAAAGGCCGCGACTTCTTGGCATTCGATCTACGAAGTCGAACCGGCGCTGGTCTAGCCCTTCCGCGTTCAACTTTTCGGCGGGTCTTCGGACCCGCCTTTCTTTTTGTCATAAACTGGAAGCGCCATGGCTGACCCTAAGACCGCTCTCATCACCGGCGCCTCGTTCGGCATCGGAATGGAATTCGCCCGCATCTTCGCGCGCGAGGGCTATAACCTGGTTCTGGTCGCCCGCAGCGCCGACAAACTCCGCCAACTCGCGTCTGAACTCGAGAAGGCCCACGGCACTCGTTCGCTGATTCTGGCAACCGACCTGACCGAACCTGGAGCGTCCGCGTATGTACTCGATCAAACTACGCGCGCGAATATTCAGGTGGATGTACTGGTCAACAACGCCGGATTCGGACAGTACGGCATGTTCGCCGAAAATGATCTGGAAGAATGCCTGCGCCAGATCCAATTGAACGTGACTACTCTCACTCACCTCACGCGGCTGTATCTCCCGGCGATGATTGAGCGAAAGAGCGGAGGCATCCTGAACGTGGCGTCCGCAGCGGCATTTCAGCCGGGACCGCTGATGGCCGTATATTTTGCGACCAAGGCTTACGTCCTGCACTTGTCGGAGGCGCTGGCGAATGAACTCAACGGGTCGGGCGTCACCGTAACCTGCCTGTGCCCGGGTGCAACCGCCACCGAGTTCCACAAGCGCGCGAAAGCAACCGGCATGCGCCTGCTGAAGATGGGCTCGATGGATGCGCGCACCGTTGCCGAAGACGGTTATCGCGCGTTGATGGCTGGAAAACCCGTGGTGATTTCGGGATTCAAAAATTGGCTGGTGGCACAATCGGTGCGCTTCTCTCCACGCAGGCTGGTAACAGCGATTGCCCGGAAAACGCAGGAACTTTAGTCAATGAAGCGACGGCGTCACCGAGACTCGGTGCCGTCCCTGAAGGGACTCCGGTCTTTCCACTTTGCCTTCCCGACACTGACGTGCCGGGCTTTTTTGTGTCGCCGCTTCGCGGCTCTTACGGTGTCTTGCGGCCTTCCAATGCTGCCTGCACGCGGCTATGTTTCCGGCTGTACGTGAAATAAACCACCATCCCGATTACCAGCCAGATAATCAAACGCGCCCAGTTGATCCAGCCGAGTTTGTACATCATGTAGCCGTTGAAAAGGATTCCCATAACCGGCACAAACGGAACCCATGGCGTCCGGAAGGGTCGAGGTTGGCCAGGGTTCGAATGCCGCAGGGCCAGGATGGCGATACAGACAATCACGAACGCCAGCAGCGTCCCGATGTTGACCATTTTTCCAATATCGTCGATCGGCGTCAGGCTGCCGACAATCGCCGCGAGCAGACCCACAAGCATGGTGTTCTTCCACGGCGTCCGGAAGCGCGGGTGAATATCAGCGAAGAATTTCTTGGGCAATAGGCCGTCATTGGCCATCGAGTACAAGACGCGGGTCTGCCCCAGAAGCATGACGAGCATCACGCTGGTGAGACCGGCCAGCGCTCCAAGGGTAATGATGTGGGATGCGCCGGTAAGACCGCGGTCCATGAACGCGCGGGCAATGGGCGCCTCGATGTTGATGTCTCTCCACGGCACCATTCCGGTCAGAACCGCTGCCACCGCGATATATAAAGCGGTGCAGATCAGCAGCGAAGCAATGATGCCGATCGGAAGATCGCGCTGGGGATTCTTCGCCTCCTGGGCGGTCGTCGAAACAGCATCGAATCCGATGTAGGCGAAGAAAATGTAAGCCGCTCCCGCCCCGATTCCGGAGAATCCGAAGGGCGCGAAACTGTGCCAGTCGGTTCCCCAGTTGCTGCCGCTGACGTAGCGGAAACCCAAGCCGATGACGAAAATCACGACCGCAACCTTGATCGTAACAATGGTGGCGTTGAACCGGGCGCTCTCCTTGATGCCAATCACCAGAATCGCCGTGATCACGAGCGCGATAATGAAGGCTGGCAGGTTGACACCGATTTCATACCCGAACAGATGTGGCGCACTTAGCAGATCGTGAGCTCCGCGCAACAACTCCGGCGACTGCGCTGCCATGATCGCCGACTTTCTTTCGAGAAAAGCCTGGGTGCCAGCCACCAGCGTGGAATCGGAAGCCATTGCCATCTGGCGAGCCACCATGTCTTCCGCGGTGTGGAGTCCGGTCCAGTGGTCGTAAGCCACCCACAGCGGCATCTTGATGTGAAAAATATTGAGCAGTTCGATGAAATGGTTCGACCAGCCGGACGACACCGTGCTCGCGCCCATGGCGTATTCGAGCGTGAGGTCCCAGCCGATGATCCAGGCAAAAATCTCGCCCAGCGTCGCGTACGCGTACGTGTAAGCGCTGCCCGCCAGCGGGATCATGGCCGCAAACTCCGCGTAGCACAAAGCCGCGAAGGCACAACCTAACCCCGAGAGCACGAAGGAGAGCATCAGCCCTGGCCCGGCATAGTGAGCGCCCAAGCCGGAAAGCACGAAGATTCCGGCTCCGATTACCGCGCCGACGCCGAGCGCCGTCAACTGGAATACGCCCAAGGTGCGTTTCAAGCTGTGCGTGCCAGTCTCTTGCGCTTCCTCCATTAGCAACGCAAGCGGCTTTTTCGCAAAGAGGTCAGTCATCAGTGGCATCTCTCCTGTCAGTTAAACCCGCAGTTCAATCTAAGTCGTCTGGGCTCGCGGCCGCCAGATAAAGTACACCGGAATGCCAAGCAGCACAATGAACAGTCCCGGCCATGTGTATTGCGGTTTGTAGCGTAACAGCACCACGTCAATAAACAAAGCCATCACGATATAGATCGCCGGCAGAATGGGATATCCAATGGCTTTGTAGGGACGCTCGGCCTCGGGATGAGTGCGGCGCAACACGAAAAGTCCGACGATCGTCAGCACGTAAAACACCAGCACCGCAAAAATAATGTAATCCAAGAGTTGGCCGTAACTGCCGGAGATGCAGAGGACACAGGTCCAAACCATCTGCACCATCAGGGAAACAGCGGGCGTCTTGTAGCCGGGATGCAGCCGGGCAACGCTGCGAAAGAAGAGGCCATCCTTCGCCATCGCGTAGTAGACGCGGGCTCCGGAGAGAATCAAGCCATTGCAGCAGCCGAAGCCGGAAATCATGATGGCGACGGCCATTAGCGCTCCGCCAGCGGAACCGAACATCTGCGTCATGACCGCGGTGGCGACGCGGTCTTCTCTGGCAAACTGAATTCCGCGCTCCAGCAGCGTGGCGCCCGTCGGACTGCCCACCAGCGGCAGCGCTCCCAGATAAATAAAGTTGCACCCGATATAGAGCGCGATCACCACGCCGGTACCAAGCGCCAGCGAAAGCGGGAGATTTCGGCTGGGATTCTTCACCTCGCCCGCGGTGAAGGTCACGTTATTCCAGGCATCGGCGGAAAATAGCGACCCGACTTGCGCGATGGCCAGCGCCGTTAACGCCGATACCAGTACACCCCCGCCAACGTCATGCAAAGTGCCAAGACCAGAATTGTTCCAGAAGTTGGCGCCGAAATTCGCGGCCACTGCCTGCGCGTTCCGGCCCAGAAAGACTCCGAAGAGCACCAGACCAAGCAGCGCAGAAACTTTCGCAGTCGTGAAGATGTTCTGGATGATAGCGCCCGTCTTCACACCGAAAATATTGATGATCGAGAGCGCGATCACGATCAGGATGGCAACGAAGTTCTGCGTATTCAGGCCAACATCCATGCCGCCGAGCATCATCGGGCCGACCGCGAACTTCGGTACCTTCCACAGGTGGACAATCCAATGACTGGAGGAGATGGCCGGCCAGAATATCCCGAGGAACTTGCCGAAAGCCACGCCCACGGCGGCGATCGTACCCGTCTGAATCACGAGAAACAGGGTCCAGCCGTAGAGAAATCCCCAGAGCGGCCCAAGCGACTCGCGGAGATATACGTACTGCCCGCCCGCGCGCGGCATCATGGCCGCCAGTTCGCCGTAGGTGAGCGCGCCGACAATGGTCAAGAATCCGGTAATGAGCCACGCGCCGATGAGCAAGGCTGGCGAGGTGACTTCGCGCGAAATCTCGGCGGACACAATAAAGATGCCCGAGCCGATCATGGAACCCATTACCAGCATGGTCGCGCTGGTCAGGCCGAGACCCTTGACTAGCTCTTTATCCTGATGGGTGTGCCGCTCCCAATCGCTAACGCTCGAAGCGGGAACTGGGGGTTGAACGTTCGTGCTCACGAACCTCCTAGCTGCCTGCTGCAATCTATTTCTGCCGCAAGTTGACCTCAGCGGCTAAAGCCGATTGAAAATAAGTCAGTTTACTGCAGCACTGAAGTGCTGCTCCACCCAAAATCAAATGCTACGGCGAGCAATCAACTTTACCCCAGAACCCTCAAAAATTCCTCTGCTGATTTGCGCGGATCTCGTAACAAGTCGGATATCACCGCCACGGCGTCGGCGCCGGCTTCGATGACGGAGCGGGCGTTGGCGCGAGTAATGCCGCCGATCGCAACCAGCGGCTTGCGCGTCAGTTCCCTTGCCCGGCGAACGCCTTCGAGTCCAACAACAGGATCGGGATTGGCCTTACTGGAGGTCGCAAAGACGGGGCCGATGGCCAGGTAGTCGGCAGAAGTGTTGTCGGCTTCCGCAAGCTGCTCCGGGTTGTGCGTTGATACTCCGAGCCAGCGAGCGGGACCAAGGATGCGACGCGCCGATTCGGGCAACAGATCATCCTGGCCAACATGCAGGCCGTCGAAGGCGGCGGCCAGGCAGAGGTCGGCGCGGTCGTTCATGATGAGCTTGACGATCGCCCCTAGACGCGCCCTCAGTTCACGAGCGTCGTCGAGAATGCGGCGCGCGTTGCCAGATTTGTTGCGGTACTGGAGCAGGGTGCAGCCGGCATCCGCGAGTTCCTCGGCCGCAGCGAACATTCCGGCAGCGTCGGGGAAACAAACCGCGTCGAGAATCGCGTACAGGCGAGGTAGGTGCATCGTCGTCCTCTGTATCACCCGATTGCGGTAGGCCAGACCAGACTACCCTATTGCGTCAGCGGCGGCCTTGAAGGAGTCGCGGATAAAGGCGAACTCACTCGGAATGCACGCTGAGGTTTGATGT
>Ga0209890_10000156_pt1 | contig 31888 bp, 33 predicted proteins | sample OrgsoiDNA2013049_FD_185799 | JGI IMG/M metagenome (GOLD analysis project Ga0209890, IMG submission 185799) | Permafrost soil microbial communities from the Arctic, to analyse light accelerated degradation of dissolved organic matter (DOM) -... | ecosystem: Environmental > Terrestrial > Soil >... | reverse complement strand
ACCACTCTCGAAGAGCGTTGGGCCGAGGCGGGATTCGTACGCATCCACCGCAGCACTTTGGTGGCTTTGCCCCACGTCGATGCCGTGCTCACCGGACACGGGGGCTGCAAGATCCGCCTCGGCGACGTAGAGCTTCAGGTGAGCCGGCGGCACCTGCGCGACCTTCGTGACCGGATCTCCTTCTCGGGTGGGGCGGCCATAACACCACCGGCGACACCTGATCCGTCCCCGAAACGCTAATGCCAGGCACCCCGAGCCAGTCGCCCGGACCCCAGAAGCGAGTGCGGGTCACCTCCCCCCGGATGGGCTCACCACGTCGAGGACCGGTGCACCCGGTGACCACGGACATCGACGAGCAGACCCGCGTGGGCGAGCTGTACATGGCCACCCTGGTCCGGGCACAGTGGCGGCTTTCGATGTCCGTTCTGGCGTCCGCGACGGTGATGATCGGCGGGCTTCCGCTGCTGTTCCTGTTCGTGCCGGCCACCCGGACCCTGCACATCGGACCGATCCCGCTGCCCTGGCTGATCCTCGGCGTGCTCATCTACCCGGCCGTCTGGCTCGCCGGGCGCTACTACGTGCGGCAGAGCGAACAGATAGAACGCGAGTTCACCGAATTCGTCGCACGACGGTGAGACACGGGTGAACACCTCGTTTGGCATCACCGCGATCACCGCTGTGTGCGTGGTGACGTTGACGATCGGGGCCCTCGGCTTCCGGCTCTCCCGGACCACCAGCGACTTCTACGTGGCGAGCCGCATGGTCACCCCCACGTGGAACGCGTCCGCGATCGGCGGCGAGTACCTCTCTGCCGCGTCATTTCTCGGGGTCGCCGGACTGGTCTACTCACTGGGCGCAGACCAGCTGTGGCTGCCGGTCGGATACACAGTCGGCTACCTCGTCCTGCTGCTGCTCGTGGCAGCGCCGCTGCGGCGCTCCGGCGCCTACACCATCCCCGACTTCGCCGAGGCGCGGCTGGAGAGCATCGCGATCCGCAGGCTCTGCTCGGTGCTGGTCCTGGGCATCGGTTGGCTCTATCTCCTTCCGCAGTTCAAGGGTGCAGGGCTGGCGCTCAATGCGGTCAGCGGAGCACCGACGTGGGTGGGCAACCTCGTCGTCGCGGTCGTGGTCGTGATCAATGTGGTCGGCGGAGGGATGCGATCCATCACCCTGGTCCAGGCCGTTCAGTACTGGATCAAAGTGACCGCCATCAGCATTCCCGCGTTCGTCCTGCTCTCATGGTGGTTGCACCACGGCCAGCCGATTCCCCAGGTGGCCTCCACCCAACCGGGCCATGACTGGTCACTTCCCCTGAGCGGATTCGGCGGGGTGGAGCATCCTGTCTACGCCACCTACAGCACGCTGCTGGCGCTCTGCTTCGGGACCATGGGCCTGCCACACGTGCTGGTGCGCTTCTACACCAACCCCGACGGAGCGGCCACCCGGCGAACGACCTCGGTGGTGCTGGCACTGCTCGGTCTCTTCTACCTCTTCCCCCCGCTGTACGGGGCCCTCGGACGCGTCTACCTGCCGCACCTGCCGACGGGCACCTCCCCGGACTCGGTCACACTGCTGCTGCCCATCGCCGTCACCCCCGGAGCCCTCGGCCAGCTGATGTCCGCACTGCTCGCCGGGGGCGCGTTTGCGGCGTTGCTGTCCACGGCCTCAGGTCTGACCATCTGCGTGGCCGGTGTCGTCGACCAAGACCTGGTCCGCGGCCGCCTCAGGAGGTTCACCGGCAATGACGCACGTGCAATCAACGGCTTCCGGATCTCGGCGGTCACCGCGGTCGCCGTGCCCTTCGCCCTGTCGCTGGCAGCTCGCGACATCGGGCTGGCCGACACGGTGGGGCTGGCTTTCGCCATCGCCTCGTCGACCTTCTGCCCGCTGCTCGTTCTGGGCATCTGGTGGCGACGCCTGTCCACCGCAGGGGCTGCCTCCGGGCTGGTCGTCGGCGGCACCCTGGCGACTGCGGCAGTGCTACTGACAATCTTCAGGGCGGTGCACGGCGGCTGGGTGGGCGCACTACTCACCCAGCCGGCAGCCTGGACCCTGCCGACAACCTTCCTCGTCATGGCAGTGGTGTCACTTGCCACACCCAAGCGCATCCCGCGGGGGACGGCCAGGACCATGGTGCGGCTCCATGCCCCAGAAGCCCTCAGCGCGCACCTCGGCGAACAGCCCCATTGACTGACATCCTTCTGGCCGAAAACGACCGGAATTCCTACTGCACACTCACGCGGTACCTGGGTCATCGACTGCCACGACCGCTCGGCGCCGCAAAATGACCGCTGGGCGCGAGCGGCATGCCCACACACCGAGACGGGCCGCCCGGTGGTCGCATCATGGTGCACGGACACTGACGCGCGACCTCTCACGCTCCTAACCTGAGACTTCTCCGGGCGGCGTGCCGCCCTCGCGAAAGGACTGTCATGGCACAGGTTTCGACCCACTCACCATCCCCCACGATCGCGTCGGCACCATCGTTCGGCGCCCACCTGGCCGACCCAGGCCCGCTTGGCCTGGCGGGGTTCGCCCTCACCACCTTCATGCTCAGCTGTTTCAACTCCGGGCTGGCTCCCAAGTCTGCCGAGGTCGTCGTCCTCGGCGTGGCACTGTTCTACGGCGGCATCGCGCAGCTACTCGCCGGGATGTGGGAGTTCGCCAAGGGCAACACGTTCGGCGCCCTGGCGTTCAGCTCGTACGGTGCGTTCTGGATGTCGTTCTGGTACCTCGTCTCGCACGGCAAGGACCTGCCCACTACCGGGACCGACGCAGCCAAAGGTATCGGGGTATTCCTGCTCGCCTGGACCATCTTCACCCTCTACATGACGGTGGTCGCCTCGCGGCTATCCGGTGTGCTGTTCATACTGTTCGCCGTCCTTTCGGTCACCTTCGCGTTCCTGACCATCGGCGAACTCGGCAGCTCAGCGAGCATGACCAAAGTCGGCGGTTGGCTGGGCCTGATCACCGCCCTGGTGGCGTGGTACGCCTCCTTCGCCGGCGTCCTCAACGGCACCGCCAAGCGCGTCGTCCTGCCGACCTGGCCTCGCTGACGAACTGAGGTCTGCGGAACTGCGGGCCGTCGGCCCATCCGGGCAAGACCGCTCGGTTGCGGATGTTGTCAAACGCAACCGGGCGGTTTCGCGGTCCCTGGCAGGACGTGCCGGAAACGCCACATTCACCGTGCCAGCCTCAACCAACCGAACTGGTCGGGGGTCCTTGCGGTGTCCCGGGCAGGACATCAAGAAACTCATCACGGGTCCATCGACCGCTCATCCTCGCGCTCACCTGCGCCCTGTCCCGGCGGTAGCCGACACCTGCCCAGACGGGCCTCGGCCACCGCAGCCTGCGCCACGACCGCTGCAGGCTGCGGTGGCTGAACAGGTCCTTGCGCGGGCGACCCAGTCGGGCGCTGGGGCGGTCATGACGCGAAACATGGCCGGCAGCGCCGGGTTGAGCGAGGCGCTGCCTACCGCGCGGGACCGAGACCGGACGACATACAGTCCTGGCGTGGAACTGATCCGCCGCCCCTACGGCCACCCGGACGTTGTCGCCCTAACGGACGAGGCGCAGGCGCACTACCGCCAGCTCTACGGCGGACCAGGAGACGAGAGCCTCGTGGAGCTCGCCGACTTCGAGGCACCCATCGGGCATTTCGTGGTGGGATATGTCGACGGCGTTCCCGTCGCCATGGGTGGGTGGCGGCGCCTGGGAGATCGTCGCGGTCTTCCCTCCCTAAGGACCGCAGAGATCAAGCGAATGTATGTCTCCCCCGCCGCCAGGGGGCGCGGCCTGTCCCGCATCGTCCTGGCAGAGCTCGAAACCACCGCCCGTGCAGCCGGCCTCGACTGGCTGGTCCTGGAAACCGGCCGGCCGCAGACGAGCGCGCTCGGGCTGTACCGCTCATCCGGCTACTGCGAGATTGACGGCTCGGCGTACGGCCACTACGTCGGCGAGCCAGACGCAATCCACCTCGGCAGATCGCTCGGCTGAGCGATCCGACCGCTCATCGCCACAAGTGCCCGCCCGACGCCCGGACACCTCGATAACCTTGATGCCGGAGCGATTACCGGCTTGAGTGAGGCCATAACCCGCTGTGATCTGGAGGATGATGTGACCCACGAGACCCTTGAGAACCTGTCCCAGGAGAACCGCAAGTTCCCGCCGAGCGCCAAGTTCGCCTCACAAGCCAACGGCAAGGATGAGCTGTACGCTGCCGCCAGCGCCGACCACGAGGGTTTCTGGGCCGACCAGGCGCGGTCGTATCTGACCTGGACCAAGGACTTCGACCAGACCCTCGACTGGAGCGAAGCTCCGCTGGCCAAGTGGTTCGTCGGCGGCGAGCTGAACGCCTCATACAACTGCGTCGACCGCCACGTCGAGGCGGGACGCGGCGACAAGGTCGCGATCCATTTCGTCGGCGAGCCCGGGGACACCCGCGACATCACCTACTCCGACCTTCTCTCCGAGGTGCAGCGAGCGGCAAATGCGTTGCAGGACCTCGGTGTCCGCAAGGGCGACCGGGTCGCGATCTACCTGCCGATGATCCCCGAGGCCGTTGTCACGATGCTCGCGTGCGCGCGCATCGGCGCCCCGCACTCAGTCGTCTTCGGTGGCTTCTCCGCGGACGCGCTACGCTCCCGGATCAGTGACGCCAAGGCCAAGGTCGTGGTGACCGCCGATGGTGGCTATCGCCGTGGCGCGGCATCGGCGCTCAAGCCGGCGGTCGACGATGCCGTCAGCGGTGAGTCCAGCGTCGAGAAGGTACTGGTCGTGCGGCGCACCGGCGGCGAGGTGGCGTGGGACGACAGCCGTGATGTGTGGTGGCATGAGGCACTCGCGGCTGCAGCCGAGACCCACCCGCCGGTCGGCCATGATTCCGAGCACCCGCTGTTCATCCTCTACACCTCGGGCACGACCGGAAAGCCCAAGGGCATCTACCACACCACCGGCGGCTACCTGACCCAGTGCGCCTACACGAACGCCGTGGTGCATGACGTCCACCCGGACACCGACGTGTTCTGGTGCACGGCCGACGTGGGCTGGGTGACCGGACACAGCTACATCGTCTACGGACCGCTGGCCCTCGGTGCGACACAGGTCATGTACGAAGGCACGCCGGACAGCCCGCACCAGGGCCGCTGGTGGGAGATCATCGAGAAGTACGGGGTCACGATCTTCTACACCGCCCCCACGGCGATTCGCACCTTCATGAAGTGGGGCGACCAGATCCCTGAAAAGTACGACCTGAACTCGCTGAGGTTGTTGGGCTCGGTCGGTGAGCCGATCAACCCCGAGGCCTGGATGTGGTACCGCCGGGTCATCGGCGCGGACCGCTGCCCCATCGTGGACACCTGGTGGCAGACCGAGACCGGCGCCATCATGATCAGCCCCCTGCCCGGAGTGACCACGACCAAGCCCGGCTCAGCTCAGGTCGCGGTTCCCGGCATCGCGATGGATGTCGTTGACGACGTCGGCAAAGCGGTCCCGAACGGCTCGGGCGGCTATCTCGTCCTGACCAAGCCGTGGCCAGCCATGTTGCGCGGCATCTGGGGCGACCCGGAGCGCTACCAGGAGACCTATTGGTCGCGTTTCCCCGGCCTGTACTTCGCCGGCGACGGCGCCAAGAAGGACGAGGACGGCAACATCTGGTTGCTCGGCCGGGTCGACGACGTCATGAACGTCGCGGGCCACCGCCTGTCCACCACCGAGATCGAGTCGGCATTGGTGTCCCACCCAAAGGTGGCAGAGGCCGCCGTGGTCGGCGCCAAGGACGAGGTGACCGGTCAGGCCGTGTGTGCGTTCGTCATCTTGCGTGCCAACGCCGATGAGGGCGACGACATCGTAGCCGAGCTGCGTAACCACGTAGCCAAGGAGATCGGCCCGATCGCCAAGCCGCGCCAGATCATGGTCGTCAACGAGCTGCCCAAGACCCGCTCGGGCAAGATCATGCGCCGTCTGCTCAAGGACGTGGCCGAGAACCGGGAGGTCGGCGACGTCACCACCTTGGCCGACTCGAGCGTCATGGACCTGATCAAGACCGGCCTCGCGTCGGCATCCACCGAGGAGTGACCGAAGCAGTTCGCTTCGTCGTGAAGGGTATTGGGTGCTCGAGCACCCAGTACCCTTCACTTCTTCTTGTCGTCAGGGGGTTGGCTCGCGAGTCGCGCCCATCGCTCAGCTGGGACCGCAGATAATGGGTATGTCCTGCCCAAGCGGGTCTCAGACCGGGCGTGTCTTCCAGGGGGTGTCGGATGAAGCTGGTTGCGGCCAGCAAGCCTCAGATGAGGGCCGGTCTGAAGATCGCGGCGCCACCAAGGCGCCCCGCGACACTGACGCCTAGGATCATGACTGGTGCGCCGGGAAGTCGGGTCGGCAACGCGATGACCGCTGACCCCGACCGAGGACGCCCATGACCGACACCGGCCCTTTCGCCCAGCTGGTGCTGCCTCTGTCGCTCGCCGCGGTCGCTGCGGTGCTCTCCAACCGCCTCACTGCACGGCTGCGGGTTCCCGCGCCCGCGCTGTTCCTGGCCGCTGCCGCCGTCGCCGCTGCCGCCTTGCCCGGCCTGGGCCCGCCGCCGGAGCGCACGGTCGAACGCATCGTCACGGTGGCCTTGCTCTGCATCTTGTTCGACGGTGGCATGCACATCGGCTGGCGTCGCTTTCGGGCCGCCGCCGCTCCCATCGTCGTGGTGGGGGTCGCTGGGACGTTCCTGACCACAGCGGCCGTAGCCGCCGTGGCGCACTTCGGCTTCGGTTTCAGCTGGTACGTAGCACTCTTGGTCGGCACGGCCATCGCGCCGACCGACCCCGCCGTCGTGTTCTCCGTCTTGGGGCAACGAGAGATAGCCGGCCGCTCCTCGACAATTCTGGAGGGGGAGTCCGGGGCGAACGACCCAGTCGCCATCGCCTTGCTGGTGAGCCTGCTGTCCGCCGGATCTCTCAGCGGCGGAGCTCTCGCGCACGTCGCGGGTGAGTTCGCGCTCCAGATGGGCTTGGGGGCGGCTCTGGGCCTCATCGGCGGGCGCGCCCTGCTGTGGTTCATGCGCCGCGTCTGGCTTCCGAGCGAAGGCCTGTACCCGCTACGGAGTCTCGCGTGCGTGATGGTTCTGTACAGCGCGACCACCATCGCGCACGGCTCGGGCTTCCTGGCGGTGTTCGTCGCCGGGATTGTCTTGGGCGATGAGCGGGCCCCGTTCAAACGGGAGGTCGAGCGCTTCCACTCAGCGCTGGCCAGCCTCGCCGAGATCGTCGCGTTCGTGGTGCTGGGCTTGACCGTGAACCTGGCTGACCTAGCGCGTTCAGACGTGTGGGTGCCGGGTCTGGTGCTGGGCGCCTCGTTGGCTCTGGTGATCCGGCCGTTGTTGGTGGGACTGTGCCTGCTGCCGGCCAAGTTGCGCCGAGGTGAGCATGCCTTCGTGCTCTTCGCCGGTCTCAAGGGCGCGGTGCCCATTCTGCTGGGGAGCCTGGTGCTGGCCGCGAACATCCCAGGCGCCAACCGGCTGTACGGCATCGTCATCGTCGTGGTCGCGTTCTCAGTCCTGGTCCAGGGCAGCCTCCTGCCAACGGTTGCCCGAGCGCTACACCTGCCGATGCGCGTCGTGCAGCCCCAGCCATGGTCGCTGGGGGTGCGCCTGGCCGAGGAGCCAGAGGGAGTGCTGCGCCTGACCGTCGCGCCAGGCTCGCGCGCGGACGGCCAAACCGTCGATGACGTCGCCGAGGCGGCCACTGATGCGGGGGACGCGGCCGATGTCTGGGTCAACATGCTGGTCCGTGGCCACGCCCTGGTCTCTGTCCGTGGCGACACCCGGTTGAAGGCCGGCGACGAGGTACTTGTCTCAGCAGATGAACGCTGGCACCCTCACCTCGAGAACCTTTTCCGCGCGTAGGAAGGAGACTGTTGCCCGACCCTGTGGCACCAGATCGTCCCAGCCAGGAGACCAGCCGGGTCCAACGCCGGATCCACCTTGACGAAGAATGCGATGATGACGGCGAGGGCGTCCCGGACGCCTTTCGGGCCGTCACTGAGTAAGGTCGTGGGGACACATCACCGGAGGTGGGTTTCGATGACCAGTGCGAACGATGCGAGCGAGCGCACCCTAGGCCGGATCGTGGCCGACGCGACCCACGACATCTCGTCCATCATCCACAGCGAGATCGCATTGGCCAAGGCCGAGATCGGCGCCGACGCGAAGAAGGCCCGCCTGGGGGCGGGCATCTTCGCCGTCGCCGGGACCTTCGCATTTCTGGCGCTGATCTTGCTGCCGATCGCGGCGGCATACGGTCTGGTAGCAGCGGGCCTGGCCCCGTGGCTCGCTTTCCTGATCGTGGCGGTACTCCTGCTGGTCGTCGCCGCGATCCTGGCGCTGGTCGGCAAGAGAAGTATCGGCAAGGTCAAGGGCAAGCCCGAACGCACCATCAAGAATGCCCAGGACACCATTGCGGCCATCAGACCCAGCAGCTGACTACCGCGCACCACTAGATGACCACACCCACCAGCGCCGAAGCGAGATCTCCTCACATGAGCAACGATGCGTCGTCTGTGCTCATCGATGGACCGTGGGAGCATCGGTTCATCGCCGCCAACGGCGCCCGCTTTCACGTGGCCGAGCTCGGCCAGGGCCCGCTTGTCGTTCTGCTACATGGCTTTCCACAGTTCTGGTGGGCCTGGCGCGATCAGCTTACCGCTCTTGCCGAGGCCGGCTACCATGTGGCCGCCATTGACCTGCGCGGCTACGGAGCCTCCGACAAGCCCCCCCGCGGCTATGACACGTTCACACTGGCCGCCGATGTTGCGAGCATCGTGCGATCCCTAGGAGAGGGCAACGCAGTGATCGTCGGGCACGGCTGGGGTGGCTGGATCGCCTGGTCGATGCCAACCATGCAGCCCGCCGTCACCACGGCCGTCGCCACCCTGGGCATGCCACATCCGCTAGTTCTGCGCCGCGCGTCACTACGCAACCCGGTCCAGATCCGGGCCAACGCCTATCTGGCTGGGTTGCAACGCCCCTTCGTGCCCGAGCATCAGATGAGCAAGAGCGCAATATACGTCGAAGGGTTGCTGGGTGCGTGGTCGGCCCCCGGTGGACACTGGCCGCCACACGACGTCGCCCTGCGTTATGCCGAGGCGATGGCTCTGCCCTTCGTTGCCCACTCCGCCGCGGAATACTACCGCTGGGTGGTCCGCAGTCAGCTGCGACTCGACGGTCGGCGGTTCGCCCATTGTCTGAAGTCCCCTATCACGGTGCCTGTCCTGCAGCTGCAGGGTGATCAGGATCGGGCCGTGGTGCCTGCTCTGGCGCCGGCGTCTTCGGCGTACGTCGCGGGCCGGTTCGAGCAGCATCTCATCGCGGGTGCTGGACACTTCCTGCCCGAGGAAGCACCCGCCGCGGTCAACGAACACCTCGTGCGCTGGCTGAACAGCCTCCCCTGACCGACATCCGCAGCAGACGGCAGGGTGCGGCTTCAGCCTGCCTGAGCCGGGCGCCGTGCGGTGGTCCAGCTCATCCGGCGGCGCATCCACCGGTGCTCACCGGTGAGTTGGAGCCATTGGCGGCGTCGAGGACGGGCCGGGCCTCGTCCAGCGTGAGTGCATATCCGGTGTTTTCATCGTCCAGCGACCTGGCGAACACAATCCCGACGACCTGACCGCTGGGCGATAGCAGCGGCCCGCCAGAGTTTCCCGGCTGGACCCTGGCATACAAGGAATAGACCTCACGAACCGCACCCGGACTGCCGTAGATGTCAGCGCCGGTGGCCGTGAGCACGTCGCGTACCCGGGCGGGGTCAAGACGGTAGGGCCCGTCCAGCGGAAATCCCGCCACGACAGCGCCATCGGAACGCTTCAGGACCGGGCCCTGCGTGGACGCGGGCGCCTGAAGCCCCGGCACGGATAGCACGGCAAGGTCACGTTGCGGGTCGAAGACGACGACGTGCGCTTCGTATGAGTGGCCGGCGCCCTGGATGCGCACCTGTTCGGATCCAGTCCCGGCAACAACATGCGCATTGGTCACGACGCGCTCGGGTGCAACGACCCAACCACTACCCTCCAGCTCGCGGTTGCATGACGCGGCAAGGCCCGTGATCTTCACGATCGAGGCGGCAGCCCGGGCCAGACCTGCCCCTAGTGCGAGCCGGTTGTCCGGTGTCGCAACAGGAGCGATGGGCTCGGCCCGGACGCCCTCGAAGACTCGCGGGAAGCCCTCCTGGTCAAGAACCGAGCGGAATCCGGCGAACAGTCGCGCGGTCTGTGGCGGCACAAAACGGTCGATCGTCTGGACGATCCGCGAGGCACCGATCGCCTTGGCCAGGGGCGCCTGGGCTCCTGCTCGGACCGCGCCGGCCATGAACCAGACGAGCACGGACGCCGCGAGCACCGTGGCCACGGCACCCAGTGCTGAGTCGATCATCCGCGCGGGCTCGTCCCGCAGCCCGCGGCGCACGCGAGAACCAAGGTCAACGGCGATCGCCTGTCCCACAGAAGCCACGACGAACACGCCCAGCACCAGCACCACGGTGCGCCACACGACGCTGTTGTCCAGGCTGGGCCAGTGCCGCAACAGGTCAGGCAGAAGCCACATGCCCAGTGCACCGCCGGACAGGAAACCGACCAGGGACATCACGCTGACCACGAAACCGTAGCGGTAGCCGATGACTCCATAGCTCACCAACACCAAGACCAGCACGATGTCGAGCCAGTTAGCGATCATGGCGTGCCCCTGTGCACCCGGTCGGGCTGTGGCACCGTGCTTTCGGGCGTTCCGATGAGGCGTGGGGGCAGCGGTCGTGGATCGCCCCTGTCCCATGACCGCTCCAGACCAGCCAGCTCGATGACCGTGGAGAGCAACCCGGCAGTGAATCCCCACACCAACAGACCATCCACGTCGAATGCCGGACCGACAAATCCGCTCGGATGCGACACTGTGAATCGCCTTGCCGGGTCCGTGAGCTCGGAAAGCGGCGCCCGCAGCACCCGGGCGACCTCGAGACGGTCGACGATGCCGATGCGGCTCGGCTGCGCCCACCAGGCCAGGATCGGCGTGACCACGAAGTTGCTGGGCGCCAGGTACAGGGCCGGCAGCTCGGCCACGACCTCAACGCCCGCCGGATCCAGGCCCACCTCTTCCTGCGCCTCCCGTAGTGCAGCTGAGACCGGCCCGGAGTCGACCGGGTCGATCGAACCACCCGGGAAGGAGACCTGACCCGCATGCGAGCGCATGCTGCGAGATCGCTCGGTCAGCACAACATCTTCGCCACCCCCAGCGCCCGGACCGAACAGGATCAGGACTGCGGACTGCCGGCCACCCTCGTCGGGGGGAGGGAACCGGCTGAAGAAGCCCCGCCTCTGCTTGCCCAGCTGCGCGACAAGATGGTCCATCCATTCCGGATGGTGGGCCGCCGGGGTCATCGCCGACATGCCGGGCGACCCGTCGGCCGGGTCGGTCATGACTGAACCGGAGCAAGCTCGTACTTCAGCAGCTGCGCCGCTTTGACCGGGTCGGTCTCTCCGTCGCCGTAGGAAGGGCACCAGCTGGCCACCGGGCACGCGCCACAGGCCGGCCTACGCGCGTGGCAGGTGCGTCGTCCGTGAAAGATCAGGACGTGGGAGAGCATGGTCCAGTCCTTCCTCGGGATCAGCGCGCCAACGACGTGCTCGACCCTGACAGGGTCTTGCTCCTGCGTCCAGCCGAAGCGCCTTGCCAGCCGCCCGAAGTGAGTGTCCACGGTGATCCCAGGAACCCCGAAAGCGTTGCCCAGCACCACATTGGCGGTCTTGCGTCCAACTCCGGGCATACGGACCAGGTCATTGAGCCGAGGAGGGACCTCGCCCTCAAATCGTTCTGCCAGAGCCGCGCCGAGCTTGATCAACGAGTCGGCCTTGGCGCGATAGAAGCCCGTTGACTGGATCATCGTCTCGAGTTCGGTGCGATCTGCAGCGGCGTATTCCGCGGCAGTCCTGTAGCGGGCAAAAACCGCCGGTGTCACCATGTTCACCCGGACATCGGTGGTCTGAGCGGACATCACCGTGGCAACCAACAACTGCAAGGGGTTCTCGAAGTCAAGCTCACAACGGGCATAGGGATAACGCTTGACCAACGTCCGATAGATCCTTCGGGCACGACGGGTCAACGCGACCGGAGTCTCGGGTTTTGAAGAGGCAGACACCCTCCAAGACTAAGCGGCGGGATGGTGGAAGAGTGTCCAGCCCCACTCTGGCAGAATGTGGGGCGTGGACATAGACGTCGTGAGAAAAGCCCCACTTTTTTCCGCCCTGGATGACGAGGCCGCAAAGGCCTTGATGGAGTCGATGACTGCATCGCGTCTCGAGCGCGGCGACATCCTCTTTCACGAGGGTGACCGAGGTGATCGGCTCTACGTGATCGGCGAGGGCAAGATCAAGCTAGGTCTGACGAGTAACGACGGCCGCGAGAACCTCCTGGCCATCCTGGGACCGGGCGAGATGTTCGGCGAGCTGAGCCTGTTCGACCCCGGAGCCCGCACCGCGACCGCCACCGCCGTCGCCGAGACTCAGCTGATCGCGCTCGGCCACGAGGACCTCGACTCCTTCCTATCGGGTCGCCCGGCCGTCGCGACGACCATGCTGGCCGCACTGGCGCGGCGACTTCGCCGCACCAACGAGACCCTGTCCGACCTCGTCTTCACAGACGTGCCCGGCCGCGTGGCCAAGGCTCTGCTGGATCTGTCCAACCGTTTCGGCCGCTCGTCCGAGGAAGGCATCCTGGTCGCCCACGACCTGACCCAAGAGGAGCTCGCTCAGCTCGTCGGGGCCTCCCGCGAGACCGTCAACAAGGCGCTGGCCGACTTCGCGACGCGGGGCTGGATCAAGCTTGAGGCCCGAGCGGTTGTGCTGATCGACGTGGAACGCATCCAGCGCCGAGCCCGCTGAGCCCTTTTTGACACCGACCCCCGAAGTCGAGCTCAGGGCTGAGGGTGGGCACGCAGGTAGTCAAGCTGGGCCAGCACACTGAGCCGTGCCGCCGGCCAGAGCTCGTGGGGAGCGTCGGCATAGACCATCTCGACGATGAGATCGACATCCGCTGCCCCGACCGAGACAGCTTCCCGCACCTGCTCCAGCCGTTCCAACCGGTGCTCAAGGTAGTAACGCACCACCCCGGCTGCGTCCGACAGGGTGGGGCCGTGACCCGGCAGGATCTGGGTCACCTCGCGGGAGCCGGTCATGGCCTCGATGCGCTGCAACGACCGCAGGTATGCTGCGAGCTCGCCGTCGGGCCACGCCACCATCGCGGTGCCGTGACCCAGGATGGTGTCGCCGGTGAGCAGGGCGTTCTCAGCGGCGAGCAGAAATGACAGCGAGTCGGCGGTGTGCCCGGGCGTGGCCACGACCGCAAGGTCCAGACCGTCAACCGTCAGTCGGTCGCCGTCGCCGAGACCGCGGTGCCCCGCGCCGATAGCCCGAACCGGCGCATCGGTGAGCTCGCCGAAGCGCTCCGCTGACGCGGCATGATCCGCATGTCCGTGCGTGAGCAGTGTGAGGGCAACCCGAGCCCCACGACTGGCCACGGCGTCCAGCACCCGTTGCAGATGCTGCTCATCGAGCGGTCCGGGATCGACAACCACACACTGCGCGGAACCAGGCTCCATCAAGACCCAGGTGTTGGTGCCCTCCAGCGTCATCGCGCCCGGATTCGGCGCGAGCACGCAGGTCGCCCGCGAGGTGACGTCGCCACCGACCCAGGCGGGCATCATTCCCCCGCCACCGGGCGGTACCCCAAGGGCAGCATGCAACGGAACACCACGGCATCGTCGGTCTGGGTGAGCACTGGGGTGATCGGCGCTATGGAGACCTCAGCGGCCAAGAACTCGCCCGCAGAGTCAGCCGCGGCAACCTGCTCGACACACACAACAGTCGGGGGCAGCATCATGGCCGAGCCGCTTGCGTAGTCCTGGAGCAGTCGAGCCGGATCGGTCCAGTCGGCATGGTCGGCCTCAGTGGTCCGGTCGTCGGCGACCTGCCCAGCGGGCAACAGTGCGGCGAAGAATCTCGTGTCGTATCGCTTCGGCTCGCACTCTGGGGTGATCCAGTGGGCCCGCGCGCGCAGGAGGTCCGAGCGCAGCACCAGACCGCGGCCGATGAGCATCTGGGCCAGCGAGATCTCGCGCGACAACAGCCGCTCACGCTCGGCCTGCCACGCACCACCACTGACGTCCCCGACCACGGAGTCGACGTCAGGCCCCGCCAGCAACACCCCGCACTCCTCGAACACCTCGCGAACGGCAGCAACAACAAGCTCGCGAGCGGTGGCCTCATCGGCGACGAGCAGCCGCCCCCACTGCGCCGGCGAGGGCCCCGCCCAGGGAAGGCTCGGGTCGGCATCACGCGGGTCCACGCCGCCACCAGGAAAGACCAGCATCCGCGGCGCAAACGCCATGGTGGACGTGCGGCGCAGCATGAAGACCTCAACAGGACTGCCGATCACGCCACTGCCGATCACGCCACTGCCGTGCCCACCACGGCGATTCCGCAGAATCATCACGGTGGCGGCGGGCCTGGCGGCGACCACCTCGGGACGCCGGCCTTCGAGCCAGTCCTTGGCCCGGCCGCCCAGCGTCCCTACGGCGAAATCGCGAATCTGACCGGTAATGCTCAGTCCTGGACCGAAACGGTGATCTCGACCTCGACCGGGGCATCGAGCGGAAGGACCGCAACACCTACTGCGGAGCGCGCGTGGACACCGGCGTCGCCAAACGCGTGGCCGAGCAGCTCAGAGGCGCCATTGATGACCCCGGGCTGTCCGGTGAAAGCCGGGTCACTGGCCACGAAGCCGACAACCTTGACCACCCGGGTCACCTTGTCTAGGTCACCGATGACGGACCTGACGGCGGCGATCGCGTTCAGTGCGCAGGTCCGCGCCAGATTCTTGGCGTCCTCGGCAGAGACGCAGTCACCCCCGGTGCCCACCTTGCCCGTCTGCGACAGCGCTCCCGAGACCATCGGCAGCTGGCCCGAGGTGAAGATCAGGTTGCCGTCACGGACGGCAGCCTGATAGACCGCCACGGGTTTGGCGACCTCGGGGACGGTGAGGCCGAGCTCAGCCAGGCGGTCTTCCACGGCGGACACGGCCTATGCCTTCTCTCGCTTGAGGTAAGCCACCAGACCGTTACCGTCGGGGCCTGTCAGGACCTGAACGAGCTCCCAGCCGTCCTCTCCCCACTGGTCGAGGATCTGCTTGGTGGCGTGCACGATCAGTGGAACCGTTGCGTACTCCCAGGTAGCCATGGGCGTAAGCCTAGACCGGGCTGGCAGGGTGCCACACAACCATCCGCGCCGGGGCGCCATGCTCACGCGAGCACGCTGGCCCATAGGCTCTTGACATGGCACCAGAGGCGGAGTCAGCCCGCGACACCGACTGGGACGGAGTGCGACTACACATCGTCACCGGCAAGGGCGGCACCGGCAAGACAACGGTCGCCGCCGCTCTGGCCCTCGCCCTCGCAGGCGCGGGCAGACGGGTGCTGCTGGTCGAGGTCGAGGGAAGACAGGGCATCAGCCAGACCTTCGACGTCGCCCCGCTAGCCTCGAGCGAGACCCGCATTGCCCATGCCGCCCGTGGTGGCGAGGTCTTCGGGCTCTCGGTGGACGCCAAGACCGCGCTGCTGGAGTACCTCCACATCTTCTACAAGCTCGGTCGTGCCGGCGGGCTGCTGGAGAAGTTCGGGGCCATCGACTTCGCCACCACGATCGCACCAGGCGTGCGCGACGTCCTGCTCATCGGCAAGGTCTACGAGGCGGTCCGACGTCGCAAGAACCACAAGGCCAAGGGCCCCGGTGCTATCCCTGCCTACGACGCGGTCGTCCTGGACGCCCCGCCGACCGGACGGGTGGTGCGCTTCCTCAACGTCAACCACGAGGTCGCCGACCTGGCCAGGGTCGGGCCGATCCGATCCCAGGCCGACTCGATAACGGCGATGCTGAAGTCTCCGCAGACCGCGATCCACCTCGTGACCCTGCTCGAGGAGATGCCCGTCCAGGAGACAGTCGACACCATCGCCGAGCTGCGAGCCATCGGTATGCCAATCGGTGGGGTCATTGTCAACCAGATGCGCGAGGAGATCCTGACCCTGGAGGTTCTGGAGGCCGCGACCCGGGCCGCGATCTCCCGCGCGGACGTCGCGGCAGACCTGAGCCGCGTCCACGTGAGGCCCACCGACGCCCTCGTCGACGGCCTGTTGACCGAAGCCAGGGACCACGCCGAGCGCGTCGCCCTCGAGCGTGACGAGGCCAAGGTCATCGCGGCTCTGGGCCGGCCGACCTACCGGTTGCCGTCGCTGTCCGAGGGTGTCGACGCCAACGGCATCCGTGAGATGGCGGAGACGCTCGTGGGCGAAGGGATGGCGTGATGACGTCCGTTCTCGACATCGACGCGCTGATCGGCGACCCGCAGACCCGCATCATCGTGTGCTGCGGCGCCGGCGGAGTCGGCAAGACGACCACTGCAGCGGCGCTGGGACTGCGCGCAGCCGAGTCCGGCCGTCGGGTCGTCGTGCTGACTATCGACCCCGCCCGACGCCTGGCGCAGTCGCTCGGCCTGACCACACTTGACAACACCCCCAGGCCGGTCAGGGACATCGACGACACCCGCGGCGGTGCGCTCGACGCCATGATGCTCGACATGAAGCGGACCTTCGACGAGGTCGTTCAAGCACACGCCGCCCCGGACAAAGCCGAACAGATCCTGGCCAACCCGTTCTACCAAGCGGTCTCAAGCTCCTTCTCCGGAACCCAGGAATACATGGCGATGGAGAAGCTCGGACAGCTCAGTCTTGAGGCCCGCCGCGACCCGGACAACCCGCGCTGGGACCTCATCGTCGTCGACACCCCGCCGTCCCGGTCGGCCCTTGACTTCCTGGACGCGCCCAAGCGCCTCGGGTCCTTCCTGGACGGCCGGTTGATCCGCCTGCTGTCCGCGCCTGCGAAGGTGGGCGGCCGCGCATACCTCAAGGTCTTCAGTGCCGGAGTGAATATCGTCACCACGACCCTGACCAAGGTGCTGGGTGGTCAGATGCTCAGCGACGTCCAGACCTTCGTCGCCGCCCTCGACACGATGTTCGGCGGGTTTCGCAAACGCGCAGACCATACCTATGCACTGCTGAGCGACCACTCGACGGCCTTCATCGTGGTTGCCGCTCCAGAACGGGACGCTCTGCGCGAGGCTTCGTTCTTCGTCGACCGCCTCGCCGAGGAGGAGATGCCCCTGGCTGGGCTGGTGATCAACCGGGTGTATCGCGTGTCCGCACCCAATCTGTCCGCTGCCCGCGCGCTCTCGGCGGCCGAACAACTGGGGGACGAGCAGGGCGGCAGCTCATCAGAGGGCCCACCAGGTGTCTTCGACAGCTCGGTCATCACCGCAGGGCTGTTGCGAATGCACGCCGTTCAGGCCGAGATCGCAGCCCGTCACCAGGCGTTGGCCAGGAGGTTAATCGCAGGGCACCCCGGCATTCCGATGGTGGAGGTACCCGCGGCTTCAGGAGACATCCACGACCTGGTGGGTCTGCGCACGGTAGGCGACGCGCTGGCGGGCCACTGAGGGTACCCGCCCCTGGCGGCACCAAAGTCCCGCCGGAACCAACAACCTCAGGAGGCGCGCCGTTCCTGACGCATGCGATCAGCCTCGAAGATCGAACGCCAGGACCTGACATCGGGCCGGCGCTTGAGCAGCGCCCGACGTTCGCGCTCCGTCATACCGCCCCAGACCCCGAACTCGGTGTGGTTGTCCAGCGCGTCTGCAAGACACTCGGCGATCACCGGGCAGCTCATGCAGACCTGCTTGGCGAGTTGCTGGGCAGCACCCCGAACGAACAGGGCGTCAGGTTCAGCCGCGGTGCAGGATCCCTGCAGCGCCCACTGCTCGACCCACGAAAAACGGCCCTCTGCGACATCCTCGCGATGCGTCATGGTGAGTGTCATGCTGGTCTCCCCTGAGTTATCCGTGCCACGCGATATGCCCGACAAGGTCGCTGCTTTATGTCTAAAACGATATGGACAGACGGATATGACGGATATGACGCTTTGGGGTAGTTCTGGCCTATCGAAGTGACTAGTCACTTTGCTTCGTGAACGCGCTCCGCGAAGGTCCGCGACCCGCTTGACCCTGTGATCGGTACCCTTGACCCCATGCGCGGACGCAGCTCGAACTTCTCCAACGTCATGAGCCTGCTCGGAGCCTTCGTGGCGACCTCGGTCGTCCTCGGCCTGCTCGGGGCCGGCTTGCTGATGCCCAGCGTGGCTGCCACCGGGGCCGCCGCCCGCGAGGGAGTCTCAATCTTTGATGCCCTGCCCGGCGAGTTCGCCCAGAACCCGCTGTCCGAGCAGTCCCGGATCCTGGCCGCCGACGGCACGTTGATCGCCACCCCTTACGACGTGAACCGCATTATCGTTCCGCTCTCCCAGATCGCCCCGATCATGCGACAGGCCCAAATCGCGATCGAGGACAGTCGTTTCTACGAGCACGGCGGCGTCGACCTTCAGGGCGTCGGCCGCGCTCTCATCTCCAACATGCGTGGCGGTAACACCCAGGGCGCGTCCACCTTGACCCAGCAGTACGTCAAGATCACGCTGCAGGACAACGCCCTGAGCAACAACGACCCGAAAGCCGCCCAAGCCGCCACGGCCAAGAACTACACACGCAAGCTGCAGGAGCTCAAGTACGCGGTCACGCTGGAGAAGAACCTCACCAAGGACCAGATCCTCCAGGGCTACCTCAACCTCGTCTACTACGGAGGCCAGGCCTACGGCGTCGAGGCTGCCGCGCGCCACTACTTCGGGGTGAGTGCAGCCCAGCTCAATCTGCCGCAGGCCGCAACCCTTGCCGGTCTGGTCCAGCTCCCCAGCCAGACCGACCCGATCAGGAACCCGGTCAAAGCGCTGGCCAGACGCAACGTCGTGCTCGACCGAATGCACACCCTGAACTTGATCACCGACACGGCCTGGCAGAACGCCAAGATGTCCAAGATGGTGCTCAACCCCAAACCGGCCCAGAACTCGTGTTCCGTCTCGCCCTACCCCTACTTCTGCAACTACGTCGAAGCCTGGCTCTTGCAACAGCCGGCGCTGGGCAAGACACTCGCGGAGCGCAGCAAGACAATCAACCGCGGCGGGCTGACCATCCAGACCACGCTTGACCCGAAGATACAGCTGGCCGCCCAGCAGGAGATCGATGCCAAGGTCCCGATCGGCAACCCGGCGGTCATCGGAGCCGCCGCCGCCGTGGTTGAACCCGGCACCGGCCACGTCCTGGCGATCTCCCAGAACACGACCTTCGCGAACAAGGCATCAACTGGCAAGACCGAGGTGAACTACGCGGTCGACACCAAGTACGGCGGTTCCGGCGGCTTCGCCTTCGGCTCCAGCGCCAAGATGTTCGCCGTCGCCCAGGCGCTGCGGTCCGGCATGCCCATCAACTCGACCGTGTTCGCCCGCCCGGCCGACGCAACGCACGCGGCGGTCTTCATGCCGTCCGACTTCCACGACAAGTGCGGCACCGTTGTGCCGTGGAACGTTCGCAACGACGAGGGCACCCGCGTGGGTCAGATCAGTCTGACCGACGCGACCGCTTTTTCCGTCAATACAGCGTTCGCCGGGCTCGTCGCCCAGCTCGGAGGGTGCTCGGTCCGTGACCTGATGACCCAGATGGGGCTACACCGGAGCAACGGTCAGCCGATCCAAAGCTACCCGTCCCCGATCACGCTGGGTTCGGACAGCACCTCACCGCTCACCTTGGCCTCGGCCTACGCCACGGTCGCCTCAGGCGGCACGTACTGCGTACCCTCCCCGGTGCTCACCATCACGACCAGCGACAAGAAGTCGCTCGCACTGCCCCAGACCCAGTGCACCAAGGTCCTCGAGCCTGACGTGGCCAACGGCGTCTCCCAGATACTCAAGAGCGTGCTGACCAAGGGCACCGCCTCCGGCATCGGAGGCCTTGCCGGTGGACGTCCGGCGGCTGGCAAGACCGGCACCACCGACAACAGCAGCCAGTCCTGGTTCATTGGTTACACCCCGCAGCTGTCGACCGCAGTCTGGGTCGGCACGCCCACACCGGATAGCCAAGGCAAACAACGCAGCATGCAGAACCTGCAGGTGGGCAACACGTTCTACCCCGGTCCGATCTTCGGCGCCACCATAGCCGCCCCGATCTGGAAGCAGATCATGGACCGCGCCTCAGTCGGCATGCCCATGCTTGACTTCGGACAGCCCAGTACAAAGGTACAAATCGGCGACTTCGTACCAATTCCCTACGTTGCCGGGATGACCGTGAGCCAAGCCGCGGCGGCCTTGACCGCGGTCGGGTTCAAGCCGGTGGTCGGCAGCGCCGTGAACTCGCCCGCACCCGCGGGTCAGGTCGTGGGTACCCAGCCCAGTTCGCAGGCGCTACGAGGCAGCTCGGTCGTGATTCTGACCTCGACCGGGTATGTGCCACCGCCACCCCCACCCGTCGCGCCGCCGAAGCCCACTGCCCCTCCAGCAACGGCAAAGTTGCCCAAGTGTGGGCCTGGCGTCCCGAAGCCCTGCCTGAAATAGGGAGCTCGTGGCGTCCGAGGTGAGGTCCCCGGCGGCGTGGGTCAGCGCCCGCTGAGGGCCGACTTCACGATCGCAGCGACACGACCACCTTCAGATCTGCCGGCCACCAGGGCGGTGGCTGCCTTCATGACCATGCCCATCTGCGGCATACCGGTGGCACCGGTCTCACTGAGAGCCTGCGCGACCAGCGCCTGGAGCTCGGCATCGGACAGCTGGGCTGGCAGGTAGGCCTCAAGAAAGGCCAGTTCTGCGTCCTCCTTGGCCGCCAGCTCCGGACGCTTTGCCTCGACATACGCCGAAGCGGCCTCCCGCCGTTTCTTGGCCTCCTTGGCCAGGACCTTAAGGACCTCGTCATCGGACAGCTCACGGGCGGTGGTGCCCGACACCTCCTCGTTGGTGATGGCGGTCAGCGCCATCCGCAACGTGGCCGACCGCACCTTGTCATGGTCGCGCATCGAGGTGTGCAGATCAGCTCGAAGGGTGGACTTCAGCTGTGATGTGCCCGTTTCAGTCATGTCCGCAGTCTGACACCGCAGGGTCCAGAAAGTTTGGGAGGATGGGCGCAATGAGTCACAAGAAGGCCGCACTGCACGCCGCCGCCGGCGTGGCCGCTGTAGGCGTCGGGGGGCTGGCCTACGCCTGCCTGGTCGAGCGCAACGCGTTCACCCTGCGACGTGCCAGCGTCCCGGTACTGCCTCGCGGGACCGCGCCACTGCGGGTCCTTCATGTCTCGGACATCCACCTAGTCCCTCGCCAGGCGCGAAAGATCGCATGGATCCGCTCGCTCGCTGCGCTGGAGCCCGACCTGGTGATCAACACCGGCGACAACCTCGCGGACCTCGAGGCGGTTCCCGCGATATTGCGAGCCCTGGAGCCGCTGCTCGCGGTTCCGGGTGTGTTCGTGCTGGGCTCCAACGACTACTTCGCCCCAAGTCTCAAAAACCCCGCGCGATACCTGACAGGGGCGCAGGCCCGGCTAGGCGAGAACGTTCCGCTGCCGACCGCTGATCTTGTGGATGCCTTCACCCACGCGGGATGGGCGGACCTCTCGAACGCTCGCGCCGCCCTTTCGGTCGCCGGGCTTGCGGTGGAGTTCGTGGGCGTCGATGACGCTCACCTCAATTACGACCGGTATGCCGCGGTGGCAGGCCCCAGTGATCCGTGCGCAGCGCTGACCGTGGGAGTCACCCACGCGCCATACAGACGTGTCCTGGACGCCATGACGGCTGACGGCGCCGGACTCGTGATCGCCGGCCACACCCACGGCGGGCAGCTGTGTCTGCCGTTCTACGGGACGCTTGTGACCAACTGCGACTTGGACCGACGGCGTGCCAAGGGGGTCTCGCGGTGGTGGCCTGGAGCCGGCGGAACGCAGTCCTCGGAGGCGCCCGCGGGTGCGGCCTGGCTCGAGGTCTCGGCCGGTCTGGGAACCTCGCCATACGCTCCTGTGCGGTTCGCCTGCCGGCCCGAGGCGACCCTGCTGACCCTAACTGCCAAGCCTGCTACTGGCTGAATTTCGCACCCGATTCGGCGGCAGGAGCCTTGCTCGGCTAGTCTCTTGCTTCGCAAGCCTCACCACGGTGTGGATGGCAGGCCACGGGGTGTGGCGCAGCTTGGTAGCGCGCTTCGTTCGGGACGAAGAGGCCGCAGGTTCAAATCCTGTCACCCCGACCGGTATTCCCGCAGGTCAGAGGCCCGCACCAGAGATGGTGAGGGCCTCTCTTGCTGTCCGGGGTCGCCAAAAAGGAACACTGAGGGAACAAACGAGAAAACGCGCGGATCAATCCACTTCGATGTGGGACTGCGCGGCCCGGATCCTGATCGTGGCATCCGTGGCGGGGTGCGCATAGGTTCGAAGGGTGAATGCGGGATCTGAATGGCCCGCCGCCATTGCCACGTGCACCGGGTCAAGCCCGGCGGTGACCAGAGCCGAGACGTATGCGTGACGAAGCCCATGCCAAGAGGATGGCGCAGGATGATGCCGTCGGGCGATGGCCCGTACCGCGCTCGCCTCGGTGGTGAACCCCTCGGTGTGCGTGGTACCCGCCCGGTCCGTCCAGGTCGCCTTCCACGTCGGAGACGCATCATGGGGACCCGCCACCAGGACGATGTGACCCATGAGGCCCGCTCTGACCAGGGCCGGCCTCAGGATGTAGAGCCGCGCATACCCCCTGGACACGAAGCCCCCCGCCTCGTTGACGATGAGGTTGTCGTCTAGCCGCTGACCATAAGTCGCGACGTGTCGCCGGACGATCGTTGCGACCCACTCCGGCAGCGGCACCTGCCGAGCGCCTGCCTCTGACTTAGGGCGTTGCTTGATGGAGAACGCGCCGCTGACCTCTTGCAGGGTTCGCTTGACGGTCACTGTCATCGGGCCCCCGGTCATTCCCGTGAAGTCCCGAACCGTCAGCGCTGCGGTCTCCCCCCAACGAAGCCCTGCACCAAACGCGAGCGCGGCTGCTAATCGATGCCGATCCGGGACTTCGCGAAGGACAAGAGCGAAGTCGTCGGCGCTGAGCATTGGAAAACCACCTGACGCGACGGTTCTCCCTTTGCGCTTGGGGACTTTCACGTCCAGGCACGGGTCGTATCCGATGATGCGATCGCGGACCGCCGTCTTGATGACGAGGTGAAGGATGCGGTATGCCTCGCGGGTCGTTGCCGCGGACCGACGAGTCCCGAGCTTGGTGACCCACCGCTGGACCTCGCTGTGGGTGATCGACCCCATCGCCCTGCCACCGAACTCGGGAAGGACGTGCGTTCGCAGGATCGATTGATCTCGGGCTCGGGTGGACGCTTCGTCCGGTCGTGCGGCTAGAACCTCAACGGCGTAGGGTCCGAACGTGATTTTCCCGGCGTTGGGATTCACGAAGGCACCCCGCGCCTGCATGGACCTCAGTTCAGCGGAGAAACCACTTGCCTCCCTGCGTGTCAGGAAAGTCTTTGAGCGCAGTTTGGACTCCCCCGGCAGTCGGTAACGCACACGCCAGCGGACCAGACTTCCCGGGATCGTTACTTTGTGGAGGGAAGGCATCTCAGTCGGATCGACCCCCAAGTTCGTGCAGCCACTGGTCCAGCGCATCCATCGGCACCAGCCAACGGGCGCCCACTCTGCAGCCTGGTAGCGCTTCCGAGGCGAGCGCTTGGTAGACCGACACCTTAGAGATGCCCAGGATCGCTGCGACTTCAGCCGCGGTCCAACACCTGCGTGACGAGTCAGCCCGCGTAGACCGCTCGGTGGCACTCATTAATCGGACCCCTTCCTTGGTTTGCGCTGCTCTCTTCCAGTCTTCGTGTGATTGCGCATACCTGTCCGAGGCCGCGCCCTTGCCTGTGGATAACGTCGGAGGAGTCGAGGGTGACCAGATGCGCCATTAATCGAGTGTGCGACGCGTCGACCCGTGTGAAAGATAGAGCAGCCAACGAAAAGCGGGCTCCACGGCTCGCTCGACACCTCTCGTCCAAGATCATCGTCGTGTCCGAATCTGACTAGGGATGAGGGCGACGGCCGATCGGGCAAGAGAGGACACTCGCGCCTCCAGCCGTTCCGCATCAAGGTTGGACGACTTTCGAGGAATGGCAGCGAGATTGTGGGCAGCCTCCTCGAGCGCGGCCGCGATGTCGACACCGGGCAGGGCTTCGCATGGCTCTGCGCACTGACCCAGGGCATCGAGGATGTCGCGCTGGGCGAGGAAGGCCTCGGTGCCGACACGGTGAAGATCCCACTTTGCCGGTGGTGGGATGTCGTTGATCCACGCGGCCTCGGCAACCGAGCTGAGCAAATTGGCCGTCTTCCTCAACAGTCGACTGGTCTGCGTTTCGGGGCTGATCATCGACGTCTCACCTTCCTCACTTCCGCCGAGCAGTTGGGACTGCTCGTCCTTGCCACCCCTAAGGATCGGGAGGGCTGGTCCGCGGTCATTCGGTCCGAGGTAGCGCTACGGTCGGGCAACACAAGTGATGTCCTCATCCGCAGGCGCGGGCCCCTCGGGTCGACGGCTACGAGGTACCGCCGGCTCCTGCCCTGATGCCGGGGGTCTGTCTTGGGTGACTCGATCGAGGCAGGCGGCGGCTGACATGGCGTTGCCGGCGGTCTGTACGAGGGTGTCGCTGGCGTCGACGAGTCCAGCGCGGACAGGCTCGGGAATGGTCACGGCGCGGTTGGCGTAGACATCTCCAGAGGTGACCCAGACGACGTCTTCATCTCGGCGATCCGAGTCTGCTGCGCGGTCGATGTCTGCGTTGGCCCGGTGGGACATGGCCCGAGCCGGGCCGGTGAGGTTGGTGTCCTGGGCTGCGATGTCGCGCGTCACGCAGGCGAGGTCGACGGCGGTGGACAGGGCCTGTTGGAGGTGCTGGGCGGCTTCGCCCAGGTCGACGCGACCGGCCATGACCTCTGGGTGGGCCCAGGTGGTTTTGTCGTGGGCGACCTCGCGGACGGCGGCTCGCAGCTCGCCTGCTGCGTGAACCAGGTCCAGGTCGGTGCGGCTGGCGGGGGTGGTCATCTCGGCCCAGCGCTTGGCGACGTGGGTCCAGGCTTGTTGGGTGGCGTCGAGGGTGGGGGCGAGGCGGTGCTCGTAGGCGTGGGTGTCGACGTGGCCGGTGCGGGCGCCAGCGTGCAGGATCGCGGCGGCAGCGGTGGCGATGCCAGCCTGGGTTCGGCTGGTCAGGAGCAGGTTGGCCGGGGTGGGGGTCGCGGCCAGCGTGCGGTGGGCTTGGATGTCCCAGCCGATGAGGGCCTGCTGGAGCCGTTCGGTGCCGTGGGGTCCGTGCACGTGTTCCCCCTGGGCGGCACGGGCGAACTGGTTACCGACGTAGGCGCCCGCGAGCTGCTCGAACGCGGCGAGCCTGTTGATGGCCTCCTGTCCTCTGGGTACTGCGCGGCTCTCCCGGTCTGACATGCCGGGGGTGGTGGACAGTTCCACGTCGGCTACGTGCTGTTGTGCCGCAACACCCACGCTGTGGGCGCCGACGTAGAGGGTGTGCATGATCCGCATACGGGCGGCGTCAAGGTCCGCACGGATCGCGGGGTCCGTTGGGCCGATGTGGCCGCCTCGGCGGCCGATGAGGTCGGCAGCACGGGTGAAGGTCTCGGCGACGCGCAGCAGCCGCTCGTCGCTGGGACCGTCGCCGGGCCAACCCCGCCGGACCTGGTTGCGGTGCATCGCCTGGCTCATCGACTCCAGCCGCGCCATTGTGACGCCGTCGATGGGGCTGTTGGCACCTCCGACGGGCTTGGGAAGGGTGGCCCAGAGCTCGGAGGCGGACTGTACGACCTCGCCCCAGGTGCGTAGCATCGCCGGCGCGTCCTGCCCGGTAACGTCCATCAGGCCCTGGCGGGTGGTGAAGTCGGCATCCAGAAGCAGTTCCCCGACGCTGCGCTCGTCCTGTCGTTTCACGGCGTCGCCTCACGCACGAGGTCACAGATAGCCACGACCAGCGGCGAGATCCCGGCCGTCTGGTCCAAGATCGAGATGCTGCGAATCAGCTCATCGGCGGAGCGCAGCAGCTGCCCGACGTCGTTCTGTGTCGGGGGTTGTCCCTCCAGGTCAGCGTCGGCCGGCAGCATGGCCATCACCTGGCATGAAGCGATGTGGATCCCCAGTCCCAGCAGATGCAGAGACGACCGGGGCCCCTCGGCCTCGGCCTGCGTCCAAGCGCGGACCGCTGCGTGGCGCAGCAGCCTCGCGACCGCGGCCAGTGCGTCCGTCGCGTCCTGGTCGATCGTGTCGTTCGTCATCACAGGCCCAGCTCCTTGTCTCGTTCGGGTCTTCCTGCCCATCCAGCCATTCCGTTCGGTCTTGGTGCCGGCCTCGACCGACGGCTGTGGATAACTCACCGCCGTGTCGGAGGGTGGGCCCAGACTTGATCTCGAAGCCCCTAAGGGCGGATTCGGCCGCTGGCGGCTACCACGCGCCATAATCGATGCAATCGCACTAGTGGCTTCACCTAAGGAGGTGGAGGGCGATGGCACGTTCACCGGGGATGTCGCACGCGCTGGCCCGGTTTCCGGGTCTGTTCGTGAGCACCGTGCTGACCTGCATGGTCGGAGCCCTGCTCCCGCCATTGCCGGGCGTGACGCTCTTCGTCGGAGGCCTGGCCCTGATCGTCGTGCTGTGCGCGGGGGGCCTGGAGCGGCCCGCGGTCCGACTACTGGGCCGTGCTCGGGTCTTTAGCGAGGCGGAGTCTGTTGCGCTGGCGCCGGCGATCGCGCTGCTTTGCCAGAAGGGCATCGGCCCGCCTGTGGTCGGGCTCTACGCCCGCGATGGTGAGGTGGGCATCTGCGCGGGTGCAGCTGGTCGGCACAGCGTCGTAGTCTCTTCCGGCCTCCTGCAGGCCGCCCAGTTGGGTCAGCTGCCGGCCGACCAGGCGGCTGGTGTGATCGCTGCGGCGGTCGGTCGAATTCGCCTGGGCCAGACGAGATTCGACGTCGCGGTCGAGTTCTCGACGATTCCATGGCAGCTGGTGCATGCCGTCTGGGTGGGGATCGCGAAGGCAGTGGGCATGTTTCCGCTTACCCAATTCGCCTGGCGGATCCGGTTCGTGGTGGGCGCTGTCGCGGTGGTGCAGTCTGTGGCCGACGGCCGGATCGCGGCAGGAGCGGTGGTGGCCGTGTTCATCGCCCTGACGTACTTCGCACCCCGTTGGCAGCGCCGGTGGGACCTGCACGCACAGAACGACGCCGACCAGTTCGTGGCCGAACACGAGCTCGGGGATGCGTTAGCCCGGTTCCTTCGCCGGTGCCCGTCCGAGCTTCGGACACTGGAGCGCATCCACCGGCTGATCGATCCCGCCGTCCGCCCGTCACTGGCTCTGGTGGTCAACGACCCAACGCCAAGAGGTGAGAAGTGATCGCCCAGTCTGCGCTTCAGTGCCTTGGTTTCAGTTTGGCTGCCACCTTGGCCGCTGCCACTGACGCGACAACAAGGTCGCAGGCTTCATCGACAGCGACGTGCTCCCAGATTCTGACGACGGCCCAACCATGGGTAAGAAGGGTCTGGTCAGTCTCTGCGTCCCTGCGCCGATTGCCCTCGACCTTGGCGGCCCAATATGCAGCGTTGGTCTTGGCCACTGTGTGATGAGCGGGGCAGCCGTGCCAGAAGCAGCCGTCCACGAAGACAGCAACCCGGGCGGTGGGGAAGACCATGTCAGCGGTACGTCGTACGTTCTTCAAGGGTCGCCGGTTGACGAAGTAACGCAGTCCGCGAGCATGGACCGCTCGACGAAGTGCGAGCTCTGGACCTGTGTCGCGCCCGCGGTTGGCTCGCATGCTCGTGCGAACCCCAGGCGAGGATGCCCAAGATCGCTGTTCGGCCACACGTTCGACTGTAGCGGCGAGTCTGTTCAACCGACGAGTAGAAGGAACCTACGATGAGACCCATGACGAAGCCGCTGACGATGATCGACCTCTTCGCCGGCTGTGGCGGCATGACCGCAGGATTCGAACAGGAGGGCTTCAAGTCCGTGCTTGCGGTGGAGTTCAACGACCACGCGGCCGCAACCTACGCCCTGAACTTTGGGGAGCAACACACCTTCCACGGCGACATCGCCACCCTTCCGGACGACCGTATCCCGGAGGTCGATATCGTCATCGGAGGGCCGCCTTGTCAGGGTTTCTCTAACCTGGGCAACAAAGACATCAGCGACCCCCGCAATAAGCTTTGGAAGGAATACCTTCGGGTCGTCGCGAAGGCCAGACCTAAGGTGTTCGTCCTCGAGAACGTGCAGCGATTCTTGAAGAGCAGCGAGTTCCAACTCCTTTTGGACGAAGCCGATCATGGAGTCATCAAGGAGTACGAACTGTCCCCCGGAGTCCTTCTTGCCGCGGATTTCGGAGTAGCCCAGCGGCGTCCCCGGACCATTGTCATTGGATCGCGAGTTGGGAAGATCGAGCTGCCTGCCCCGACACATTCGAAGCATGGAGAACCCGGCACTCTCCCCTGGACGACCGTGCGCAGTCGGATCGCGGGCCTAGTGCCTCGGCCGACGACAACGGAACTGCCCGACAGCAAGGTGAAATTGTTGGGGATGGAAGTGCCGGGGCCTTTCAAGTCCGTCGACCTCCACTTCGGCAGGAGGCCCACGGAGAGGTCTCTGGAACGCTATGACCACGTACCGCCTGGCGGTGGGAGATTCGACCTGCCTGATCATCTGCTTCCAAGGTGCTGGCGCGAAAAGCCGACAGGAACGACAGATGTGATGGGGCGGATGCGTTGGGATGCTCCGTCGCTGACGATTCGAACGGAGTTCTTCAAACCAGAAAAAGGTCAATATCTACATCCCCAATGGGACGCTGATGACCCGCGCAAGCGCTTGAATCGGGTCATCACCCACTACGAGGCATCCTTGCTCCAAGACTTCCCTGAGAGCTTTCTCTGGTGCGGGTCCAAAACCGAGATCGCACGACAGATCGGGAATGCCGTACCGGTTGGCCTAGCATCGGCCGTCGCGAGACACATCCGCGGTTACCTTTGAGTTTTGGGTTTGTGCGGGGGTAGCGATCATCGAAATTTGGTGCTGCCAGAAGGCAGCAAACACGCTACGTTCACGGGGTGTCCAGTCAGAGCACTTCCACCGATCTCGAGCTGGATCTAGTCGAGGGATGGTTCCACCAGCAGGGTGACCTGAGTGACACCTTCGGTATCGCGGTGCGGACGGCGCTGGATGAGGTCATTGAGACAGCTCGAACAACTCGTTGGAGCCTGGAGCAGTGTGGGAACCAGGAGAAGGCTTACGTTGGGGTAAAACTCGAGAACGTGGTACGCGGCGTCTTCAGGTTCGAGCAAGGTACCCTGGGTATGGACTTCGAGATAGTCGGGGTTGATGTTGACTGTAAGTGGTCCAAATCATGGGGTCGATGGCAAATCCCCCGCGAGGCCGTGGGCCATATCTGTCTATTGATCTGGGCCGACGACCCTCGTTGTGAGATCGCAGTCGGACTCATCCGCATTCGAGAGCAGATACTTGTGGGCGGAAATCAAGATAAGAAACGCACTATCCAGTCTCCTGGCGGGATGTCCGAAATACGCTGGCTGGTTCCCAAGACGCCGTCATTACCGCCGAACTTCTTGCTGCAACTACCCGACGTGGATCGGTCCGCAATCCTCGCCCACAGAGGTGGAGACGCGCGGGCGAGAGAGCTGTTCAAACGCTGTGAGGGCGTCATTCTCCAGCGCCACACAATTGAGTCGATCGGCCAGCAGACAGATGAAGGTAGGCGCTTCAGGGGAGAGACGAGGGCACAGTTGTTGGCCGTGGGCTATGAGGTGCTCAACGGCCACTGGCGCGCTCATAAAAAACGAGCAGCGCAACTCGGCGGACCGATTCCTCAGAACAGTCGCGAATGGGTCTGCCTCCGCTCAGACGGGTCCACCCCCTCCCGACTCGAAGCGAGATTGGCGGCAAGGTTGGCGGATGCGGAGGGCCCGCGGCTCTTCTAATTCGAGCAGGTTGGCCGAGTTAGATACGCTCCCCGCGTTTAGATCGAGGATGCACGTTCAAGATTCGAAAGAACGTCGCTCTCGCCTAACGCTATCTACAACCACAAGCCAGCGCGATGAGGACTGGAGCGTGGCCTAGTGCGTAGGTCGCCGCCCAAGGTCGGCCGCCGTCACAAGCATCCAGAGGCCGTCCGCGAACTCGATCTCGTAGACGGCTTCCCCAATGTGATCTTCACCTTTGAGATTGGTGCGATAGTAGGGCTGTCCATCACGCGCGACAGCCTCGCCGTCGCGGGTCGAGACGGCATGAAAGACACCTTGAGGTTCCCCCATCGGCAGCGAGCGGAGCACTTCTCTTCCCTTCGGCGATTCGTCCTGAGCTATGGACCTCGGGTTCGGTCAGCAGCTGAAGTGTGCAGGCTGAGGTGGTGTCAACGCCGATCGAAAATTGACCCCCTAGTGCCAATCGAAAATTGACCCCTCTCGGGTGTTTTGGTTGGTTACTTGGTCGTTTTGGTCGTCGCCCGAGGCTGCATCGATGTGCGGTGTGCTCGGGTCCGGTAGGAGTCTCCGTCGAGGGCGATGACGTGGGCGTGGTGGACGAGGCGGTCGATGGTCGCGGCTGCGACGACGTCGTCGCCGAGGGTCTCTCCCCAGCGGGAGAAGACCAGGTTCGAGGTCACGATCACGGACCCGGTCTCATACCGGGATGCGATGAGCTGGAAGAACAAGGACGCCGAGGCGGCGTCGAATGGGAGGTAGCCCACCTCGTCGATCAGGATCACGCGGAAGCGGTTCAGCCGGTGTAGCTCTTGGGTGAGGCGCCCGTGGGCGTGGGCGTCGGCCAGGCGGGTGATCCACCCGGTCGCGGAGTCGAACGCGATTGGGTAGGCCGCCTCGGCGGCCTTGATTGCCAACGCGATCGCGAGGTGGGTCTTGCCGGTTCCCGGTGGGCCGAGCAGGACGACGTTCTCCTTGCGGGCCACGAACGTGGTGGTGGCCAGGTGCGCGATGACGTCCCTCGGTGCGGTGGGCAGGTGCTCGAAGGTGAAGTCCTCCAGGGTCTTGATCGCTGGGAACCGCGCCGCAGTGATCCTCATCTTGGTGCCGTTCGCGGCCCGGGAGGCGACCTGGCGGCCCAGGACTGCGGCGAGGTACTCCTCGTGGGACCAACCCTGCTCACGTGCCTGGTCACCCAAGGTCGCGAACGTCGCAGCGATCACGGGAGTCTTGAGCTCACGAGACAGGAACATCAACTCGCCGGCTATGTCCTTACCTGCCAGGGCCGTACTCATCGCACGACCTGCAGGTTCGGACGCGCCACCGGCGGCGGGCAGGGTAGGCCGAAGACCTCGTCGTAGTGATTCAGCGACCGCTGTCCGACCTCGGTGCCGGTAGCGGCCTGCGGGCCGCGGGTCGCCGCGGTCCGGGCCTGGTAGGCGCCCCGCAGCTCGGCCGCAGCCACGACGTGGGCCGGGTCGGTGATGTTCTGATGGGTCGCCCAGCACCGCTGGTGGGAGGCCACCAGGGTCCCGGCGCAGGTCACGGTCACGTGGTCCAGGCCGGCGTGGACATCAACGAACCGGCCAATCATGTGCGGGTCGACCGAGTAGTCGTTACCCGCGACCCGCACGTAGTAGTCCCGGCCCAGCCGCACCCGGGTCGTGATACCGACCGCCGGGGCCACCGGCGGCAACGCCCGCATCGCCGCGGCGTCCTCGGCTATCCGTATCCCGGGCTGCTCGCCGGTGCGGCGAAGTATCCGCGTATTCGCCCTAGGTAACCACCCGGCCAGCTGGGTGTTGTAGTCGCCCGGGGACGTGAAAGAGCGCCCCGGCATGAACGAGGTCTCCAGGAACCCGTTGGTGCGCTCGACCACGCCT
>Ga0209890_10000155_pt1 | contig 32121 bp, 28 predicted proteins | sample OrgsoiDNA2013049_FD_185799 | JGI IMG/M metagenome (GOLD analysis project Ga0209890, IMG submission 185799) | Permafrost soil microbial communities from the Arctic, to analyse light accelerated degradation of dissolved organic matter (DOM) -... | ecosystem: Environmental > Terrestrial > Soil >... | reverse complement strand
GGGGGAGCAGGCGGGTTCGGGGGTCGTCGAACTTGACCGCGGGGTTGACCATGACCAGGCCGCTGATGCGGGGTCCGTGCTCCTGAGCCAGTTGCAGGCTCAGGGCTGCGCCCATCGACAGGCCGCAGACCACGACACGTTCGCAGGTCTCGTGCAGCTGGCGGAATGCCGTGTCGACGCAGGCGTACCAGTCCTCCCAGCGAGTGCGGTTCATCTCCTGCCAGGTGGTGCCGTGCCCGGGCAGGAGGGGGGCATGCACCGTGTAGCCGCGTTCGCCGAGGTACTCGCCCCACCCACGCAAGCTCTGCGGCGTACCGGTGAAGCCGTGGCACAACAGCACGCCGACGTCGGATCCGTCATGACTGAACGGTTCGGCCCCCGTCAGAATGGCCACAGATGCACTCCTGAGTTCTTGAACAGTCGGCGGCAGCCCTTACACAGGAATCCTCGCACGACCCGGGACCCGCGCATAGTGTCGTACGATTCATGCGTCCGCGGTGGGTCTGGTTTCTCAGATGAGGGAGATGTTCCGGGTTGTTCTACTGGGTGCTCAAGACCCTCGTTCTGGGGCCGATCCTGCGGTTGCTGTTCCGGCCGTGGGTCGAGGGCGTGGAGAACATCCCGATCGAGGGAGCGGCGATCTTCGCCAGCAACCACCTCTCGTTCTCCGACTCAATCTTCTTGCCGCTGGTGGTCCCACGCCGGGTCACCTTCTTGGCAAAGTCTGACTACTTCAATGGGCGTGGCGTCAAGGGCCGAGCAACGGCAGCCTTCTTCAAGGGCGCCGGCCAGCTGTCCATCGACCGTTCCGGCGGACGCGCCGGTGAGGCGGCACTAAACAGCGGCTTGAAGGTCCTGCGCCGAGGTGAGCTGCTGGGCATCTACCCCGAGGGCACCCGTTCGCCCGACGGCCGGCTCTATCGTGGACGCACCGGCGTGGCCAGGATGGTCCTTGAGGCGGGTTGCACCGTGTTGCCGGTGGCCATGATCGGCACGGACAAGGCACAGCCGAGCGGCAAGAGGGTGCCCAAGATCATGCGGATCGGGGTGCGAATCGGCAAGCCGCTGGACTTCTCCCGTTATGAAGGCATGGAGAATGACAGGTTCGTTCTGCGCTCGGTCACCGATGAGATCATGTACGAGCTGATGCTTCTGTCGCGCCAGGAGTATGTCGACATGTACGCCACGTCGATGAAGGACCGTCTGCTGGCCGCAGCCAGGGCCAAGGCCAAGGAGCTGCAGCATGAGGCTGTCGACAAGATCGACAAGATCGACAAGGGCATCAAGGGCGATGCTGCCACCCTTGGGCCCGATGACCAGAGTGGGGCGCCGGGGTCGGCCCCTGACAATGAAGGCCTTCCGCCGACACCACCGGGCGACGAGCGCGCGGCCAGCTAGAGCGCGGGGTCGGCCGGGGGAATGCTCGCACCCTCTGGTGCAGGATCCTGTCCAGAGCTCTTTGGGCAAGTGTCACCAACCCAATGGCATAGGACTGGTTGCCTTTGCGAGCGCGCCGAGGGTCTGGACAACCCCCGCTGACAAACTGCCGCCTCAACAGCCCAGAACACCGGGCTCACCCGACCTTGGCAATGAGGTCTGGTCGTCGCGAGCCCGTTCACCGCAGCTGGCAGTGACGTCGCGATGGAACAGCTCGCCCTCGGGTGCGAGCGACTCGAGATGGCGTGACCAGGATGGCGCCTGGCCACTGCCTTCCGGTCGTTCGTCGCCCAGGTGGGTGGGCAGGGCGTTCTATCCGGCGGTGTCCGAGGAGAGCAGCTGGCCGGCGATGTGTCTTCCGATGGGCAGGCAGGCGGTCGCAGCCGGAGACGGGGCGTTCAGGACGTGCAGCACAGCGCCAGCGCGCCGGAAGAGAAAGTCATCAACGAGGCGGCCGTCCCTGGCGACGGCCTGCGCGCGCACTCCCGACATCGACCGGCGCAGGTCCTTGGCGCTGAGTTCGGGGAGCATCTCCCTGGCGGCGTTGAGCAACGAACGTCCGATCAAGGAGCGTGTGACTTCGTGTATCCCGACCCTGCCATACCTGCTGGCGAGACGCCAAGAGCCGGGGTACCCGAGGGTGTCGGCCAGGTCCCGAGCCGAGAACGCACGCCAGGAGTAACCCTCTCGGGCCAGCGCCGGCACGGCGTTGGGGCCTACATGCACCACACCGTCCAGCCCTCGCGTCAGGTGCACGCCAAGGAACGGCAGGTCAGGGTCGGGGACGGGGTACACCAGTCCCCGGACCAGCCCGGCGCGTTCGGGGACCAGTTCGCTGTACTCACCTCGAAACGGCAGGATCTTCACGCCCGGGTCGATACCTGAAGCACGAGCCAGGCGGTCGGAGTGGAGCCCGGCGCACACGGCAACCCGGTGGGCGACGATGACGTCATTGGCGGTGTGCAACCGCACCTCACCAGAGGCCGACGTCACGGACTGAACGCGTTCGCCGCACCGGATCGTCCCCCCCCGGGCGAGCACCTCGTCCGCCAGGGCAGCTGCAACCTTGCGATAGTCCACCCTGCCCGTGGACTCCACGACGAGGGCACCGAGGACTCGTAGGGCGGGCTCCCTCTCGGCCACCTCATCGAGACCGGCCCGTCGCAGGGGAACCGAGTTCTGGCGCCCCCGGGTCAGCAGATCGTCCAGCTTGACGAGCTCATTCTCCCGGGTGGCGACCACGAGCTTTCCGGGAACGTCGAACGGGATCGCGTGCTCGGTGCAGTAGGCCACCAGGTCGCGGGCGCCCTGCATGGCCAGCCGTGCCTTGAGCGACCCCGGCTGGTAATAGAGTCCCGAATGGATGACCCCGGAGTTATGGCCGCTTTGGTGTACGGCTACTTCCTGCTCCTTCTCCACGACGACCGTGGCGCGGCCAGGGTCCAGCTCCTGCAGTGCTTTGGCGACAGTCAGGCCGACGATGCCGCCTCCGACGACGACGTTGGGAAGCATCAGGACAGATCCCACCACTGGCAGAGTTTCGGCACCGGACAACCCTACCGACCAAGCGAGCCCCCCGGCTCACCCCTGACAGAAGGAAGCCGGCGACACCCGCGTATGTTCAGGGTGCGCGACCACGTCGTCGGTAGCGCGTCTTGGGTAGTCTGGGCGTGACCGTTCTCGGGGACAACGAAAGGCGCCACGAAGAGTGAATGCCGTCCCGCCCGATCAGTTCCCCTCCCCAGTGGGGGGGCCCGTCTCGCCGCCTGCGGTCGTGAGCGACCTAGCCCGGCTACGGATGCTGTCGCGAATCGCCGAGCAGGTCGGCGAGGGCGTCGTGGTGGCCGACAACGATGGCTGGTTCCAGTACGTGAACCCGGAGTTTGCCGTGCAGCACGCCGGCACGGTCGAGGAGTTCACCGGGGCGCACCTGAGCTCCTTCTACGGCAAGGACGATCTCGCCAACCAGGTGCAGCCGATCATTGCTGCTGCGTTGGAGTGCGGGATCGGTCGCGGGGAGGTGACCCGGCTGCGCCGGGACGGCACCCGGTTCCCCGCTCGTATCACGCTGTCACTGTTACGAGATGACATGGGCGCTCTGATAGGCCGGGTGCTCTGCGTGCAGGACATCACCGAGCAGAGGCAATTGGAGGAGGAGCTGCGTCAGGCGGCGTTGTACGACCCGCTGACGAGGCTGCCCAATCGACGGCTGTTGCGTGACCGAGTCGAACATGCGCTGGTCCTGCGGGCACGCGGGCACACCGGGGTGGCGGCGCTCTTCGTCGACCTCGACAGCTTCAAGCGGGTCAACGACTCGTTCGGGCACGACGTCGGCGACGAAGTGCTCGTGGAGATCGCCAGCCGCCTGGTTCACTGTGTCCGAGGGTGCGACACGTTGGCGCGTCACGGCGGAGACGAGTACGTCGTGCTCCTTGAGGAGATCGCCGACCGGGAGCAGGCCACGTCGATCGGCGAACGGGTGCTGGCCGGGTTCACGGAACCAGTGCGGACCGCCGTCGGCAACATCTTGGTGTCGGCCAGCATCGGCATCCACGTGGCCACCGACGATGACGACTACGATTCGCTGCTGCGGGCGGCCGACGGCGCCATGTACGAAGCGAAGCGCAGCGGCCGTGGTGGGATCCGATCCTCCCCCGTCGAGCCGCGCGACTGAGCTGGGCGCCTGTTGTGCTGCGGCCGGCGGAACCTTGTCCCCGCTCGCATGTGGGTCAGGGGGTTCGCTGCGGGCGTCGGGTCTCCGGCATTACCCAGGTCGTGGCGAACGCGAGACCGGAGACCGCCGCCGTCGCGAGGAACGCCAACTTGAAGGACGCCGCGTCAGCCAGCAAGCCGGCGACCAGCGGGCCGACGAAGGCCCCGGCATCGGATGCCATCTGGAAGGCCGCGACCGGCGTGCCGCCGCGCCCGCCGATGACGTCGCCGACCACGGCGGCGCAGGACACCCCCAGCAGCGCTGAGCCGGTACCGTACAGCGCCATCCCGACCAGGAAGAGCGGCGCATCGCTGGCGAGCGTCATTGTTACTCCCGCGGCGAGCGAGAAGGCAGCCCCGGCGCGCAGGAACGGCCGGCGTCCGCGGGTGTCGACGAGGCGACCGGCCGGGACGAGCACGAGCCCCTGCACCACCGCGGACAGGACCAGCCCGGCGCCGGTCCAGGATGGACCCAGGCGCAGCCCTTCAACGACGAACAGCGGGATGAGCGATGCGCGGACCCCGAAGATCGCCCAACCCACCGCGAAGTTGTTCGCCACCGCGGCCCGGTAGGCCGAGCTTCGCAGCGCTGTTCCGAGTGGGGTGGGGGCATGATCGGCGGTGCCCGCGACGACCTCGTGCTCGACCAAGGCCGTGCGGGCGAGGAACACGGTGGCTACGCTCCCAGCGACCAAAAGGGTGATCGCGTACACGAAGAAGGGCGCGCGCAGCGACCACGCCGTCAGCGGGCCGCCGAACGCGGGACCGGCGATGGCTCCCAGCAGGAACCCGGTCTGGTACGTGCCGGCAGCCCGGCCGCGCTGGTCGGGGGTGACGACTCGCAGCAGCAGAGCGAACGATGACACGGTGAATAGCGCCGAGCCGAAGCCGCCGACACCGCGCAGCACGATCAGCTGGGCGTAGCTGCCGGACAGCCCGGCCAGCAGGCTGGACACCCCGACGATGCCGATCCCGGTGGCCAGCACGAGGCGCTCGCCGAGGCGGTTGACCAACCGGCCGGCTAGGGGCGCCGAGGCGAAGCGCACCAGTGCGAAAACCGAGATGACCGCACCCGCGGCGAAGTTGCTGACGCCGAAGTTCTTGGCGAACAGCGGAATCGCCGGGGCAACGATCCCGAAACCCAGGGCTACCGAGAACGCCACCGCGGTGAGGACAGCTATTTCGGGCGGCAGGGTTCCGAAGGGGTTACGTAGGGCGCGCATACGACCGCCCATTCTGGCAGGCGCCGGCCGCCGCCGCTACGCCGTTGAGGCGCGGCGGCCCGAAGCGCCGGGAGCTCAGGACTTCGCGCACGGACGCTCACAGGCCCGTGCGAATTCAGTCGGTCTGTCCCGGTGGTCTGTGACGTTGGCCGCGCTCCTGACAGGGTCGTCCCCAGGCAGGCCGTGGGATTCTTCGTGTCCTCAAAGAGCTCCAGGGAGCGCATACGTGGCGCGGAAGAGCCCGTCGGGGCACTGACCTGGCCGATGGCATGCGGCAAGGAGATGTCGCAGCGGTTCTCGACCGTACCCCCAGACGTGACCATGATGTGCGGCGCCGACGAACAAGAGCCTGGACGGAATGCGACCCGTGGCGGGCTGGTCGCATGCCGCTGGACGCCGGTGGCGGACTCGAGGTCACCACTGGTTGCCCGGGTGTTTGGGATGGCGGGCCGCGTGTGTTCACGACCGTCCGGTGCTCAAGACTCCTGACGGGCAGTCATTCACTACCAGGTTGACGGGTGCGGCACGTTTGAATGACCGCAAGTGGCCGATCGTGCAGGCACACGTCCCCCCGCCCATCGGCGAACCAGGACTCGGGTGGGCACGACTTGCCGGCTGAGGCAACCCGCAGGCCGGCTCGGTCGTGGTGTTCGACGGGGCCAGCGTCGTTGCAGCGAAAAGGACATGGGGGTTGGTGGTCCCCCGCCACGTGAGAAGGTCGCCGCGTCGTCACCGGCGCCAATGCCACAGCTGGTCACCGATCACCGCGATCCTAAGGAGGGCCGCCTCAAGCATCATCGGTGATGATCTGGTGCGGAAAAGGATCGTCATCGGGCTCCCGGTGGCTGGAACGCCCAGGCAGGGTCCACGAGCCTGGCATCTGCCGCGGGTCGGTGGTTGTCGGGTGAATGAGATGATCCATGCGCGGCCGCCTGGAACTGTGGGTCGTGCAAGAGTCGACTCAGCGGCGCGTAGTACTGTGCGCGCCTAAACCTGACGGAGGAGTGCGGCATCGTGGGACTGATGGACAAGATCCGTGGCGAGTTCATTGACATCGTCGAGTGGACCGACGACACCCGGGACACGATCGTGTGGCGCTTCCCGCGCTACGAGAACGAGATCAAGATGAACGCCAAGCTGGTCGTGCGCGAAGGCCAGGTAGCGGTGTTCGTCAACGAGGGCACGATTGCCGATGTCTTCTCCCCGGGGACCCACACGCTGGAGACGCAGAACCTGCCGGTCCTGTCGACCCTCAAGGGCTGGAAGTACGGTTTCGACAGCCCGTTCAAGGCCGAGGTCTACTTCGTCAGCACCCGGCAGTTCACCGACCTCAAGTGGGGCACACAGAACCCCGCCATGATGCGTGACGCGGAGTTCGGGATGGTCCGCGTCCGTGCATTCGGCACCTACTCCATCAAGGCGGCCGACCCCGCCGTGTTGCTGCGCGAGCTGGTCGGAACCGACCCTGCCTTCAAGACCGACGAGGTCGACGAGTTCGTCCGGCAGTCGGTCGTGTCGCGGGTCGTGACAGCGCTGGCCACCTCTGGCGTGGCCGTGCTCGACCTGGCGGCGCACCAGAACGAGATCGCCGACCGACTTGGCGTGATTATCAGTGAGGACCTCAACCTGCTCGGTCTGCAGATGCCGCGGTTCATCATCGAGAATATCTCGCTGCCGCCAGAGGTCGAGGCCACGATGGACAAGCGGACCGAGATGGGCGTGCTCGGCAACCTCGACCAGTTCACGAAGTTCCAGGCCGCGAGCGCCATCACCGATGCGGCGCAAAACCCGGGCGGCATTGCCGGGGCGGGTGTCGGGATCGGGGTCGGGGCCTCCCTTGGCGCGCAGCTCGCCCAGGCGCTGCAGCCGGGTACGGCCTCCGCCTCTGCCCAGGGTGTGGCACCCGCGGCGGCAACCACTGGGCCGCCGCCGCTGCCGGTAGGCACCCAGTGGTACCTCGGGGTGAACGGTCAGCAGGTCGGCCCGATGGCCCCGTCAGAGATCCAGGCCCGAGTGGCGGCCGGAACAGTGACGTCGGAGAGCCTGGTTTGGCGCGCCGGCATGCAGACCTGGGTGCGCTTGGGTGAGGTAGCCGAGCTACAGGCTGCCCCAGGTTCCACGCCACCTCCGCTGCAGCCGTGACCGTCCTGCCGGGCCAGCACCAGTACGCCTGCCCGTCCTGCGGCGCTGCCCTTGAGTTCGCCCCGGGGACAGCGGGCATGGTCTGCCCGTACTGCGAGGCCAAGCTTGACATCGCCGTGCCGGAGAAGGGCAGCCCAAAGCACGACTACGTCGCCTACGCAGGGCAGCCGCACACGGCTGCGACGCAACTGCCCGCGTTCCACCTGACGTGCCGCAACTGTGGGAGCACACAGGAGATGACGGCGATCGCCGGCCGCTGCCCATCGTGTCGGGCTCCGCTGGTCGTCAGCGACGACCTCGCAGGCCAGCTCAAGAGCCCCGACGCCGTGGTGGCCTTCGTGGTCGACAAGGAGGGGGCCGCGGCGTGCTTCCGGGAGTGGACCTCCTCGCGGTGGTTCGCCCCGTCAGCCTTGAAGAAGGTCGGCAACACCGAGTCGATGCGCGGCAGCTATCTGCCGCACTGGGGCTTCGACGATCGCACCACCACGGACTACACCGGGCAGCGCGGTGAGCACTACTACACCACTGAGACCTATATGACGCAGGAGAATGGTCAGACCGTCACCAACACCCGGCAGGTGCAACACACCAGCTGGTCCCCCGTCTCGGGACAGGTCTGCCGAGACTTCGTCGACGTGCTCGCCACTGGTGTCAGCGCCCCGGATGCGGACCTGCTCGACAAGCTTGGACCGTGGTCGACAGCCGCGGCGACCGGCTATCAGTCGGAGTATCTGGCCGGCTTCGACTCACCTCGGTACGACGTAGACGCCGACGCGGGCTTCGTATCCGCGAAGCAGGACATGGCCGCCGTGATCCAGGGCGACTGCCGCGCCGACATCGGTGGTGACGAGCAGCGCGTGGAGGCGATGACAACCGACGACAAGGACGTGCTGTTCCGGCTGCTTCTGCTTCCGCTGTGGATCGCGGCGTACATCACCGGTGGCAAGACTTTCCACGTCTATGTGAATGCCAACACGGGCAAGGTCATCGGCGAACGGCCGTACAGCTTGGTCAAGATCCTCGCTGCCGCGCTCGCGGGGCTAGCGGTGCTCGCGGCGGCCTATCTCGCCTTCAAGGCCCAACGAGGCTAGTGCCGCCAGACACGCGCCCCACAGGACGAGCAACGTTGACGGCTCGGCTTTGACCATCACCGCCCTGCCGCTTCCCGAGCCGTGTGAATGAATGTGCCAGAGGCGTCGCGACCATCAGGGCGATGGCGAGCAGGAGCAGACATCCGGCGACCGAGAACACTGTCAGTGTTGAGGTGCCGCGTTTGGGCTTATCGGACCGGCTGGTGTCGGCAGTGAGAGGCGACTGCCGAGAATACTGGCCACCTCCGGGTGTGCCTTGCGTTTGACCTGTCCCTCGAGCTGCCTGCACCGACCTGGCCCACTCGTCTTGGCTTGATCAGGAGCCTGTCGGCCAACTGCTGTTGTTTGACGTTAACGAGGACCGCGCCCACTAGGGTCGAGTCAAGAACGGGCAGCGGTACCTCAGGTGAACGGAGCGGTGTCGTGGATGCACAGCAGCGAGTTGGCTCGACCGCTCACGTCCCACCCGGTCAGGTGGTGGGTGTGGGTCGCTACGCAGTCGGTAACGTCGATGGTCGGTATTTTGCGGTGACGCGCCGTTGCCGCCACCTCGGTGCGGACCTCGCCGGCGGCCACATCGATGAGAACGGTTGCCTGGTCTGCCCGTGGCACCAGTCGGCCTACGACGTCCGAAGTGGCCGCATGGTTCGTGGGCCGCAGGGGATCTTCGCAAAGGTGCCCGGACTCGGGTTCGCTTTCCGTCTGCTCACAAGGGTCGTACCCCTTGGACGAGCGACCGTGACCGTACGCGACAACGACCTCTACGTCGGCCGTTGAATCGCGGTAGATGACCGGTACCTCGGGCGTGGGCGGGGCCGGTCTCAGGCAGACGCACAACCCGCTCGGGCATTCCGGGCTCAGGGCGGCAGCTCCGCGCGTTGCCGCACCGACCAGGCCTGCATACGTATCTGGTCTCAGGGCAGGACGGTGGCCAGGAGTAATGACCGCGCAGTCCGGCGAAGTAACAATTGTCGTTACGTCCGCGGAGGTGGCCGCATCACCCGAGCACGCGTTCGCCGTCTTCACCAGTGCATCGACCGCTGGTGGACCCGGGCGCACCACGTGCAGACCGGTGAGCTCAAGCAGATCGGCGTTGACCCGCACGTCGGCGGACGGATGTGGGAGGGGACTGACGCGGGAGAGGTCTGCACCTGGGGACGGGTACTCACCTGGGACCCGCCGCGGGAGTTCTCCTTCTCCTGGTAGATCGGACCCGACTGGGTGTGCCGGGACCTGACGCTGTCGGCAGCCGGGTCACAGTCACCTTCACCCCGAACAGGTCAGGCTCCTGCCTCACGCTGGTGCACGACCAGCTCGATGCGCATGGACCCGGCTGGGAGTCCATGCGCGACGGCGTCGGCAGCGAAGGTGACTGGCCTGTGGGACTGCGCCAATTTGCGGCCGCACTCTGAGAATCCGGTGAGCACCGATCCCATCCCGTTCATTCTCTTCGAAACAAGGCCTCGTTGATGGGTTCCCCGCGCTGGACGCTGTCCGCTCAGCGATCCTTGGCCGATGCCCTTGGTCGCCGTGGGGCAACGGGTGAGTCGTCCTTGCCGGCTGCCCGGGTTCTCTCAGTCGAATTCGGTGGGTAACCAGTGGTCGCGGTGGTGGGCGAGTACCCGCTCGAGCTCCCAGTGGTTTACGCGCCCGGCGGACAGTTCCGGTAGCTCGTCGATCCCGAACCACCCGATCTCAAGGGTCTCCAGTTTGTCCGGTGGCTGCTGTGAGCCGGTGGCATGACAGAGGAAGAACAGCTTGTAGATGCTGTTCGGCAGCTTGGGTGTGTGTCCGCGTCGGTCACGGTCCCAGCACCCGATCAGCTTGGTCACCTCGACGCCGTAACCGGTCTCCTCGCGGACCTCGCGGACCACGGCCTCGCTGGGGGTGTCCAGCGGATCGGCGAACCCGCCGGGAAGCGACCAACGTCCGTCGACGGCCTCGCGCATCATCAGCAGCCGGTCACGCTCGTCGACCAGGGCACCGCGAACTTCGACCTTGGGTGTCACGTACCCGACCTCTTGGCCCAGCTCCATCTTCAGTTCTTCCAGCGGTCGGTCTGTCAGCAGCGCGAACAGTTCGGCGGCGACGTCGCGCAGCTGCTCGAACCGGTCTAGGTCGAAGGGGTTCGTAGAGAAGGTCAGGCCGTTCGCGGCAAGCGCGGCGATGCGCATCGCCGCCTCCCGAATGACCTCGGCGGCCAAGTGGTCGGGCAGCTCTGGCGCCCCGCTCACTGCCGACCCGCCTGCGTTTGCGGGAGATGAGGGAGGTCGCTGCAGGGATCAGAGTCCAGATTCGGGTGCACGAGTTCAGGCTGCACCACCTGTGCCAGCTACGCCAGCCACCTCAACCGGCGTCAACAGCGTCCCGCTCATGGCTCAGGGGTGGCTCAGGGGTGGCTTAAGGGCTATCGGTCATCGGGATCCCGGTGTCGCGGCCATGGTTTGTCGGCGCATCAACGCGTACCGGTCCACCTCGTCCGCATTGTTGCATGCAGTGCTGCGTCGAGGTGGTCCGGAGTTGATGCATGTCAGTGCCGAGAGGGCATTCGGGGGCCGCGGGCTGCCGTCGAGGTGCCTCTAGGCCCTGACCTCGTTGTAGATCTCGAATCCGGTCTCCTCGGGGGGCGTCGTGAATCCGCCCGCGATGCCCTGTGTCATTCGGGGCATGAGGATGTCGTCGCGGAACCGCTCCCAGCTCTCGCGAGAGTCGTGCACGGCGATGATTGTCCAGCCGCCCTCGGACGGGCCGGCGCCATGGTACAACTGCCCCTCGGGCAGACCCCCATCGTCCGGGTGCACTGCCGCGATCGATGCTTCGTACTGCTCCTGTGTGCCACCAGCGAACTTGTGTACCACGCCATACGCCATGTGCTTGCCCTCTCGAGTGGTCTGGTTGATCCGGCCCCTCCGGGCTCTTGAGACGATCTCGAGAGTGCGGTTGTGGACCTTCGCTACTGGGGTCCCCAGTTCTACAGGTCGGAAGGGAACTTGCCAAGGTGATGAGGCCAGTAGAGGTTATGCGGCTGGTTCGGCCTGGCTCAGGACTTGTGAGCAGAGCTGTCACGCTGTCTGGTCGATGAGGCTGGGCAAGTCCAGCGCCGCGATCACACGGTGTCCGCTCGGCCCGTCAGAGCCCGTGCGGCGGCCTAATTGGGGCCTGTCCGGTGCTGCTTGCTGATCGGTCAATTCGGCTGAACAGTGGGATGTGACTCCCCCGGCGAGGTTCGTCTCTTGTCCACAGTCAATCCCGCCCGGTGGTTGTCGTCCGGTGGGGTTGGCAACGGCTCTGGATCGCCAGGGCAACGGAGCACAAACCCGACCTGGAAACGACCGCGGGAGAGTCGAGGCTGCGCCTCGTAGGGCAAAGGCAGAGCTCGAATCCCGGCCCGTACGGTGACCGTGATGTCCTCAGAACTCCGTGCCGTCGAGCCACACCTCCGGCACAGCGAAGAGTCATCGAAGGTTGGGCCTTCGAAGGGGTGCTGGGAATCCGCTGACGTTCGTGGGGCACCACCGGCCATGTCGAAGTTCAACCCGGCTGGACACCGGCAGACCCTTTGCCGGGCATGGTCACAGTCCGTACTCCAAGGCGGAAGCGTTGAAGACGCCGTGACAGGACCTTTCGCCCCGACCGGCCAGGACTGGGATGGTGTTGTCCGGAGGTGTGACGATCATGTTGGCGGCCGCCTCGGGTGCGCAGCCAAGAATTCCCGGGTTCGTGAAGTAGAACCGCCAATGGGCGCTCTGGTTGTGGCCCAGGACCACTGTGTGCTTCGGGCCGATCCAGTGAACTGTGGTCGGCAGCGGCCGACCGTCGGCGCCAAAGTTCAGCGCCCCCAGGAAGCCGATCGTGTGACAGGTGGTCCGACATTGGTGACGTGCCAGAGGTCATAGAGCGTTCCGGCTGCGCCTTGCTGTCCGTCGAAGTGTGGTCTCAACTGAGACGCATGACATGTCGGCGTCAGCGGCAGCGCACCCGCTGACTGCGCAGTCGCGGCAACCGCGACGCTGATGCTCACGGCCGCCGCTGCGGCGAGTACACGTCTGTTCATTTTCCAGGTCTCCAAAGTGATCGTTCCGGTACAGCACAGGAAAGTGCCAGATTCTGTTCACAGGAAGGTGACTAATCAGTTTCAGGAATGTGATGGAATCCGTTCAGATATAACGTCCCCGTCGCTCCCGATGGGAGCACGGTCAGTCGTTCCGCAATCATCGTGCGATGTCCACCTGCGGCTGTCAATGGCGTGAGTTGACTCACCAAAAGATGCCCTATAGCTGGGGTACTCGTGTCATGTCTATGCTCGCCTACGGCGTGGCGGGCGCGTTTTCGTGAAGGCCTTGAGCAAACATCGGCCGGCCGAAGAGAATTCCCTCAGCTCTGCCCGTCTGGAGGCTTATCCGTGCCCGCTGCGGCACGCCTCTGATCGTGGCCATCGTCAGGCAGACAACCTGCCCACAAACCCAAGGTCATTGCCCCCGCTAGGCGGATCTTCCCAGATGAGACCCCTGATGAGACAACGAGGCAAAACTGCAGTCCCTCATAACAAAGGACAACAAAGGTTCACCATTTCCGGTCCGCGTTGGACACGGGTCCGGGCACCTTGCTCCAGCCATGTCGAAGCTGACGGGGAGGTTTCTGATGGTCAGGTGTCGGCGTGCGTCGTGCCTACCGACCGGCCGAGGCACGCGGCGAGCAGATCCAGCGCGGGGGCGTCTGGTGCCACGGGTTGCGGCGGTCCGAACGGGCCGGTGCCGGGCCGGACGTCTGCGGGCTTTCCGCGGGTGAACTGGAGCTCTTGCTCGGCCAGTTCGTCGGGGATCTGCAAGGCTTGGCCAGGTCCCAGCCGTGCACGATCGCCTCGATGAGGCGCAGATGTAGGGCTAGGACGCCGGGGACCGATCCGAACGGCACGATGACGACCCGCTGCATCACGCCGGGCAGCTCGAATGCCGCAAGGAGCTCGGCCGCGGCGCCGCGGTAGGCCACCACCAGCTCGGCGCCGCGTTGGTCGATGCCACGGGGAATGCTTCGGCTCGCCGACGGCTCGCCGCGCAGGAGGCCCGCGAACAGGCGATTTCCGGCAACGAGGTGATTGACAAGATCCCACACCGTCCAGTCCGTGCACGGTGTGGGATCACTGCATTGCTCACCGCACCCCGACAACCAGCTGCCCCGTTGCGTCCAATGCCTCGGTCAGCCAACCGGTCGGTGTCGTGGCCATTGCCTGTCCTGCCCGCTCAGGCCCTGCTGTCCATAATTCAGGGTGAGGCATTCGGCCACAGCCGTCTAGCAGTTTCATCCGGCCGATCGGATCCGGCACCTGCGGCGGTGTGCTTGCCAATCCCAGTGCGGGTACGGGCTTGCGCGGATGACCTTGCTGCGACGCGCCGGTGGCAAGCATGACAACTGTGCTCGTCAGCGCTCTGAGCGAGCAGACGCACCGTGTCCCCGGCGCTTGGACTGCTGGAAAGGCGCAGTCGCTGGCGCAGTAACGGCGGGCGAACTGACCTGGCTGATGCGTCTGGCCCACCGTGGACGCCGTCGTGGGCGTATCGACACTGGCCGCTGCCGTCGTGTCTGCCTTGCCCGGGCTGCCGCCAACCTGGCCAAAGCCCATCCCGGCAGGTGATCCTGGACGCCTCCGCGATGGCCTACGCCATCGGCGACGACGAGGAAGCCGCTGGCCGAACCGCGAGCTGCTCCGCGGGCGTCGAGAACTCGGCGCATCTGATCTGGTCGATGTTGGCCCAACCGCCGTTCTCCGGTGGCGGTGGCTCGCTGGCACCGTCACAGGCGAGCGATTTGGGCAAGCCATCCAGGAGGTTGACCGCCGTCTTGGTCATACCTGCCGACCACGGTGCATGCTGGAGCTGACCAACTCGGACTGACGCTGGGACGAGCAGACTGCGACAGAATGCACTCGAGAGGAGACCACGATGAAGATCGCCGTCACCGGTGGGTCGGGCAAGCTGGGGCGCACGGTTGTCGCCGTGTTGAGTGAGGCTGGACATGACGTCGTCACCCTCGACGTCAGCGGTCAGCGTGGTCCCGGTTTCATCCGGGTCGACTTCACGAACTATGGCGAGACGGTCGACGCGTTCTTCGGCGAGAACGATCCCTCGGCCGGTCCGGAGCAGGCCGCGACGCCGACGTTCGACGCACTCGTGCACCTGGCCGCGATCCCCGCCCCGGGCATCCTGAGCGATATCGCTACGTTCCACAACAACATGCTCAGTACGTTCAATGTGTTTCAGGCTGCTCGCCGGGCCGGCGTCCGGAACATCGTCTACGCATCGAGTGAGACGGTTCTCGGGCTGCCTTTCGACCTGCCGCCGCCTTATATCCCCGTTGACGAGGAGTATCCGGCACGCCCGGAAAGCGTGTACTCGCTGGTGAAGCATCTCGAGGAACAGATGGCAATCGAGCTCGTGCGCTGGGATCCGACGCTCAAAATCATCGCGCTGCGCTTCTCCAATGTGATGGACCCGCAGGACTACGCAGAGTTCCCCGGATTCGACGCGGATGCCAGGCTGCGCAAGTGGAACCTTTGGGGCTATATCGACGGCCGCGATGGCGCGCAAGCCGTACTCAAGGCCCTGGAACTCGACACCAGGGGCTTCGACCGATTCATCATCGCTGCTGCCGACACGGTCATGTCACGGTCCAATGCGGAGCTGGTGGCTGAGGTCTTCCCCGGTGTGCGGGTCACCCGCGACCTCGGTGAGCATGACACGATGCTGTCGATCGAGAAGGCGCGACGGATACTCGGTTACCACCCGCGGCACTCTTGGCGTTGACCCCTCGGGGCGGTTCACGCAGCACGCCCAGCCTGCGACGCATACCCTCGGCTGCAACGAAGTGAATAATATGCGGGACGCGGTCATCCCCGATCGAGGCCCGAACGGTACCCGTTCACTAGGAGAAGGACACCCCGTGCACTATCGCACCCTCGGAAACAGCGGAGCCGTGGTGTCCACCTATGCCCTGGGAACAATGACGTTCGGCTCGGAGGCCGACGAGGCGGCGTCGCACGCCATCCTGGACGAGTTCGTTGCGGCCGGCGGCAACTTCATCGACACCGCTGACGTGTACAGCGGGGGCATGTCGGAGGAGATCATCGGGCGCTGGCTCGCAGCTCACCCCACCGACAGCGAGAATGTCGTGATCGCCACCAAGGGACGTTTCGCCATGGGCGCTGGCCCCAATGACCTCGGCACGTCCCGGCGCCACCTGGCCCGCGCGCTCGATGCATCGCTTCGGCGACTAGGAGTGGAGCAGATCGACCTGTACCAGATGCACGCCTGGGACGCCCTGACGCCCCTTCAGGAAACGCTTCGATTTCTCGACGACGCTGTACGCAGCGGCAAGATCGCCTACTACGGCTTCTCGAACTTCCTCGGCTGGCAGCTGACCAAGGCTGTGCATGTGGCGCACGCCAACGGCTACTTGCCGCCGGTGACGCTCCAGCCGCAGTACAGCCTGCTCGTGCGGGAGATCGAGTCCGAGATCGTGCCGGCCTGCCTGGATGCGAAGATCGGATTGCTGGCGTGGTCGCCGCTGGCTGGCGGCTGGCTCACCGGTAAGTACCAGCGCGACACCGACCCGATCGGCGCCACCCGCCTGGGCGAGGACCCGCAGCGCGGAATGGAGGCATGGGAGCCTCGCAACAAGCAGGAACGCACGTGGCGGATCCTTGACGCGGTCGAGCAGATTGCGAAGGCCAGGGAGGTCAGCCAGGGGCAGGTCTCGCTCGCGTGGCTGGAGGCGCAGCCCGCCGTCACTTCGGTGATCCTGGGAGTGCGTAACACCGACCAGCTGGCCGACAACGTGGGCGCTGCATCCGTCGAACTGTTGCCAGACGAGCTCGAACGCCTCGACGCGGTCAGCGCGCCCGTCGTCTCGGACTACCCGTACGGTAAGGCTGCCGCCGGCCAGCGCCACCGCGCCATCGACGTCTCCATCTGAGCGTCGGCTTCCAGTCCGCGCCTTACGAGGCTAACGGACGGGCCGTTCCTCCCACGCCTTGCTGCGTTCGACCGCCTTCAACCACTGTCGGTAGGCCGCGTCGGCCGCCTTGAGAGAGCCGTGGCCGGGCTCGAAACGGCGTTCGAGCGCCCAGGTGGTGGCGATCTCCTTCTGGCTGGACCACACACCGGTTCCGAGGCCGGCCATAAACGCCGCACCCAGACCGGTGGTCTCCGCGATCCTGGGGCGTTCGACCGGCACGCCTAGCTGATCTGCCTGTAGCTGCATGAGCAGATCGTTCTGGCTTGCGCCGCCGTCGACGCGCAGTACTGGGATCGGTGTCTGGATGGTGTCGAAGACGTCGCGCACCTCGAAGGTGATCGCCTCCAAGGTGGCCCGGACCAGGTGTGCCCGGGTGGTGCCTCGGGTGATGCCCTGGATCGAGCCCCGCGCCCGCGGATCCCAGTGTGGCGCGCCCAGACCAGTCAGCGCCGGTACAAACACCACCCCCTGGGAGTCGCTGACCGTGTTCGCGATGGCTGCGGTCTCGGCGGCGGACCCGATGATCTGCAGGCCGTCGCGCAGCCATTGGATTGCCGCGCCGGTGACGAAGATCGCGCCCTCCAAGGCATAGGTCAAGCGGCCGTCCGGACCCTGCCAGGCGACCGTTGTCAGGAGCCCGGCATCGCTGCGCTGCAACGTCCCTCCCGTGTTCACGAGGATGAACGAGCCGGTGCCGTAGGTGCACTTGGCGTCACCGATGCCAAAGCAGGCCTGCCCGAACAGCGCGGCCTGCTGGTCGCCGGCCATGCCCGAGATGGGGGCGTCAATGCCCAGGAAGGCCGAAGGGTCGGTGTGGGCGAACTCGCCCCAGTTCGGCACGACGGTGGGCAAGGCGCCCAGCGGGACCTCCAGCAGCTCGCAGAGCTCGCCCGACCACGAACCCTGCGTCAGGTCATACAGCAGGGTTCGCGAGGCGTTCGAGGCATCGGTGACGTGTGCGACCCCACCGGTCATCCGGGCAACGAGGTAGGAGTCGACGGTGCCGACGGCCACCCGACCGGAGCGGACGCCGGCCCACGCCCGAGGGTCGTTCTCGCGTAACCAGGTCAGCTTGGTCCCGGTGAAGTATGGGTCGAGCCTCAGGCCCGTTAACGCGGTGACGCGGGCCCCATGACCGGCGGACTCCAGGCGCTCACAGATCGCCGAGGTGCGCCGGTCCTGCCAGACGATCGCGCGCCGCGGCGCGGCCAGCGTGTGCCGGTCCCACAAGACCGCGGTCTCGCGCTGGTTGGTGATGCCCACGGCCTGCACGACGGCATCGGGGGCCCCGTCGAGGGCGGCTTGCGTCGCCGTCAGCGTGGCTTGCCAGATCTCCTCGGGTGCGTGCTCGACCCATCCCGGGTGGGGAAAGTGCTGGGCGAACTCGGCATAGCCGCGGGCCCGTACGTCGGCCTCCTCGGTGACCAGCAGCACGGTGACACCGGTGGTGCCGGCATCAATGGAGAGGACCACCCCGACCCGTCGACCCTCCTTGCGTTGAGTCACCTGTCGGCCTGACACAAGCCGCGGGTATCACCGGTTCGGACCACGATCGAGAAGGTCATGTCAGCGACCCTAGCGACGGAGCCCTGGCATCACCGGTAGGTTGACTCCCATGCGCATCGGAATGTTGACAGGCGGCGGCGATTGTCCGGGACTGAACGCGGTTATCCGCGCGGTGGTGACCAAGGGCGTCCAGGTTCATGGTCACGAGTTCGTGGGTTTTCGCGACGGCTGGAAGGGCCCCCTGGAGGGGCTGACCCGCCCGCTGGGTCTTGCGGACGTCGCCGGAATCCTTAATCGTGGTGGCACCATCCTGGGGTCCTCCCGGACCAACCCCTACTCGATCACCGGTGGACTGGACCGGATCAGGACGAACATCCAGAACGCCGGCATCGACGCCCTGATCGCGATCGGCGGCGAGGACACCCTTGGTGTGGCCAAGAAGCTCACCGATGACGGGCTCGGTGTCGTCGGGGTGCCCAAGACCATCGACAACGACCTGTCCGCAACGGACTACACCTTCGGGTTCGACACCGCGGTGATGATCGCGACCGAGTCGATCGACCGAGTGCGCACTACCGCCGAGTCGCACCATCGCGCTCTGGTCGTCGAGGTCATGGGCCGACACGCCGGCTGGATTGCCCTGCACTCTGGCATGGCGGGCGGAGCCAACGTGATCCTGGTGCCCGAGCGCGAGTTCGACGTCGAGCAGGTTGCGGGGTGGGTGCGCACGTGTTTCGACCGAGGTGTGGCACCGATCGTGGTGACCGCCGAGGGCGCCCAGCCGATCGGGGGTGCCGAGTCGCTGAAGGCGGACTCCCTGGATGCCTTCGGGCACGGCCGCCTTGGCGGGATAGCCGACTGGCTGGCTGACGAGATCGAGAAGCGTACCGGCATCGAGACCCGCTCGGTGGTCCTGGGGCATCTACAACGCGGCGGCGTGCCCACGGCATTCGACCGTGTGCTGTCCACCCGCTTTGGCCTGCATGCCGTGGACGCGGTTCATGACCAGGACTTCGGCATGATGGTCGCACTGCACGGCACCGACATCGTTCGGGTTCCGTTGGCCGAAGCGACGGGCACACTTAAGACGGTGCCCCCGGAGCGGATGAGCGAGGCCGAGGTCTTCTTCGGTTGATGAGGACCCCGAATGGTTCCCCTCTTGGGCACAACTACTCTTGAGGAGTGAGTACCCCAGCCAGAATCGATGCCAGCCCTGAGGTCATCGCCGGCCTTGACGCTTGGCGCGACCTGCCCGCCGCCCAGCAGCCCGTATGGCCCGACGCGGAGGCCCTCGCGACGGCCGTCCGGACGCTGTCGAGCTATCCACCCCTGGTTTTCGCCGGTGAGTGCGACGTACTCAAGGCTCGGCTGGCCGCCGCGGCGGTCGGCAAGGCGTTCGTTCTGCAGGGAGGCGACTGCGCCGAGACCTTCGCCTCCGCCACCGCCGACAACATCCGTGACCGGATCAAGACGATCCTGCAGATGGCGGCAATTCTGACCTATGGCGCGAGCATGCCGGTGATCAAGGTCGGCCGGATCGCGGGCCAGTTCGCCAAACCGCGCAGTAGCAACGACGAGACCCGTGACGGCCTCACCCTGCCTACCTACCGCGGGGACATGGTCAACGAATTCCCGTTCACCCCCCAGTCACGTATCCCCGACCCGGACCGTCTCGTGAGGGCTTACAACGCGAGCTCGGCGACGCTCAACCTCGTCCGGGCGTTCACCACTGGCGGCTTCGCCGACCTGCGCCACGTCCACGACTGGAACCGCGGGTTCGTGGCGAACTCGGCCAACTCGCGCTACGAGCGCATGGCGATGGACATTGACAAGGCGATGAAGTTCATGGCCGCCTGTGGTGCCGACTTCGACGCCCTGCGCTCGGTGGAGTTCTTTGCCAGTCACGAGGCACTGCTGCTGGACTACGAACGGCCCCTGACCCGCATCGACTCCCGCACGGGCCTGCCCTATGACGTGGCCGGCCATTTCGTCTGGGTGGGGGAGCGCACCCGTGACCTCGACGGAGCACACATCGACTTCGTCTCGCGAATTCGCAATCCGATCGGCGTCAAGGTGAGCCCCAAGGCCGAACCGGACTACCTCCTGCGTCTTATCGACAAGCTCGACCCCGAGCGTGAGCCGGGACGGTTGACGTTCATCACCCGGATGGGTGCCGGCACGGTCCGAGAGGCGTTGCCCTCGATCGTGGAGAAGGTGACAGCTTCGGACGCTGTGGTGACGTGGATCTGTGATCCCATGCACGGCAACACGTTCGAGTCGCCCTCTGGCTACAAGACACGTCGCTTCGATGATGTCGTTGACGAGGTTCGTGGGTTCTTCGAGGTGCACCGGTCCCTGGGCACCATCCCCGGCGGCATCCACATCGAGCTCACCGGCAGCGACGTTACCGAGTGCCTGGGCGGGGCCGGTGAGATCGCCGACGCGGATCTGCAGAAGCGTTACGAGACCCTGTGCGACCCGCGTCTAAACCACCAGCAGAGCCTGGAGCTGGCGTTCCTCGTGGCCGAGATGCTGGCCGGATGACCGACCGCGTCGTCGACCTTCGCTCCGACACGATCACCAAGCCGGTGGTCGCGATGAGGCTGGCGATGGCCTCGGCGGAGGTCGGCGACGATGTCTACGGCGAGGACCCGACGGTCCGGGCGCTCGAGGAGCGCGTCGCGGACCTGCTCGGTCACGAGTCGGGTCTGTACACGCCGTCGGGCTCGATGGCCAACCAGCTTGGCATCCGCCTGCACGTCGGACCCGGACAGGAGCTCATCGCTGACGAGCTGGCGCATGTGTTGCGGGCTGAGATGGGGGCCGCTGCCGTGTTCTCTGGCATCTCGTCGCGGTCCTGGACGGCGCCACGGGGCCTGCTCGACCCGGCCGCACCGTTGCGGCTGATGCAGCCCGACGCCGGGACGTACCAGGTGTCGACCGCGGCGATCGTCGTGGAGAATACCCACAATTTTGGCGGCGGCACTGTCCAGCCACTCGAGGCTATCTGCGCGCTTCGTCAGGCGACGCAGCCATTGGGCGTGGCCATGCACCTCGACGGCGCCCGCCTCTGGAACGCCCACGTCGCCACCGGCATCGAGCTCGCGGTATACGCCCGGCAGTTCGACACGGTCTCGGTCTGCCTGAGCAAGGGCTTGGGCGCGCCTGTGGGCTCAGTCCTGGTCGGATCTCGTGAGCACATCGCGGAGGCTCGGGTGTGGCGTAAGCGCTATGGCGGTGGCATGCGCCAGGCAGGGATTCTTGCAGCAGCCGGGTTGTGGGCGCTGGACCACCACATCGAGCGTCTGGTCGATGACCACGTCCGCGCGCGAAAGTTCTCCGAGGCGGTCGCGAGCAGCTTCCCCGGGGTTATTGACCCGGCACATGTCCAGACCAACATCGTCATCGCCGATGTTGGGCAGGCGGGTTGGGTTGCCGCGGACTTCGTCTCGGTCGCTGCACAGCGGGGCTTGCGGATGTACGCCGTGAACGAGCGGGCCGTGCGGCTGGTCTGGCACCTCGACGTCGACGACGTGGACACGGGCTATGCCACCGACGTGGTGAAGACCCTGCTCGAGCGGGCAGCATAGCGATGGTGAGCTCGTCCGGGCTCGCCGAACCACGCTCTCTGCCGCCGGGCCAACGCCTCACGCCGGTGTTGCGACCGGTGCACTACGGGCGCGTGCCTCATGTCGACCTGACCACCTGGTCGTTGCGGGTCGGCGGCGACACCCGTGACGGTGAGGCCTTGTCGCTGTCGTGGGCTGACATCATGTCACTGCCGCAGAAGGATGTTCGGGCCGACCATCACTGCGTCTCGCGCTACACAACACTGGACCTGCGTTGGTCGGGAGTGGCTGCGCGGACCATCATCGAGCTGGCGCCTCCTGCCGTGGACGTGGAGCACGTGCTGGTGTCGGCGGCGCGTGGGTACAGCAGCAACATCCGGCTAGAGGATCTCTCGTCCTCACGGGCGTTGTTCGCGACCCACCTCGACGGTGAGCCGCTGACTCCCGAGCATGGGTGGCCGCTTCGGCTGGTGCTGCCGCACCTCTACGGCTGGAAGGGTCCCAAATGGGTTGGGACCGTTGACTATCAGCGATATGCCGAACGCGGCTTCTGGGAGCAGCGCGGCTATCACTTCACCGGGGACGTCTGGCGGGAGGAGCGCTACTCCTACCAGGAGTGAGGCGGCGTCCAGCAAAGCCGCCTCACGGATGTGGACCCAGGTGTCAGCCACGCCCGCGGACCTCTGACACCCTGCCCACCAGGACTTACATCAGTGGGTGTTCGCGGGTGCCGACGCTGTCACGAGTCCGGCTGATGCCGCAGCGTCCATCACTGCTCTGGCCACCGCCGGTACCACGCGAGTATCGAAGATCGAGGGCACGATGTAGTCCCGAGACGCCCCGTCCTGGGCGACGATGGCGGCGATCGCGCGCGAAGCCGCAACCTTCATCGACATGTCCACCGACCGTGCGCGGCCGTCCAGCAAACCGCGGAACAACCCTGGGAACACCAAGACGTTGTTGATCTGGTTTGCATAGTCACTGCGGCCAGTGGCGACCACCGTCACGTTGTCCGGCATCTCCTCCGGCATGATCTCCGGAATCGGGTTCGCCATCGCGAACACGATGGCGTCCTTGGCCATTGTGGCCAGCCACTCGGGCTTGACCAGGCCGGGACCGCTGACGCCAACGAAGACATCGGCTCCCGCCAATGCCTCCTTCAGCCCCCCATGGCGTCCGTCGGAGTTGGTAGTCTCGGCGATGGATCGCTTCTGCTCGTTGAGGTCGGTGCGGTCCGTGGAGACGATGCCGTGTCGGTCCACTCCGATGAAGTGGCCGACGCCGGCGTGCTGCCACAGCTTGACGCAGGCTACTCCGGCGGCGCCCATGCCGAGAAAGACCACGTTGAGATCCTCCAGGTGCTTGCCCACCACCTCGGCCGCGCCGTACAGGGCTGCCAGTGAGATGATCGCGGTGCCGTGCTGATCGTCGTGAAAGACCGGGATGTCCAGCTCGTCCTGGAGCCGTCGCTCGACCTCGAAGCACACCGGCGCCGCGACGTCCTCCAAGTTGATGCCACCGAATCCAGGCGCGATCGCCTTGCCCACGGCCACGAGTTCCTCGACGCCGGAGGTGCGCACGCAGATGGGGTAGGCATCAACGTTGGCGAGCTGCTTGAACAGCATCGCCTTGCCCTCCATCACGGGGATGGCCGCCTCAGGGCCGATGTTGCCTAGCCCGAGTACCGCGGTGCCGTCGGTCAGCACGGCCACCGAATTCGACTTGATGGTGTAGTCCCACACCAGCTGGGGCTGCTCCGCGATGGCGGTACACACCCGGCCGACACCTGGGGTGTAAGCCATCGCCAGATCGTCACGAGTGAGTACCGGGAACTTCGGCGTCACCTCGATCTTGCCGCCGCGGTGCCGGTCGAAGACTCGGTCGGTGACTGAGAGCAGCTCCACGCCGGAGACTGACCGAGCCGCCTGCACGACCTGCTTGCCGTGCGCCTCGTCGCGGGTCTCGACCTGGATCTGCCGGACGATGACCTCAACCTGATGTTCGATGATGTCGATAGCGTCTACGAGCGCGCCGGCGCTACCAAGTGCCGACGTCAATCTTCCCAACGTCCCGGGGACGCGCTGCAACGACACGCGCAAAGTCAATGTGTTGCCGGCGGACGGCTGGATTGTCACCATGTGCTGCACCCTTACCTCAGTCGGCGGATCGTCTTGTGCGACCTCGTTGTCACCGGCTGCGCGGACAATGAGCCGAGTCAGGTCGCGTGGCCGGTCTCGGCCTACGGTATCGAGGTGCCTTGGGGCCGGCGAGGTCAGGTTCTGCAGTAGGACCTCCAGCGCCGCGAACCCGCCCTCAGCTCGTGGCCGGCCCCTTCGGGATGGCAGACAGGCTGAGATTTCCCCCATGTCGCCACTGGTGGACCCCGGCTGTCAGTCAGGCGGCTCCTGTCGCGCGTCACGCTTTACGTCGCGGTGGGCCTGCCTCGCTGCCTTCAGTTCGTTGTCAGGGGCCTCCTCCAAGGTGATCAGCGCGTTGTCAGCATCTGGTGACGCCCGAAGGATCTCATCGAGCTTGCGCTGGGTGGCTGCCTGCGCACGGGCCTGCGTGTGCTGGATGACGAAAACCATGGCCAGGGTCGTTCCTGCCGCAATCGTCTGGAACGCGGTCTCCAGCCGGGCGGGGAACCCAAACAGGGCACTGTACAGAACCCAGACCAGGTCGGCTGCGACCACGCTGAGCGCAAGCGTGGGCCTGGCCGCCCACCGGTCGAGAGCATGCAGGACGCGACTGCTGGGGTGCCGCTGCCGGGTCTTGTCCTCGGATACTTCCTGCACTGATTTGCCTCCGTGTCGATGGCGTTCTCAGATCACCCTGAACCAGGCCGGGGCTGGGTCCGTAGTCCTGGTATGAGACGCTACGCACTCGCGGCCGGAGCCGCTGCCCTGTCCGTTCTGCTCGCCGCTTGCGGCTCGTCATCCACGACCGCCGGAACAGCTTCGGTGCCCTCGTCCGCCGCGGTCACGACCGCCAAGGCGTCAGGCGCCATCGTCATCAGCGGTTTCGCGTTCTCCGGGACCATGACGGTCAAGCCTGGTCAGAAGGTGACGGTGACGAACCAGGACTCGGCGATTCATACCCTGACAGACAAGAAGACACACCTGTTCGATACCGGCAACATCGCCGGTGGCGGAGGGACGGGAACGTTCACCGCGCCGACCAAGCCGGGTAGCTACCCGTTTGGATGCCGATATCACCCCAACATGGCTGGCACGCTGGTCGTCCAAGGCTGAATGCTTCGCAGCGCGATGCCCTGAGTGGCTCTGTTCACAGCTCGTGATGAAGTAACGCCGGTGGAGGGTCCTGCTCGGCGGTAGCCTCAGAGCGGCGGCCGATGAGCTCCACGGTGTACATCGCGGCAAGGACCATGGTGCCTCCCAGAGACATCCGGATGGTCAGTGACTCGCCGCCCCATGCCACGGCGAAACCGGCCGCAAACACCGGTTCGAGGGTCATCACGATCGCGGCACGCGTGGCGGGCAGATGGGACTGGGCCCACGTCTGTGCCCAAATCGCCACGGCACCGGCGATCAGTGCCATGTACAGCACCGACGCCCACACGCCGCGATCCTTGGGGAGGTTGATCCCCCCGGGTGCCGCCGCCACCAGGGACACCCCGGCGATGACGATCATCTGGACCGTGGAGAGCCCGGCGGCGCTCGCGGGTGATGAGTAACGCCCCAGGCCGATGATGTGCAGTGCGTAGAAGGCGGCCGCGAGTGCGGTCACGCCCTCACCGAAACCGAACCCGAGACGGTTCAAGGACAACGTCGCGAGCCCCGCCGTGGCCATGAGCACGGCAAACCAGGTTGATCGCGGAATGCGCTCACGCAGCAGGATGGCGGTGAGGACGGGGGTCAGGACGACGTAGGTTCCGGTGATGAAGCCCGAGCGTGAGGCCTCGGTGTGCGCCAGACCGACGGTCTGCAAGATCTGGGCGATGGCGTAAAGGATTCCCAGGCCGACCCCGATCTTGAGCTCGCGTTTGTTCAGGGCCACCATCGGCCGCCAGAACACGGCCATCATGGCCACGGCCGCGATGGTGAAGCGCACCGCCAGGAAGTCAGCCGGGGACAGCTCCAGAACCACGTCGCGGATCAGGAAGAAGGTCGAACCCCAGATCGCTGTGATGATGACCAGAAGAAGCGTGGCTACGCGACGGGAACGGGCCGCTGTCACCGGTGATGGACCTCAGACCACGGTGAGCGTGATGGTCGAGCCTTTTGGCGCCTCGGTTCCCGGGTCGACCGACTGGAGCCTGACCGTGCCGAAGAAGCCACCGAACGCCCGCTCGATCTGCACTCCGAAGCCCAGACCCTTCAGGATCGACGTCGCAGCCCCCTCCTGCCGGCCGATGAGGTCGGGGACCGCCACAAGCTGGGGGCCCTTGGAGACGAGAAGGGTGACCGGATCCCCCTGGAACAGCGTGCCCGTTGCCGGGGACTGGCTGATCACCGAACCCTTGGGCACCGTGTCGCTCCAGTCCTGCTTGCTGGCGTCGACCTTGAGCTTGGCGCCGCGAAGTGCCTTGACCGCCTGGTCGACCGGTTGGCCGGTCCAGTCCTGGAGCTTTATCGGCTGACGGCCCTCGCTGATCACCAGGGCGACCGATGTCGCTGGCTTGACCGAGGTGCTCGCGGCCGGCGACGTGGAGATGACCTGGCCCTGGGGCACGGTCTCGCTGAACGCCTGGCTGACCACGCCGAGGGTGAGCCGGGAGTTGGTGAGCTGCTGCTCTGCAACGGCCTGGGTGCTTCCGACGAGCTGCGGCACCGCGTATCGTTCCGGTCCATGGGACACGGTCAAGGTGACCGTGGATCCCCGGCGGACCTTGCGTCCGGCTGGTGGGTCTGCGGCAAGGACCACGCCGGCTTTGACGGTCTCGTCGAATGCCGTCACCACCCTGGCGTCGAGGTGGGCGCGGGTTAGCGTCTGCTGGGCGACAAGGGTGGTCGAACCGGCGACCTTGGGCACAGAGGTCTGGGCGCCCGGACCTGCGGTGAAGAACCACAGGGCGGCAGCTGCGACCAGGACCAGGACGATCAGCGCGACGAGCCAACGGCGACCACGCTCTGCCCCCAGGCGAGGCAGGTGCCAACGGGGACCGGACGCGCCCACCCCGGCGCTGGGTGACGAGATCACCTCAGGGACCACTTCGGTGCGGGGAATCACGATCGTCGCGTTCACTGCGCCGCCCGAGGCAACCCAAGGTCGCAGGTCGAGCTGCGCGGGTGAGAGCTCCTGACGCGCCTGTCGCACCTCCGCTAGCAGTTCGTTGGCGTCATGGGGGCGGTTATCCGGGTCGCGTGCACTGGCCCGCGCGACGAGCTGGTCAAGCTGTGCAGGCACTGTCGCGACCCGGCTCGAGGGCATGGGCACCTCGCTGTGAACGTGCTGGTAGGCCACGTGAATAGCTGATTCACCGATGAAGGCCTTGGACCCCGTGAGCATCTCGAAGAGCAGCAGCCCGGCGGCATAGACGTCACTGCGGGCATCGGCGGTCCCACGTTCGACCTGCTCGGGTGACAGGTAGGCGACGGTGCCCAGAAGAATACCGGTTTGGGCGGCTGAGGTGTTTGTGGCGATCGCGCGTGCCAGGCCGAAGTCGGCGACCTTGACGGTTCCGTCTTCGCGCAGGATGACGTTCTCAGGTTTGACATCGCGGTGGATCAGGCCGGCGGTGTGTGCTGCCCCGAGAGCCTGCAGAACCGGATCGATGATATCCAGGGCAGCGCGCGGGGTCAGGGGTCCCTCGGACTGCATGACCTGCCGCAGGGTCAGACCGTTGACCAGCTCCATGGCGAGGAAGACGTGTCCCTCATCCTCGCCTTGGTCATAGACCGCTACGACGTTGGGGTGGCTCAGTTTCGCCGCGGAGCGGGCCTCGCGGCGGAACTTGCTGACGAAGGACTCATCCTTGGCAAGGTCGGCGCGCATGACCTTGAGCGCAACCTCGCGGTCAAGGCGTTCGTCCATGGCGACGTAGACGGTCGCCATCCCGCCGTCGGCCAGGTGCGAGAGGACGCGATAACGCCCATCGAGGACCTGGTCGATGAGGGGGAAGGGACCAGCAGCAGGCACGCGCAGAGTCTACGGAACTCTGAGCGACTATCGTCGCAGGCACCGCCGAAGAGCAGCCAGCGGGCACCCTGAGCATTCACCACCTGAGTTGGCCCGTTGACGTGATTTGCCCCATGCCCAGAGCGTGACAGTCTTGACCTGTGGCCAACGACAGCAGCGCGAACGATCCCGCCGATGGCGACCTTGAAGAGCTCGTCGGCGAGTGGCTCACCGTCCCCGATATTGGTGAGCGGATGGGGCTTCGGCTCAGCGACGTCCGTCAGATGATCGAGGACCGACAGGTTCTCGGCCTCAGGATCGGTCCTCGCAACGTGATGTCCGTTCCGTCCAGGTTTTTCGGTGAGGCAGGGCCGTTGCCCGAGCTGCCCGGCACGTTCACCGTGCTTGGCGACGGCCGGATGACCGACCCACAGATCCTGAGATGGCTGTTCACCCCCGATGACACCCTCCCGGCGCCTGGTGCTCCCATCGACGCGCTCCTGGCCGGCTTCAAGACCGAGGTGCGCCGTCGAGCCATGGAAGCGGCCTTCTGATCGTGGCGGTCGGCTGGAGGCATGCCTCGTATGCCGCGATGCTGGCCTTCGTGCTGATCGGGACCCTGCCGCTGCACAGGTTCTACCGCCTGAACGTGCTTCGCCAGCCACTGCGCCTGCTCGGGGCGATCGTGCCGGTCGCCCTGCTGTTCGTCGCCTGGGACCTGGTGGCCACCGCTGCAGGACAATGGTATTTCGACCCCGCCCAGACCTTCGCCGCGCGGTTGTGGGGACTGCCGCTGGAGGAGTACGCCTTCTTTGCCGTTATCCCCCTTGCCGCCATCCTCACATTCGAGGCAGTGGCCGTCGCCGGTTCCCGGCGCCGCACACCATGACCGCCTGCACAAGATGATCTCCTACACCGTCGCGGCCAGCGTCGCCGTGCTGAGCGCGATCCTGGTGGACCTGCTCATCCTGCGCACCGCCCTGGTTCGCTCGCGAACCTGGTGGAAGGCATATGGGATCCTCGCCGTCTTCCAGCTGCTCACCAACGGCTGGCTGACCGGTCGCGGCATCGTCCGCTACGGCGGCGACGCCATCGTGGGTTCGGGGCGGATCGTATTCCTGGGCGACGGTCGTATTGCCTACGCGCCGGTCGAGGACCTGGCCTTCGGGTTCGCGCTGGTGCTCTTCAGCTGTGCGGCGTGGATGTGGAGCGGCGCAAGGACGTGAGCGCCCCGGTGAGGTTGGCGCCGGCGGTGCGCGCTGCCACGTGTCCGGCCGTGACTGGCGGTTGCCAGGGCGGCACGGCCAGGCGGCGCTCGAACACGTTGAAGTCATTGGCAATCACGCGATGAAGGATCCGCCGGTAGAGGGTGAACGCCATCTCAAGACATGGCTGACTGCGGGCATCGACCATCCTCAGTCCTGGTTTGGCATCGGCATAGAGGTTGACGGCTCGGCGCACCTCGAAGGCCACCAGTGAGCGCACCCGTGGTGAGGGCACACCGGTGCGGACGGCCCCGGCGAGCATAAGCTCGCTGACCCCGAAGCGCTCCAGGTCTGATTGCGGCAGGTAGATCCGGCCACGGGAGTGGTCTTCGCTGACGTCACGGATGAAGTTGGTCAGCTGGAAGGCCTCGCCCAGTGCCGCGGCGCGGACCAACGCGTCCGGCCCCCTCGCGCCCAGCAGTGGCGCCATGAGCTCTCCGATGACTGCCGCGCTGCCGCGCATGTAGCCGCGAAGCTCCTCCCAGGTTGCGTATCGGCAGACCGTCAGGTCCTTGACCATCGCATCGAGGAACTCCCGCAGCAGCTCGGGCTCGAGACTGAAGGTGCGCATTGTGTACCGCGTCGCCGCCAGCACTGGTTGGCTCGTCGGGTCCGGTGGGAGCGCGGAGCGCATTGCTGTCAATGCCTGGTCGCGCCACGCGAGCAAGGTCGTCGGGTCGGGGCTGGTGGGTGCGTCCACGAGCTCGTCAGCCACTCGGGCGAAGGCATAGAGGGCCCACACGTCGGGACGTCGATCGCGAGGCAGCAGCCGGGTGGCGAGGTAGTAGGTGCGTCCGTGGGCCGCATGGATGCGTCGACAGTGCTCGTAGGCCGCGGCCAGCTCCGGCGGCCTGGTTGCCTTCAAAGCAGCGGTGCGGTTCAACGCCATGCCAGGGAACGATAGGCCGGGTCGGGGCCGGTCAGGCGTTCGGCGGCAAGGCGTCCGCTGATCAGCACCATGGGCACTCCGACCCCTGGCGTGGTGCTCGAGCCGGCGAAGACCACATTGTCACCGAGGGTGTTGGAGGAGCGGAAGGGCCCGCTCTGAGCGAACGTGTGGGCGGCGGCGAAGGGCGTGCCCGCACCAAGGCCGCGATCGGCCCAGTCGTGCGGGGTGATGAGCAGCTCGGCGTCGACGGCCTCGCCGAAGCCCGGGTAGCCCGCCTTCTCAACGGTGTTGAGCATGTGCTCGCGGTAGGGACCACGCAGCCGGGCCCAGTCCAGGGGTTTGGCGTGGTCGAGGTTCGGAGCCGGAAAGAGTACGTATGCAGCGCTCCTTCCAGCGGGCGCCAACCCGGGGTCGGTGACAGACGGCAACGAGACCAGGAAGGACGGGTCGCGCATCAACCGCCCGGAATCGAGGTCGTCGAAGACCTTCGACCAGGCGCGCCCGAAGTGCATCGTGTGGTGCGCCGCATCAGGCCAGGAGGCCTTCACTCCCGCAGCAAGGACCACGCACGACGGCGAGTAACGCGTCCTGGCCGGACGTCCGGTCAGTCCGCGCTGCGTGCGGCCCAGGACCGCCAGGGCGGCGGGCCGATCAAGTGTCATGACCAAGGCATCCGCGGCCCAGGTGCGCCCGTCGAGGCTTTGTAGCGCGATGACCCGATCGCCGTTCCAGGTCGTTGTCGTGACTCGGGTGCCATAGACGAACTCCACGCCGGCCTTGCGTGCTGCCGCCTCCATGGCGGTGGGCAGGGCGTTCATCCCGCCGACGGGATAGGACACGCCCTCGACCAGATCCATGTAGGAGATGACCGCGTAGATGGCTAGCGCTCGCGCCGGTGAGAGACCGGCATACATGGCTTGAAAGCTGAAGATCCGCTGGAGCCGCTCGTCTCGGAAGTAGCGGGCGACGGTGGGGGCGAGTCGTGAAAAGCCCCGAAGGGCAACGAGCTTGGCCAGTGATGAACCCACCAAGTCGAAGGGGGAGTCGAAGTTGCGGTCGATGAAGTCTCGCATCTGCAGGCGATACAGGTGGGTCACGAACTCGACGTAGCGCCGATAGCCGTCGGCGTCGGCGGACCCGCAGAAGGCACGGATGCGCTCAGTCATCGTCTCGACGTCGCTGGTGACCGATATGCCTGTGCCGTTGGCGAACTGGGCCCGATAGGCGGGATCAAGCGGCTTCAGGGTGACCCAGTCGGACACAGACTCACCCAGGGCCGCGAAGCAGTCGGCAAACAGGTCGGGCATCGTCAAGACCGTTGGGCCGGTGTCCAGGTGGTACGTCCCTGCGCCGGTCGCGGGCAGGGACACTCGCGCCGCCCTGCCGCCGGGAGCGGCCTCGGCCTCCACCACGGTCACCCGGCGGCCGGCACCAGCCAGATGCATGGCTGCAGACAGGCCCGCCAGGCCGGCGCCGACCACCAGCACGTGCTCGGGTGTCGCGCGGCGACGGAACCGCGCACTCGATGGGCCGCTCACGCGGAGCGGGCGGTTGAGACGTCGATGAGGGCGTCCAGCGCTACCGTTGCCTGCTCAGTCAGTCCGGTGCTCGAGTGCAGGGCTGCGCGAGCGGATGCACTGAGGTCCACGATCATCTGCTCGACGCGGTCCGGGGCACCGCTGGCGATGATCGTGGCACGAAGCTCGTCGACGCCGACCTCGTCCAGATTCTCGGCACCGAGCAGCTTCTCGAAGAGTGCGACGACGGACGGGCTTGCCTGGTCCAGGGTCAGCGCTACCAGTACTGTGCGTTTGCCCTCGCGCAGGTCGTCGCCGGCGGGCTTGCCCGTCTGTGCGGGGTCTCCGAAGACACCTAGCAAGTCGTCCCGCAGCTGGAAGGCCTCGCCCAGGTCGAGCCCATATGCCGAGAGCGCATCACGGTCGGTCGCACTCACATCTGCCGCCAGGGCCCCGATGAGCAGGGGGTGCTCGATGCTGTACTTGGCGCTCTTGTATCGAATCACCCTGCGGGCGCGTTCGATCTGCTGGCCGGTGGTCAGCTCGTCCCAGCCGCGGACGGACTCCAGGACGTCAAGGAACTGCCCACCCATCAGCTGGGTGCGCATCCGGTCGAAGACCGGGCGGGCGCGGGTCAACTCGGCAGGGAGCAGCCCCGAGGTCGCAAAGAGCTCGTCGCTCC
>Ga0209890_10000154_pt1 | contig 32217 bp, 34 predicted proteins | sample OrgsoiDNA2013049_FD_185799 | JGI IMG/M metagenome (GOLD analysis project Ga0209890, IMG submission 185799) | Permafrost soil microbial communities from the Arctic, to analyse light accelerated degradation of dissolved organic matter (DOM) -... | ecosystem: Environmental > Terrestrial > Soil >... | reverse complement strand
TCCCGCCCGCTTGAGCTCCACATGGCGCTTGACGACATCGACGATGTTGGTGCGGTCCCGAACGTCGTCGATCTTCTCCCTGGGTACTAAAGGCACAAGAATATCCGCCGCACCGGAAGGCGGGCATCTTTTAGCGTAAGGTGCCTCTAAGTCAAGCCGGCGCGCTATTTTTTTGCGATCCGGCGAGACCCCCGATTTCGCGCTGATTGGCGACCGCGCCGAGGAGACGACGCGGTCGGTCAATCAGCAGCGTCGGTCGTTCAGTGGGCGCCCGCGGCGCCCGTATCCCCCGCGGCGCCCGAGCTACCGGCAGCGCCAGAGCTACCGGCAGCGCCAGAGCTTCCGGCGGCGCCCGTGTGGCCGGCGGCGCCCGTGCTCCCGGCGGCGCCCGTGGCGTGCCCGCCCGCGCCCCCAGTCCCGGTGGTCGCCCCGCAGCTCACCATGAACATGTGGGTATGGCCGTCGGCAGGGAGTGCCGTCACTGTGACCGTTCCGCCCCCTTTGAGCGTCGAGAGGTGCGCGGTGGTGAACACGACGTCGTGCATGTGGGCCGTGATGGTCCCGGTCGTGTCGATGACCGGGCCCGTGCTGATCGTCTGGTCGGTCGTCGCGCTCAGCGTCGAGGCCGGCACCGTCACGACATGTTTGTGCATCGTATCGTCCGCCACCTGGGTCTCGGGGAGAGGATCGGCACAGCTCACGCTGCCTGATCCGCCGGTGCCGTGCCCGCCGCTTCCGTTTCCACCGCTGCCGGTGCTGCCGCCGGTTCCTCCGTCGTTCGACGACGACGACGACGAGCAAGCCGCCGCCGCGCTGCCGAGCAGCGTGAAGGTCAGCGTAACGAATTCCTTACGGGTCATTGATTTCGTATCCATGTGGTCACCTCTCCGGTGACCAGACCGTGTGCATCCCACGCCGCCACAACAAGGTGCCGTTTGCGCTGAAATCCGCCGGCATTTTCCTGGATCCAATGACCTGGCAGAATGGGGCGATGGACGTCCGGCCGTCGCGAAGACTGCTGGTGCGGTTGCTGGCGGGGACGGTCGTCCCGACGGTGGGCGCGCTGGTGGTGTTCGGTTTCTTCGCGCACCAGCTGGCGCGGCGCGCGCTGGAAGACGAGCTCTCGCGGCGGCTGGAGACGGCGGCGGCGGGCGCGGCGGCGACGATTCTCCCCGAGCAGCTCCGCGCGATCGGTCCTGGCGACGAGGAGTCGCTCACCTACGCGAACGTGCGCCGGCGGCTCGATGTCGCGCGCGGGCGGCTCGGCGTGCGGCGCGTGCTGGCGGTGACGCCGGAGCTCGGTGCGCGCGGCGACAGCGCTGGAGCGCTGCAGCTCGGCGCGCGGGCTTATGACCTGGAGGCCGATCGGGCCGAGATCGCGCGCGCCCTCGCCGGGACGCCGGCCGCCTCGCCGCTCTTCGTCGGTCACGATGGTGTGCCGTACAAGCGCGCCTACGCCGCCGTTGGCGAACCCGGCGAGGTGGGCGAGCCCGCCGGCCTGGTCGCCGTCGAGGGGAACGCCGACTACCCGGCGGTGCTGGCGGCGTTTCGGCGGTCGATGATCCTGGCCGGGATCGTCGCCGCGATCGGTGTCCTGGCGCTGACCGCCTGGATCGCGCGGCGGATCTCGGGGCCGATCACGCGCCTGGCGCAGGCGGCGGCGCGCCTGGGACGAGGCGATCTCGACGTTCCCGTGCCGATCGAAACCCGGGACGAGATCGGTCTTCTGGCACAAACGTTCGACGAGACGCGCGCCGCGCTCAAGGCGCGCGATGAAAGGATGCAGATGATGTTGGCCGGCATCGCGCACGAGGTCCGGAATCCCCTGGGAGGGCTCGAGCTCTATGCGGGGCTGTTGCGCGACGCGCTCGGCGAGCAGCCGGAGAGGCTGGAGGAGGTCCACCGGATCGAGCGCGAGGTCGGTCACCTGAAGACGGTGGTGAACGAGTTCCTGGAGTTCGCCCGCCGGCCGCCGCCGAACCTCGAAGCGGTGGCGCTGGGACCGCTCTTCGACGAGGTGCGCGAGCTGACGCGCGCGGCGAGCGGCGCGGCGATCGCCGTCGACGTACCGCCCGCGCTGCGCGTACGCGCCGACGCCGGCCAGCTCCGACGCGTGCTGCTCAACCTAGCGCGCAACGCCGCCACCGCCGCGCGCAACGGGCAGGTGGAGCTCGCCGCGAGGCCGGTCGAAGGGGGCGTTCGGATCGAGGTGCGCGATGATGGACCGGGCGTGCCGGCGGCGCTGCGCGAGCAGATCTTCACGCCGTTCTTCACCACCCGCGAAAAGGGGACGGGCCTCGGGCTGGCGTTCGTTCGGGAGATCGTGCGCGACCACGGCGGCGACGTGGTCGTCGGCGACGCGCCCGGCGGCGGCAGCGTCTTCAGCTTCGAGCTTCCGGCGGTGCTGTCGTGAGCCAAAAGGAGGGGTCAGGGACGCCCGGGACCCCCGGGACAACGAAAGGCACGCTGGTCCTCACCGATCCGAAGTTTCTCGAGCACGATCCAGGGCCCGGCCACGTCGAGTCGCCGGCGCGGCTCGATGCCATCATGGGCGAGCTCGCGCGCGCGCCGATCGACGGCGTCCGCATCGAGACACCGCGCGCGGCGACCGATGCCGAGATCGAGGCGGTCCACAGCGCCGGCTACCGCATGCGGCTGGCCAGCCTCGACGGGCATTACGCGGACCTCGATGCCGACACCGTCGTCTCGCCGGGCAGCTGGGAGGCGGCCTCGCTGGCGGCCGGCGCGGCGGTCGGCGCGGTGGAGGCGGTGATGAACGGGCGCGCGGCCAACGCCTTCGCGCTGGTTCGGCCGCCGGGGCACCACGCGCGTCCCGCGAAGGCGATGGGGTTCTGCCTCATCAACAACGCCGCCGTCGCGGCGGAGGCGGCCCGGCGCGCCGGCGCCGAGCGCGTGCTCATCCTCGACTGGGACGTCCACCACGGCAACGGGACGCAGGAGATCTTCGCCGGGCGCGACGACGTCCTCTATATGTCGGTGCACCAGTATCCCTTCTATCCAGGGACGGGCGCGGCCGAGGAGATCGGCGTCGGCGCGGGAAAGGGCGCCACCGTCAACTGTCCGCTGCCCGCCGGTCAGGACGACGCCGACTACGGCGCCGTGTTCCACGATCTGTTTCTCCCGGTCGGGCGCGTCTTCGACCCGGACCTGATCATCGTCTCGGCCGGCTACGACGCGCACGAGCGGGACCCGCTGGCCGAAATGAACGTCACCGAGCGAGGCTTCGCGGCCATGACCTCGCTGGTCGGCGAGCTCGCCGAGGAGACCTGCGGCGGCAAGCTGGTGTTGCTGCTCGAGGGGGGCTACGACCTCGGCGCGCTCGCGCTGTCGGTGCGCGCGTCGCTGGAGGCGCTGACCGGGCGGCGCGAAGATTTTCCCCTCGGCGCCGGGACCGACGCTGCGCTGGCGGTGGCGGCGGCACGCGATGCGCTCCGGGCCGGCGGGCGGATCGTTCCCAAGACGTGACGATGAGAGCCGTTCGCTGGCCCCCCTGGACCTTTGGGTCGGGGGCGTCGGTCGGGTCGCTCGCCAGCCGGCTCCTTGCGCTCATCGCGCTCGCAGCCTGGGTGTCACTCGGCAGCCAGGTGCGCGTCCTCCTCGGCAGCCGCGGACTGCTGCCGGTGGGCGAATTCATGGACGCCGTGCGCGCCGACGGGCGGGTCTCCCCCCTCGACCTGCCGACGCTGCTCTGGCGATTCCATTCGGACGGCGTGCTCGTCGCGGGGCCCGTGGTCGGCGCCGCGCTGGCCGTGGCGGCGCTCTGCGGATGGCGCCCCCGGCTCTGCTTTGCGCTGTCGACCGCTCTCTATCTGTCGTACGCGACGGTGGGGCGCGACTTCCTGTCGTTCCAGTGGGACAACCTGCTGCTCGAGTGCGGGTTTCTCGCGGCGTTCCTACCGACGGACCGCCCCGCGCCGCTGGTTCACCTCCTATTTCGTCTCGTGCTGTTCAAGCTCTACTTCGAGTCGGGTGTCGCCAAGTGGCAGTCGGAGCTCGGCGACTGGCAGGACGGCAGCGCGATGACCTACTACTACGAGACCGCGCCGCTGCCGACCTGGCTGGCGTACACCGCGCACCACCTCCCTGTCTGGTGGCACCACCTCGAGAGCCGCGCCACGCTGGTGCTCGAGCTCGGCGTTCCGTTTCTGATCTTCGGGCCACGCCGGACGCGTCTCTTCGCGGGGTTCACCTTTGCCCTCTTCCAGATCTGCAACGCCGCCACCGCCAACTACGGCTTCTTCTGTTATCTCGCCGCCGCGCTGAACGTCTTCCTGCTCGACGACGCGGACGTTGATCGCGCCGGGGCGCGCGCGGCGAGGTATCTGCCGACCAGGATTCGCGGCGTCGTCGCGCGCCTGCTGTCATTCGAAGCGCGGCCCACCTCGGCTTCGACCGGAGAGAGGCCTCCATCGACGATCGTACGGGGGCTCGGGCGCGCCGGCGCGGTGCTGTTTGTCCTCGTGTCGCTCACCGACGCGTTCTACGCTTTCACTGAACCGGGACGCTTGCTCTCCGTCGCCGCGCCGCTCTTCGAGCTCAATCGGCGGTTTCGTCTGGTGAACAGCTACCACCTGTTCGCGTCGATCACGCGCGAGCGGATCGAGCCCGAGCTGCAGACGCTGGCCCAGGGCTCGGAGGCCGACGACCGCTGGACGGCGCAGGATCTCTGGCACAAGCCGGGTGATCCGCGCCGCGCGCCCGACTTCGTGGCGCCGCATCAGCCCCGGGTCGATTTCCAGCTCTGGTTCTATGGCCTCGCCTTTCGGAGGCGCGAGCCGACGTACGTCTCCACGCTCGTCGAGAGAATGTGCGAGGATCCCGCCGCCGTGCAGCCGCTCTTTCGCCAACCGCTCCCGCCGCGCCCCGCCGCCGTGCGCATCGTCTACTGGCGCTACGCCTTCGCCAGCAGCGCCGAGCGGCACGCCACCGGCGCCTGGTGGGCGCGCGCCCGCGCGGCCGTGAGCCATGAGATCGCCTGTTCAGGCGGGAACCGATGACCGCAAACGGCCCCCCCACCGTCGAGGGAAAGACCCTGCGCGGCGCCTCGCTCGGCACGCTGTTCCTCACGATCTTTCTCGACCTGCTCGGCTTCGGGTTGGTGATCCCGTTTCTGCCCGGGATCGCGCGGCGCCTTGGCGCCGGCGACTTCATGGCCACGATGCCGGGGGCGGTCTTCTCCATCATGCAGTTCCTCTTCATCCCGATCTGGGGACGGCTTTCCGATCGGGTCGGGCGGCGGCCGGTGCTGCTCTGGAGCATCGCCGCCTCGGCGATCGGGATGGCGATGCTCGGCTTCGCGCCGACCTTGATCTGGTTGTTTGTCGCGCGCATCTGGAGCGGCATCGCCACGGCGAACATCGCCGTCGCGCAGGCCTACATCGCCGACGTGACGACGCCCGAGCGCCGCGCGCGCGGGATGGCGATCGTCGGGATCTCCTTCGGCCTCGGCTTCATCTTCGGCCCGTTCATCGGCGGCGAGCTGTCGCGATTCCACCCCTTTGGGCGCGAGGGGATGCTCCCGCCGCTGGTGGCGGCCGGTCTCTCCACGATCAATCTGTTGCTGGCGTTCCGGACCCTGCCCGAATCGCTGCCGCCCGAGCGGCGCGGGAAGTCGGTGCGGCGCGCGTCGCCGATCGATCTGTCCGGGTTCCGTGCTGCGATCTCCGTTCCCGGCATTGGCGCCGCGGTGGCCGTCAACTTCATGCTTTATCTCTGGTTCTCCGGCATGGAGCAGACGTTCCGCCTCTTCACCGCCGACGGGTTCGGCATGTCGGACGCCGGGACCGGGCGCGTGTTCGGGCTGGTGGGAATCGTCAGCGCGCTGGTCCAGGGGGGCCTCGTGGCGCGAATGGTCCCGCGGTTCGGCGAGGCGCGGCTGATTCAGAGCGGCCTCGGCATTCAGGCGGTGGCCTTCGCGCTGCTCGGCCTGTCGCCGCTGTTCGGGGCGTCAGGAAAGCTGGCGCTGCTGGTGGCCGCGGGGCTGATCGCGCTCGGCAGCGGACTCTGCTCGCCGACGCTACCGGCCTTCGCTTCCCGCCGCGCCAGCGCGACGACCCAGGGGGTCACGCTGGGCGCGCTGCAGTCGGCCTCGGCGCTGTCGCGCGCAGTGGGGCCGATCGTGGGCGGCGCGCTCTACGCGACGATCGATCCCCGGGCCCCCTATCTGGTCGGCGCGATCGGCCTGGGCCTCGCCGCCCTCCTCGCCGTGGCGCGGCTGCGCTAGGTCGGCAGACCGGCCTTCGAGGGCCTTCAGAGGCCGGTAGGCCCGCTCCGGTCCCGGCCGCTGCGTGGCTCTGCTGGCTTGGGAGTCTTCTCCGTGCCGTGGAGGCAGACGCGGTTGCGCCCGCTTCGCTTCGCTTCGTAGAGCGCCTTGTCGGCGGCCGCCAGAAACGCCGAGTGATCGCTGACGTTGCTCTCTGGCACGGCGGCGATGCCGAGGCTGATGGTCACCGGGATCTCCTTGCCGCCGAAGGTGAACTTGCGCTCCTCGACGGCGCGGCGCAGACGTTCGGCCACGATCTTGGCGCCGTTCTGGTCGGAGCCGCGGCAGAGGATGGTGAACTCCTCGCCGCCAAATCGGGCCAGGACGTCTTCCGTCCGCAAGAGCTCCGCCATCATCTGCGACAGCTCGGCGAGCACGAAGTCGCCGGCCGGGTGGCCGTGCGTGTCGTTGATCTTCTTGAAGTGATCGATGTCCAGGAAGATGAGCGCCAGCGGCCCCTTGTGGCGGGCGGCGAAGGCGAACTCCTTCTCCAGGTAGTCGGTGAAGTACTTCTTGTTGAAGACCTTGGTGAGGCCGTCGCGCAGCGCCGATTCGTACATCTGGCGCTGGAAAACCTCGTCCAGGTAGTCGTGGTAGGTAAACTTCAGGATCGTCGTCGAGCCGACCATGATCTTGTCGCCGTCGGCCAGCTCCTTCCGATCGACCTTGATCCCGTTGACGAAGGTTCCGTTGGTCGAGCCGAGGTCGGCCACGATGACCTTCTCCCCCTCGCGCATGAACTGGCAGTGCTCGCGCGAGACCCCTTCGTCGTTCAACCGGACACCGACCGTCGGCCCGCGCCCGACCACCGTCTTGTCCTCCTGCAGCTTGAACATCTCGCCTGCGCTCACGCCGGCCAGGACGACCAGGTAGGCTAAGTTGCGCTTCTGCTCGCGATCGGACTCGGGCGGGACCGCAGGTTGGGTCTCCGTCGTGTCCTTGAACGTCGAGGCAGCCGGCCGATCCGACGTTGCGCTTTTCTTGGCAGCCATCGTGACCGCGCTATTTTAGGCGAAGCCGGTGATTTCTCATAGTTGCTCGCGGCGACCCCGGGCGTCGACCCGCCAGCGCAGGATCCCTTTTCCGTCGGGGTCGTTGCCGATCCGGATGCGCAACGCTTCGGTCTTGCGCAGCGGCGGATGGCGCGCCTTGCCGATCAGCGCGGCCGCTACGGCGGAAAGAATCGGCTCATGCGCGACGAGCGCGATCGATGGCGTCCCCTCCAGCTGGCGTCCCGTCGATCGAAGAAGAGCGACCACCCGCGACGCCGTCCCCTCGGGGACCAGCAGATCGGTCACCGCGATCCGGTCGCGGTAGCCGATCTCGGAGGCGACGATCTCGGCCGTCTGGACTGCCCGGACCAGCGGGCTCACCACCATCAAGGAGAACTCGACGCCGCGTCGGGCCAGGGCCTGTCCCAGCCGGCGAGCGTCCTGGCGCCCCCGCGCAGTGAGCGCTCGGTCTTCGTCTCGGGGCGCGTCGTCGCCGGCCTCGGCGTGCCGGATCAGCGTCACACGCATGGCGCGGGACGCGGCGGCTAGGACTGCCCGTCGTGATCGTGGCCGCCGGTGTCCCCAGGGCCCGACGGGCCCGTCTCGGAGGCGGGCGAGGGGACGGCCATCGCGTCGGGACCGGGGGCGCTGTCGTTCGCGCTGCCGGACGGTGCGTTTGCCGTGGTGGACGCGGACTCGACCGCAGGCGCTGCTGGGACGGGCGCCGGGCCGGGATCGATCCCGTGCTTCTTGAGCGCCGCCAGGTAGTGATCGCGCTCGGCGATCGCGGTCAAGAGGCGCTGCCTCATGATGTCGTTGTTCTGCTTGAGGCGCGTGATGTCCGAGAGGTCACGCTGGCGGGACGAATCGACCCGCGACGCGCGCGCGAACGCCTTCAAGAACTCGGCCTGCCCCAGGTCCGCCATTCCCGTCGCCCGGTACTTGCCGGTTTCGACTTTCTCCAGATAGCCCTCGGCCGCCAGGCCCAGCAGCGCCTTCGAGACCTGCGGCTCGCCGGCACCGATCGACAGTGCGACGTCGACGGGGGTAAACGCTTCGTTGGCCGCGACCATCCGCTTGAGCTCGTCAAAAAGCTCCTGGCGATCGACCTTGGCCCCGGCATCACCGCCGAAAGAGCTTCTGCTGCTCGTGTGGCTCCGCTTGAGGCTCATCCCGGTCTCCTGTCCAAAATTCGAATGCCTTATACCACTAGAACCCGACCTGTAGCGCCGCTTGGATGCGGTTTGCGGTGGGGGCGGTCTGCCCGTCGCTGGTCAGGTGGCTGTATTGGACCTGCGCCTTGACCCGGTGCCCGCGCAGGTAGCTGGAGACCACGGCGCTCTGCTCGTTCTGGGAGCTGCCGGCCAGCAGGCGCTGTTCGGCGGTCGCGCCGTAAAGCGGCAGATCGGTCTGCCCCACGCGCGCGGCCAGCTGCAGCCTGTGGGGGAGCAGGAAGTAGCTCCCCTGGACGTAGCTGCCCCAGTAGCTGCGCGAAGGGCCCGCCGCGCCCGGATCCTCGAGCCGGCCGAAAAGCTCGGCCTGCAGCGCGGCGCCTCGCCAGAGCGCCCGCAGCTCGAACCCTCCCTGCCAGACGGCGACGTTGTCGATCCGCCCGTTGCCGTCGCCGTCGGCCGCCGGCACCGGAATGCTGGGGCAGGCATTGGGCAAGTTACATCGGGAAACGACGTCGGTCGGCGCCAGGTTGAAGTAGCCCGCCGCGCCGACGGAGAGCAGCGGGCGTACATGCCCATCGATGTCCCCTTCCGAAGCTGGGAGCGGACCGAACGGCGTGGCGACGACGCGCAGGGCGTACGCCAGATCGATGTTATTGTTGGGGACGTTGGCGCCCGAGCCGTTGAGGAGGCCGGCCTGCACTGTCAGGCGTCCGGGGACCAGCCGCGCGACGAGCATGAGGCCGAGATCGCGCTCCAGCGAAAAGGCGGCCATCGGAGCGGAGATGTTGACGAACTCCAGCTCGGCCTTCCAATACTGCCGCTGCAGACCGTAGGGAACCTTGAACTGTCCCGCCCAGATGCTCAGCATGCGGAGCGGGTGCCAGGCGACGTAGGCGTCCTTCAGCGACGGCGACGCGGCGGCGTCGACCTGCAGGCGGTACTGGAAGAAGGGCCCGCCGACGTGCCCCTCCAGGATCATCTCGGCGCGACCGAGCGAAAATCCCGAGAGGTCCGGGGGGGTCGGGTCCTGCGCCCCCTGGCTGGCGATGGCGCCGGTGTAGATCGCCTGCACGCGCACCATCGGGTGCAAATAAAAGCCGTTGTCGGGCGAGCGAATGTCGAACCCGTCGTCGCGGAACCGCACCACGGAGGTCTCGGGCGGGTTGGCGTCGGTGGCGGCGGCGGTCTGGCGATCGACCTCGCGCTGGCGCGCGTCGATCTGGTCGAGCCGGCGGCGCACGTCGTCGTAGCTGGCGCGCTCGCGCTCCAGCGCCTCGAGCCTGCGGCGGAGCTCGATCACCTGCGCCTCCGCCTGCTGGGCCGCGCGCTGGGCCGCGGCGGCCTGGATCTCGGCGGGCGTGGTCTCGGCCGCGGCGGGCGTCGGGTTCACGGGCGCGTTCACGGTTGCCGGCGCGTCCGCCGCGCGCGCCGCCGACGTACAAAAACCGGTCAGGAGCAGGCCGATCGCTGCGATCCGCCCGCTCACGCTCAACGCCGTTTGCGTCGCTTGGTGGTGGGGCGATCGCTGCCCGCATTCGAGCTGGCGCCGGGGCCGCCCGCCGGGGCCAGCGTCGGCGTGAGCCAGAGGCGCAGGCTGTCCGGATCGCGGCGATAGCGGCGCCTGAGCGAGACGAGGAGTCCGAGCCCCAGGATGACCGAGATCGCCCCGATGTATTGCGACGTCGAGAACGAGAGGTTCGTGAACGGCAGCGGGTAGATCCCGCGGTCCTGGTCGTCGCGGAACACCTCGATGAGGGGGCGCACGATCCCGTAGCCGAGGACCCACCCCAGGAACACCTGCCCCGAGAACTTCCGGTGGCGCCGGATGAGAATCATCAGACCGAAGAGGAGGAGGCTCGACAGCGACTCGTAGAGCTGGGTCGGATGCACGGGCAGTGAATGCGTGGCCGACCTGGCCAGGGCGTCGATCTCGAGGTGGTGCTGCCAGGCCGGGCTTCCGTGCGGCGCCAGCGGATTGGGTCCGGGGAAGCGCACGGCCCAGGGAACACTCGATACCTTGCCGTAGTCGCACCCGAACAGGAAGCAGCCGATGCGCGTGATGCCCGTTCCGAGGACGACGGAAGGGGCCGAGACGTCCGCCCACTTGAGCAGCGGGATCTTGCGCTTGTGGCAGCCGTACCAGCTGGCCAGAAATCCGCTGATCATCCCGCCGTAAGCGACGAGGCCGCCTTGCCAAATCTTGAAGAGATCCAGCATCGAGACGCTGGATTGCGTGGTGGGGTCGGTGAGGACGTTGATGAACCAGAGGACGCGCGAGCCGATGATCGACCAGACCGCGCTCCACATGTAGATCGTGCCGGCCTCCTGGGGATCGAGCTGATCCTCGGCGGCGAACCTCATGACGAGGAACCAGCCGACCACCAGCGCCGTCCCGAGCATCACGCCGTACGAATAGATCGGCACCGGGGGCCACGGGTGCCCGAAGCTCCAGTCACCGAGCTTGGCGCAGACGACGACCGCGCCGCCGACGAAATAGAGGGGCGTAGAGGAGAAGGGGATCGCCCTGTTGCTGCGCCGCTGCACGAGCTCGCGCACGAACACCACCAGCGCCGCCGCCAACGCCACGAAGAAAAGGAGCTTGGAGGGGATGTTGACGAGGATGGGGCGCATGGGGGCGGAACCGAACTCTGGCCTCTAGATATTCCGCGGGCCGAACAAGGTCAATGTAGGTGGCCCGCTAACTAGCGGCGGCCGCGCGGACGCTTGGGGTGGCCGGTGAACCAGTTGGCGACCAGCAGGAGCCCGCTGAGGCCGGCGGCGCCGGTGGCGACCCACATCGCCCGCTGCTCCCCCCGGCCGTCGAACACCGTGGCCAGCACGGCAGCGGTGGCGGCCAGAATCCCCCAGAGGATCTGCTGCCCGACGTGATAGATGAGGCGCGCGTTCTCGTCGAGGTTACGGAAGCCGAACTCGATCTGGCCGCGCGCCGCCCGGTCCATGAAGCGCTGGAGCTCGCCGGGTAGCGACAGCGCCGAGAGCGCCATCTCGCGCGACGCCTCGAGCACGATCTCCGACCACTGCTTCTTTTCGCCGAGCAGGAACCGCTCGAGGTACGGCTCGATGATGGCGACCGGGTTCATCTCCGGATCGAGCGTGGTGCAGACCCCGAGCAGCAGCAGCAGCGTCCGCTCGAGCAGGATCCACTCCTTGGGGATGTGGAAGGCGTCGCGCAGGTCGGCCAGGCTGACGTTGAGGTCGCGCAGGTCGAGCAGGCTCCCCAGGCTCTTTTCGGGCTCGAACTTCAGGTCCTTCAGCGAGAAGCCGTCCGAGGACATCTGCACCCGCATCTTGTCGTGGAAGTACTGCACGATCCGGTCGAACGCCTCGGGGTCGGCCCGCCGCGAGATGAGCCCCATCTCTTTCATGGCGGTGACGATGCGGACCGTGTCGCGGGTGATGGCGCCCTGGATGAAGGACATCATCCCGCGCCGCATCGCCTCGCTGACGGTGGCGACCGCGCCGAAGTCGAGGAAGACGATGGTGGGCGGCCCTCCCGGCGCAGACGGGGTCAGCACCAGCAGGTTCCCGGGGTGCGGATCGGCGTGATAGAGGCCGTCGATGAAGATCTGCTGGCAGTAGGCCTCGACGCAGACGCGCGCGGCTGCGCGGCGGTCGACCTTGAGGCTTTCGAGCCGTTCGAGATCGGCCACCTTGATCCCCTCCATCCATTCGGTGGTCAGCACGCGCGCCGTCGAGAAATCGTTCATCACGCGCGGAAACCGAACTTGCGGTGACGGGGGCTGGCGGGCGGCGAAGTTGGCGGCGATCTTCTGGATGGCGGCGGCCTCGCGCCGGTAGTCGAGCTCGGCCAGCACCATCTCGCGGATCTCGGTGTAGATGGTGTCGAAGCCGTAGTCGGGCATGAACCAGCGGCAGACGGCGAAGATCCGTTGAAGAGCGCGCAGGTCGATGCGGACGATCTCCTCGATGTCGGGGTACTGGACCTTGACCGCTACCTCCTCGCCCGACGGCAGCCGCGCGCGGTGCACCTGTCCTATCGACGCCGAAGCGACCGGCACCGGCGAGAACTCCGCGAACACCTCGGTCGGCGCCCGCCCGCCGAACTCTTCCCGCAGCCGCGCCTCGATGTCCTGGTACGGGCGCGGCGGAACCTGGTCCTGCAGCCGCTGCAGCTCCTCCCGAAATGCGTCGGGCAGGACGTTGGCCATGATGCTGATGAGCTGCCCCACCTTGATGAAGAGGCCGCGCAGCTTGATGATCGCGGCCTCGATCCGGCGGGCGTTCTTGCGGTGCTTTTCCAGCGTCAGGCGCTCGATCGCGGCTGGCCGGCGAAACCGGCGGGCGATCGCCAGGCCGAAGTACGAGACCGCCACCTGGGTGGTCACGAAGTAGGCGGTGAACAGACGTGCGCGGCCCGACACGTCCGCATCATACCCTTCAAGTCTGGCGGAACCCCCCCACGCGATTCGACCCCTTTCGCGGTAACCTTGGCGAGATGAGCGAGGACGGGAACAAGAAGAGCGAGGGGGCGGCCCAGGAAGACGCCGGCGCGCCGGAGCCGCTTGGCGAGGACGATCCCACCGGCCGCGCTGAAGATCGCAGCGGCATCAGCGACTTCGTGCGCCGCGCCGTCTCGGCCGGCGTCGGCGCGGCCAGCCGGTCGAAGGACGACATCATGCGGGTCGCGGCCGGGGAGATGCGCAACTGGCTGGAGCACCTCAATCTTCACGAGGAGCTGGGCAAGGCGCTCGCCAAGCTGGTGATCGAAGTGAAGACCGAGATCCGTTTCCGCCCCACCGAGGACGGCAAGCTGGTCCCCGAGACGACCAACGACGTGAAGGTGAAGTCGCCCCCGAAGTAACTTCTCTTCAGGGCTGGCTGAACGACAGAACTAGGCTGACCGCCGCCGTCGGCGCGCTGCGAACACGAGCGCCGCGCCGAGGATGAGGTCGGCGTTCGCGCCCGAGCGGGCGCCAATCTGACACCCGCAGCCGCCGCCGGAGCTGGTCGCTGTCGTGCCACCGGCGCCTGTCGGCGCGCCGCCGCTGCCAGTCGCGCCGCCGGTGCCGGTCGCTGTCGCGCCGCCGGTGCCGGTCGTCGCGCCGCCGTCGGTTCCAACGGTGATCACCCCGCTTGGGCCCACGCCGGCACCGGTGGTGGTCGATTCGAACGCGCCGACGTCGTGCGCGGTCGCGCGGAGGCGATACATGCGGGTGACGGTTTCGTCTCTGAAGTACTCGTGGTCCGGCGCCCCAGTCGAGAGCGCCGTCGCGGCGCCGATGGCGGAGGATCCAGACACCAGCGTGAAGTCCTCCTGGGGGGCGCTCGTGAACCCGGGACTGGCGCCAAACACCGTGGCGGCGAGACCGGTGGCGGTGGCGCCGGTCGGCAGCCAGTTGTGCGTGCCGGTCACCTTTCCGACCGAGGTCATCTCGACGTGCGTGGCCGCGGTGGCACCGACGATGAGGTTGTCGTCCAGCTCGGCGTTCATCGTGGTGCCGTCGGCGTTCGACAGGTGGACCAGCGCGGCACGCCCGCCCGTCGGCCCGACGAAGGTGTTGTAGACCAACGTTACGTTCAAGGTCAGTCCGGCCGCGCGCGCGTCGTTGTAGACGGCGATGATCTGCGAGTCGTTCGACTGCGTGCTCCCCTGCACGATCACGTTCCCGCGGAAGATCATGCTCTGCGTGAAAGTGCCGGATCCGTCGTAGTCGTCGTCGGTCATCAGATCGCCGGCGTACGAAGCCGCACGCGCGAACCAGTTGTATTCGATCACCGACCTCTGGGCGCGGATGTGGAAGTTCTGCGCCTGCACCGGATCGTGGACGAACGAGTAGCGCAGCGTGAAGTCGCCGCCGTAGACGTAAATGTTGTGCGACGGCGAGCTCGACGACGCCTGGAGCGTGCCGTTTGCATCGAACTCGCAGAACTCGACGGTGATCTGACTCGCCTGCGAGCCGCCCGTGAGCCCGTTGTCGTTGCCACGGAAGACGACGTTCGACAAGAGGATGCCACTCGTCCCCTCGTAGTAGCGCAGCCCGGCCGAGTCGGCGTCGGAGCTGTGGCATCCGGTGATCACCAGCCCGGAGATCTGGATGTTGGTCGCACCAGAGAGTTGCCAGCAGCCGCGCCCACGATCGCCGGCCGTGTAGCTGCCGGGCGCGTTCTCGACGTAGCCGGCACTGAGATCCCAGACAGGCGGGTTCGTCGGATCGGCGGCGCGAATGACGATCGGCTTGTCCGCCGGCGCTTGTTGCGTCAGGTAGATGCGGAAGCCGTACGTCCCCGGCGCGATGACGACCTCGTCGCCTGGCTTGGCCCCCTCGATCTTGGCGAAAGAGTCACCGGGGGCGACGTTGATCGTCGCGGCGAGCGCCGACGCCGAGACCAACACCACGAACGTTGCCACCGCGCAGGCGAGACGACGCATGCGGCGATTTTCGCGCGCCGCGAGGGAACCCGACAATGTACGAAGGTGACGACCTCCCCATACCTGGCCGCGGGCCGCTGCGGCCTGCTACCCGGAGGAAGCGAGGGCGCACGTTTTTTCCACGATCTGCAAGAGCACCTTCAGATCGATTGGCTTCGACAAACAGCGGACGACGTCGAGCTCGCGCGCCCGGTCCTCGACGTCTTTGTAAGCGGAGACGACGACGACGGGAATGTTGGCCAGCGCGGGGCGCCGCAGCTGTTGGCCGCGGAAGGTCCCACCGTCCATGCCCGGCATCATCAAGTCGAGGATGATGAGGCAGGGTGGCTCATCGAGGGAGTCGAGCAGCGCGAGCGCCTCAACTCCATTCGCCGCCCCGATCGTGCGATGGCCGTGGTCCTGGAGGAACTCCAGCAGGCTGTCGCGGACGTCGTCGTCGTCGTCGACCATGAGGATCATGCTTCGGCTTCGATAGGGAGACGGACCGTGAAGGCGGCGCCGCCCTGGGGGAGATTCCGGACGGTGATCGATCCGCGATGCGCGCCGGCGATCTCGCGCGAGACGTAGAGGCCGAGCCCGAGGCCGCCGTGGTTGCGCATCGGTGCCGCGCGCTCGAACCGCTCGAAGATGCGCTCCAGATCGTTCTCCGGAACGCCCGGACCCTCATCCCGAACCTCGATCACCGCCTGACCGTCCACGATCGAGGCGGAGAGCACGACGGGATGGCCGGCCCCGTACTTGAACGCGTTCGACAGGAGGTTCATCGCGACCTGCTCGACGCGAAGCCGATCCCAGCGACCGAGGATCGGTCCGGCTCCTTCGAGCGAGAACACAGAGCCGGCCTTGAGCGCGGTCTCCCGCATGGTGTCTGCGATCAGCTCCAGCGCCTGCCAGAGGTCGAACCGTTCGGGCCTGAGCGCCATCCGGCCCGTTGCGATGCGCGACACGTCGAGCAGCAACTCGATCAGCCGCGACAGCCGATCGGCGTTGCGGGAGGCGCGCGCCAACTTTCGGCCCGCCCGCTCGTCCATGGCTTTTTGGTTGGACTCCAGCAGCCCGTAGAGCTCTATCTGCAACGCGGTCAGAGGCGTCTTGAGCTCGTGCGAGGCGATGGAGAGAAATTCGTCGCGGATGCGCAGTGCCTCCTCGGCGCGAATTCGGTCCGTGTCCAGTCGCCGCCGTTCCTCCTCATCCAGTTTGCGCTGGGTTAGATCGCGCGTCACCTTGGCGAACCCGATCAGCGCGCCAGCTTCGTCTCGCAGTGCCGTGATGACCACGTCGGCCCAGAATCGGGTTCCGTCCTTGCGGACGCGCCACCCCTCGTCCTCGACCCGCCCCTCGTTCGCCGCCTGGGCCAGGAGCATGGCCGGCCGCCCTCTCACCCGATCCTCGTGCGTGTAGAAGAGCTCGATCGGCTTTCCGAGGATCTCCTCCCGCTGATACCCCTTGATGAGCGCCGCCCCGGTGTTCCAGGTCTCCACCCGCCCGTTGCGGTCGAGCAAGAAGACCGCGTAGTCACGGATACTCTCGACCAGAACGCGGAAGCGCTCGTCGCTCTCCTCGAGCGAGGTTACCCGCTCCAGATGGCCGCCGTGTGCCGGTCGCGCTGGGTTGATCAAGGTGTGGTCTCAGGGAATGACTGATAAATGGTCTTTGGACCCTAGGCACGCAAAGCCCGAACGCAACGGGCATGCTGAAAAATCCAGCATCCTCGATGCCTACTACTTCGCGGCGGCCAGCTTCGGCTTGGCGCGTTCGATGTCGGCGAAGCAGAGGGTGCGGTTGCGGCCGCCGTGTTTGGCGGCGTAGAGCGACTGATCGGCGCGGGCGATGATGTCGGCCTTTTCGCGGGCGTCGTCGGGGTAGCTGGCCACGCCGATCGACAGCGTCGCCTGGAAGGCCCCTTGCTGCGAGGCGAAGCTCTGCTGCTCGACCTCCTGGCGAATCCTCTCGGCGAGCTGAAATGCACCCTGCCGATCGGTCCCCTCGAGGACGATGGCGAACTCCTCGCCGCCGTAGCGGGCCACGATGTCGATCTTGCGCGCGCTCGCCTTGAGAATGGCCGCCACCCGCCGCAGCACCTCGTCTCCGGTCGGGTGCCCGTAACTGTCGTTCACCTTCTTGAAGTGATCGATGTCAGTGAGCAGCAGCGAGACGGCGAAGCCGCGGCGCTCGGCGCGGCCCAGCATGTTCGAGAATCGCTCCTGGAACGTCCGATGGTTGACCAGGCCGGTGAGCCCGTCGGTGGTGGCCTGCTCCTCGACCACCTCGTACATGCGCGCGTTGGCCATCGAGATGGCGACCTGGTTGGCGATCACGCCCAGCATCTCGCGCCGGTCGGTGGGGAAGGCGGCCGGGCGCTGCGCCGCCACCGTGAAGGTCCCGATCACTTCGTCCTTCACCAACAGCGGAAGCACCAGCAGCGATTCGTAGTCCTTGATCCGCATCGGGTGCGAGAAGACCGGCACGTCGCGCTCGCGCCAATCTCCGCCCGCCGGCAGCGCCAGCTTGTTCTTGGCCGCCATCGAGGCGATCGACGAGGGATCCTTGTGCGTGGTGCCGAGCAGGTGCTCGGCCGCCTCGCCGACGACGCAGCGGATGGTGTGGCTGCCGCGGCGGGCGTCGAAGGTGGCGACCGCCGCGAAGTCGAATTCGCAGACGCCGCGGGCGCCGGCGATGGCCGCGGCATAGACCTCGTCCATGGTGAGCGCCCGGTTCAGCTCGGCGGAGGCGCGGTAGAAGCGCTCGTGCTCGTGCTTCGAGCGCTCGACCGCCTGGAAGACCCGCTCGGCCTCCACGACCCGCACCACCTGCTCGGCCGCGCTGGCCATGAGCGCGACGGCCGCGTCGTCGAACTTGTGCTCGCCGGCCCGATCGCCGACCAGGATCCCGCGCGGCGCGCGCCCCTCGACCACCGGCACGCCGACGAAGGCGCCGACGGTCGCCGGCCCGCCGTAGTAGGGGAGCAGCGAGAGGCGCGGCGCCTCCAGCACGAACGGGTGCATCTCTTTCAAGATGGCGCCCAGCACGCCGCCGCCTGCGGAGATGCCACCCTCCGCGATGTGGGGTGAGTCGCTGGCCAGCTCCTTCACCTTCAGCCGCTCGCCCGATTCGTCGAGCCAGAGGAGCGCGCAGGTCTGCAGCTGCAGCGCCGAGCGCAACAGCGCCAAGTTGTAGTAGAGCTGTTGATGGATCGTCTGGATCGATCCCTGCGAAAGCTTCTCCTGCTCCTCGGCGCGGCTGCGCACGCGGTTCTCGGACGACAGCGCCGTGGTGATGAGGCGGAAGTCGCGCGCCTCCGCGCGCATCGCCTCCACCTCCCCCTCGAGGCGCTGCCGGCGCTCGCGACGCTGGCGCGCCACCTCGGCGTGCAGAAACACCACGTTCAGGAGCGCGAACACGGCGATGAAGACGACGTGCCCCGGGAAGGCGGCCGCCGCCTCGGGCGAGGCACTGGGACCGAAGGAGAGCACCGCCTCGAAGCCGACCGCCGCCGCGGCCAGCGGCAGCCCGACCCACAACCGATGGAAGGTGACCAGGAAGCTGACCACAGCGTAGACGAGCGGATAGATCGCCGACGTGACGCCGCCCGAAAACGCCAGCAGGAGATAGACCGTCGTCAACAGCAGGAGCCCCAGCTCCGCATCGGAGATCGCCTCGCGGCGGGGGGTGCGGCGCCGCTCCGAGGTGCGGACGCGCGCCAGGATCTTGAACGCCAACAGGGCGGTCAGCACCGCCGCTGCCGCCACCCGACGCAGATCGGCCCCTGGCAGGTGGAGATCGGGGAACCAGCCGCGCCAGAACAGCGCCAGGAACGCGCCGCAGACCGCGAAGGCCAGCACCGCGCGGACGAACCGCCCTGTCTGGTAGCCGATCCGTTCGGAGAGGCGCGCCCTCATGGCGATCTCTTCTCCAGGTCGACGACGATCTCGCCGGGGCGCACCCAGCCGAGATCGGCACGGGCCACCCGCTCGATCGCCGCCGGATCGTCCCGCAGCGCCCGGGCCTCCCGTTCGAGCCGGTCGTTTTCAACCGCCAGCTCGTGGTTGCGGGCGCGCATCACCGCCAGATCCCGCCCCAGCGTGATGGTCTTGGCCAGCCCCGACCGCGCGTACAGATGGTACGGCACATAGGCGAGCACGAACGACACGACCGCCGCGGCGGTCAATCGGCCCGCCCAAGTCTTGGTCTCCCGGCGCATCGGAGCTCCCGCCGGACCAGTATCAGACCCCCGAGGGGGCCCGTCCATTTTCACGCCGCCTCCCGGAAAGCGGAGGCGGCGGCACCCTCAGCTCAGTAGGTCTTGCCGACTCCACCCAGGGTCTCGTTCTGACCCAGGGCGGAAGGGATCGAATCGGCGGGCGAGCGGCGGAGCTTTTCGCGAATGTCCTCGCGCAGCTCGTTGCCCGGCTTCGGCGCCAGGAGCAGGGCGATCCCCGCGCCGACCAGCAGCCCCACGCCGAAAGTCCCCAGCGTCCCCGCCAGATTGCCGGCGGTGGAGTGCTTGGTCTCGAGACCCATCATTCCGAGCAGGTCGTCCTTGTCCAGATTGCGCAGATCTTTGAAATTCATCGTTTTCCTCCTGAGATTAACGTTCGCCGCTCGGCTTCGCGGCCTTTCCGCCACGCCGCCCCTTGCTGCCTTCGCTGCCTTCGCCGCCCTCGCCGCCGAGCGCGTCGGCGAGCACAGAGATTTCGTCCTTCAACATGGGGAGCACCGCCAGCCGGATGCCGATCCGCAGCCCCAGCGCGACGATCCGCGAGGTGAGCGACGTGAAGATCCCGCCCCCCAGCACGTACCCGATCCCCAGTGCCGCCGCGACCGTGCCGTAAGGATTGCGGTTCACGCGCTCCTCGATGGCTGCCGCGCGCTTCAGCTCGGAGACCGCGCCACGCGTGCGAGCCCAGGCCTTGTGGGCCGAATCGTTCACCCAGCTGGCGTCGGTGCGGTGGCCGTTGCTCGGGTTCTGTTCTGAGGTTTCCATGACGACCATCCGCTTCATACCCGGCGCGCGATCTTGCCGACCAAGAATCCGACCGCGATGGCACCGAGGAGACATCGCCCCGGGTTCGCTTTGATGTACCCGGTGACGTTGCCGTTTAGAGACGTGAGGCGCCGCTTGGCGTCATCGAGCTGCGGGCGCACCCGCGCGCCGACGTCCCGGACGGTCGATTCGATCTGTTCTGCAATTTCCATGTTGTCCTCCGCGTTCAGTTTTGGGGCGCGCCTTCGCTAGCGCCGGTATCCCAGCCAGAATCCCAACGCGACGGAGGCGCCCAAGAAAGCGGCCGGTTGGCGCCGCACCCAACGTCGCCAGTCGGTCTTGCGCGTCACCTCGTCGCGGAGGGCCAGCATCGACGACGCCACCCGCTCGCGCGCCCGTTCCACGTCGGACTCGGCACGCGCCAGGGCCGCGTCGGTGCCCGTTTCCGGCCGGGCCGCGCCGCCCTCTATCAGCTCGCGACCGCTCACGAGACCCGCCCCTGCAGGGGATGCGCGAGCGCTTTGATGCTGCCTTTGGCCTCGACGACCGTGTCGTGCAGGAGGCGCGTGCGCTTCATCTTCCCAACCGCCCAGACGACGGCGATCGCGCCGAGGACCAGGTGCAGTGCCGCCACCGCGCCGAACGCCAGGGGCGCGCCCCAGATACGCGCCAGACCGAGCGCCGCGGCGATCAAGCCGAAAATGTAGCCGATCGCCAGCACGAGCCCGGCCACCGCCAGCACGGCGATGCTGCGCCCGTAGCTCTTCGCGTCCGCCACCAGCTCGAGGCGGGCGAGCTTGATGTGATCGGCGATGAGGTCGCGGAGACCGTCGACCGTCTCACGGATCAGCCCAACAATCCCCTCCCGCTCATCGTTCTCGACCTGCTGCAGTGCCACGGCTTGGAAGCTAAGCACGGCCATCTGGGCGGCAAGGCCGCTGGTTACCGCAAAACGCGCGAGGAGCGCTTGAGGGGGACCGTTCTTTCGCCGTCGAGCGGGGCCGGGCAGACCTCTCGCAGCTTGCAGCCATGGCAGGCGGAGCCGCGCCAGATGCGGTCGAGCATCTCCTGCGCGCGGTCGAGGAGGCCGTCGTCCGAGCCGGCGAACCCGAGCTCGAAGTTTCGGCGTCCCGCCCCCTTGGCGCCAAGGCCCGCGCCGGTCCAGTTGGCGCTGCCGACGTAGACGAACGAGCCGTCGACGATCACCGTCTTGAAGTGGACGCGCGGGCAGGCGCGCAGCGCGAGCGTGCGCCCGAGCCGTGGGCTGCGCGCCAGAGCCTCCCGAAAGGCGCGCGACGGCGGCCCCGCATGAAGAATCCGCAGCTCGACCCCGCGGCCGGCCAGCTCGTCGAACACGTCCAAAATCGATCGATAGGTGCCTCGACCGGCGCTGGCGCCCGTCCGCAACGTTCGCCGACGCCCGGGGGCGGCGCGATGATCTTCGACCATCAGCTCTTTGAGGTTGGCGGTGGCGATCCAGACGCTGCGCTTCGCCTCCATCGCCGCGCGCACCACGCGCTCGTAGTGTCCTCGCCCGCCGACCAGCTCGAGCGTGAACGCGCGCGCCGGCTCGACGAAGTCCATGTCGATGTCGCTTACGTCCCGTCGTTGCTCGGCGCGAGCGCCAGGGCCAATGACGTTTGCGGCAGGGCGTGCGCGCGCTCGGCTCGCTCGCCCGTTCGCTCGGCAGTCCGCTCCAGCGGTCTGGCCGACGCCGCGCGGACGTCGATCTCGTCGATCTCCACCAGCTCTTTTCTGCCGCGCGCGTCGAGCTCTTCGAGCCGGCGGGCCGACACGGTCACCCGGCCGTTGAAGGAGACGAGCGCCTGGTTGAAGTGCTTGACCGACTGGTTGAGCGAGCTGCCAAGGTTGGCGAAGTATTCCAGTACCGTCGCGATCCGGTGGTGCAGCGCGCGTCCTTCGTCGCTGATCCGCTGCGCGTTCTCGGCCAGTCGTTCTTCGCGCCATCCGCAGCTCGTGGTGAGCAGCAGACCGAGCAGCGTGGTCGGTGTCGCCAGCAGCACCTTCTGCGCCACCCCCTCTTCGATGAGGCCCGGCATCTGCTCCAGCGCGACACTGTAAAAAGAATCGCCCGGCAAGAACATCACCACGAACTCCGTCGAGCCGACGAATCCCTCCCAGTAGCTCTTCGCCGCCAGCTTGCGGATGTGCGCTTGAACCTGCGCGGCGTGCTGCCGCAGCTTCGCGCTCTTCGTCTCCTCGTCTTTTGCCTCGAGCGCCTCGAGATAGGCGCCGAGAGGCGCCTTGGCGTCGACCACGATGTTGCGGCCGCCCGGGAGCCGCACCACCATGTCGGGGCGCACGCGCCCCTCCTCACCGACGGCCGTCACCTGCTCCTCGAAATCGCAGTGCTCCAGCATGCCGGCCAGCTCGACGACCCGGCGCAGCTGGATCTCCCCCCAGCGCCCGCGCACCGCCGGGGCCCGCAGCGCGGTCACCAGGCTGCCGGTTGCGTCGCGCAGCTTTTCTTGGGTCGCGGAGATGGTCTGCATCTGCTCGCGGATGGCGCCGTAAGCCGTTCCGCGCTCCAGTTCCATCGCCCGCACCTGCGCGTCCATCTTCTCCAGCGACGCGCGGACCGGTCCGACCATCCCCTCGATCGCCTTCTGCTGCGCGAGCTGGCGGGTCTCCAGCTCGGCCGAGGTCTCTTTTCGAACGGCGCCAAATTTCTCGCTGGCGAGCGCTAGAAAATCCTTCTGGCTCGCGCGAAGAGCCTCCCCGGCCATCGCTTGAAACGTGTCGCCGAGCTGCTTCTTCGCCGCGTCGAGCAGCGCCCGCTGTTCGTCCAGGCTGCGGGCCAGCGCCTCGGCGCGCGCCGTCTCCGTGGCGCGCTGGCTCTCCACCCCTCGCAGCGCCGCCTCGAGCCCGTTGGCGCGCCCCTCCGCCTGGCGGGCCTGATCAGCGAGCGTCTCGGCCCGCGCCGTCGCCGCGCTGGCCCGTGTCTCCGCCTCGCGCAGCGCCCGTTCCGCCCGTGTTTGGGCCCGTGCGCTCGCCAGCATCCAGGCGACTGCGGCGAGCGCTCCGCCACCAATGAGCGTGACAATCGCGACCACCGGCAGCGATAGGTCCATGGACCCGATACTATCCACCCGTTCAGGTCAGGGCAAGAAATCGCACGGGCCGGCAGACAAGCCCAGGCGGAGGATTGAACCGGTAAGAAAAATCAATGGTTACGGCGCCGCGCGACCCATGAAGTACCCGATCTCGAGGGTCCCCGGCCCGCGAGTTTCGAGCTCTTTGCTCCGCCGCATGAACGTCGTCGCGCAGCGCGCGAGGCCCGCATCGGCGCCCGCTTCCGCCGTCACGTTCGTGATCCGGGCGGTCTTATCGACGGTGACCGAGAGGACGAGGTATCCCGACGAGGGACCGAAACATTCCTCGGCTGCCTGGTTCATCCGGACGCGCAGCGACTCCTCGTAGAAGAGGACCGCCGTCCGGTGCGTCGGACCGATGTGGAGCGGAGGACCGTCGATGCACGAACCGTCCCGCGCGAGATTCAGGAACGGCGCCACTGAAATCACGGGGATCGGCGGTGGCGTGGCCACCCCCACCGTGACCACAGGCCGCGAGGTCGCAAAGGCCGCGATCGACGGCCCGAAGAAGGCGGCGGCGACCAACAGTGGCAAGGTCATTCGACCCCACAGCGACAACGTAGAGGGCGTGAACGGCATGGGGGTTGGACATCGCCCGGGCGCCGAGGTTCCCGGCGCATCGCGCGCTGCATTCAATTTCTTTTGAAATGAGTTAACCAGCCCTTGCCGGCCCCACCGGTGCCGCTCTATACCGGGCTGGCATGGCGGACGGCGGTATCAGTCAGCGCAAGGCCGAGCATCTGACCATCGCGGCGTCGGGGGCGGCGGACTTCCACCGGCCGACGCTGTTCGAGGACGTGCGACTCCTGCACTGCGCGCTGCCCGAGCGGGCGACGGCCGACATCGATCTCGGGACGACGCTGCTCGGACGGGCGATCCGGGCGCCGCTGATGGTGACCGGGATGACCGGCGGAACGCCGGAAGCGGGCGAGATCAACCGGGCGCTCGCCGCGGCCGCCGCCGCGCTGGGGATCCCGTTTGGCCTCGGCAGCCAGCGCGCGATGCTGCTGCACCCCGAGCTGGCGTCGACCTACGAGGTGCGCCGCGCGGCGCCCGACGTCTATCTGTTCGCCAACTTTGGCGCCGTGCAGCTGGCGGCGCTGCCGACCGCGGCGGTGCGCGAGGTGGTCGCGCGCGTGGAGGCCGACGCGCTCTGCATTCATCTGAACCCGGCGCAGGAGATGGCGCAGCCGGGCGGCGATCGCGACTTTCGCGGCGCGCTCGACGCCATCGCGCGCGTCGTCGCCGAGTTGGGGCGGCCCGTGATGGTGAAGGAGACCGGCTGCGGAATCTCGCCCGCGGTGGCGCGGCGGCTCGTGGCTGCCGGAGTGCGCGCCATCGACGTGTCGGGCGGCGGTGGGACGTCGTGGACCGCCGTCGAGTCTCATCGGGCGGTGGGCGCTGAGAAGACGCGTGGGCAGGAGCTGTGGGACTGGGGAATTCCGACGGCGGCGGCAGTCGCCTGGCTGGCGGACGAGGGGTTGCCGGCTGCGGGCGTCGACGTCGTTGCCTCGGGGGGAATTCGAAACGGGCTCGACCTCGCGCGGGCGCTGGCACTCGGGGCGCGGGCGGGCGGCCTGGCGCAGCCCGCGCTGCGCGCGGTCCAGGAGGGGGGGCGCGCCGGCGGCGAGGCATATCTGCAGCAGGTGATCGACGGGCTGCGGGCGGCGGTGCTGCTGACCGGCGTGGCCAAGGCGAGCGAGCTGGCGTCGGCGCCGCGCGTGATCACCGGAGAGCTCGCCGCCTGGTTGGCGCAGAGGCCCGTCGATGCCGGGTGACGCCGACAGGGCGGTCGGCGCTGCAATCGACGTTGGGGCAGCTCCACCGCTCGGCCGCGGCTTCGGCCACGGCAAGGTGATTCTCGTCGGTGAGCACGCGGTCGTGCACGGCCACGCGGCGCTGGCGGCGGGCATCTCGACCGGGATCGCCGTCGAGGCGCGCGCCGGGCGAACGCCGGGTGAGTCTCGCCTGAGCGTGCCGGCCTGGAATCTCGAGGCTTCGGCTGGTGACGGAACGCCGGTTGGGCGCGCGCTCGAGGCGATCGTCCGGCGAATCGAAGCACCTGGTCTCGACTTCGTCGCCGACGCGCGGATCCCTGCGCGCGCAGGGCTGGGGAGCTCGGCGGCGCTGTCGGTGGCGATCGCGCGCGCGGCGGCCGCGGCCGTCGGTCGCGCCGACGCGACGGACGCCATCGACGCCGCGGTCATGGCGGCCGAAGAAGTTTTCCACGGCAGCCCGTCGGGGATCGACGCAGCGGCGGCCAAGAGCGGCGTCACCGGAAGGTTCACGCGTGCCGCCGGCTGGCAACCGGTGCCAGTGCTGCAGAAGATCACCATCTGCGTCGGTCTCTCCGGCCGCCCGCGCGACACCGCAGCGCAGGTCGCCGCCGTGGGTCGGCTGCGCGCCCGACTGCCGGTGGCGGACGAGCTGCTGGCGTTGCTGGGGCGGTTGGCCGACGACGCAGGCGCCGCGCTGGCGAAGGGGGATGTCGATGGCCTCGGACGGATCATGGACGTCTCGCACGGCCTGCTGGCGGCGCTGCGGCTGTCGTCGCCCGAGCTGGAGACGCTGGTGCATGGCGCGCGTGCGGCCGGTGCGGTGGGCGCCAAGCTCACCGGCGCGGGGGGCGGCGGCGCGGTGATCGCGTTGGCGCCGGGGCACGCGCGGGATGTGCTCGCCCGCTGGCGCGCGGCCGGGTATGAGGGATTTCTCGCCGACATCGTCGCGGCTCCGGCCAGCGGTCTCGCGGCGGCGATCGGCGGAACGCCTCGATGAAGGCCGCCACCGCCGTCGCTGGCACCAACATCGCGTTGGTCAAGTACTGGGGAAAGCGCGACGAGGTGCTGAATCTGCCGGCCACCGGCAGCCTGTCGCTGACGCTCGATCGCCTCGGCACGCGCACCCGCGTCGCCTTCGATGGCGGCGATGGCACGCACGACCGGGTCACGCTCGACGGCGCGCCGGCCTCTGAAAAGGTGGCGACGCGCGTGACCCGGTTTCTCGATCGCGTGCGCGCGCGTGCTGGGATCGCCGCGCGCGCGACCGTCGTGACCGACAACAGCGTACCGACCGCGTCGGGGCTGGCGTCGTCGGCGTCGGGGTTCGCCGCGCTCGCCCTGGCGGCGACCGGCGCCGCGGGGCTCGCGCTCGCACCGACCGAGCTGTCGGTGCTGGCGCGCCTCGGCTCGGGCTCGGCGGCGCGCTCCATCTTCGGCGGCTTCGTCGAGATGGCGCCTGGCACGCGGGCCGACGGCAGCGACGCCGCGGCGCATCCGCTCGATGCCGGCGCCGGCTGGGACGCCAGCGCGAGTTGGAATGTCCGGCTGATCGTGGCGATCACGGCGACGGGGGAGAAGGCGCTCGGGTCGACGGCGGCGATGCGCCGTACCGCCGAGACCTCGCCCTACTACGACGCCTGGGTCCGCGGCGTCGACGGCGATCTGGCGGCCGCGCGCGCCGCGATCGCCGCGCGCGACCTGGAAGCGCTGGGCGCGGTCGCCGAGCGGAGCGCCCTGCGCATGCATGCCAGCGCCATGGCCGCCGATCCGCCGATTCTCTACTGGAACCCTGCGACCATCGCCGCGATGGCGCGCGTCCGCGCGTTGCGCGTCGAGGGGGCCTCGGCCTTCTTCACCATCGATGCCGGGCCGCACGTCAAGGTGCTGTGCGACGCGCGCGAAGCCGAGGCCGTCGCGGCGGCGCTGGCCGAGACCCCGGGCGTGCTACGGACGCTGATCGCCTCGCCGGGGTTGGGCGCGCGGCTCGAGGAGAGCGCGTGACGGTCACCGCCCCGGGCAAGCTGTTCTTCGCCGGCGAGTACGGCGTGCTCCACGGCGGGACGGCGGTGGTCGCGGCCGTCGATCGCCGCGTGGTCGCGCGCTTCGTTCCGGGCGCCGCACCGTCGACGCCGGTCGTGGCCGAGGCGATCGCCGCCGTCCGGGCCCACTGCCAGGCGACGGGCGCCTCGCTGCCGGAGGGAGCCCCGGAGATCGACAGCGCGTCGCTGTCGGACGCGGGCCGAAAGCTGGGCCTTGGCTCGAGCGCCGCCGTGGCGGCCGCGGCCGTGGGTGTCCTGCTGGAGGCGGCCGGATTCGAGGTCGAGACCGAGAGGGCATTGATCTTCACGCTGGCCGATCGCGCCCACCGCTCCGCGCAAGGGGGACGTGGCTCCGGCGCTGACGTCGCCGCCGCCGTCCTGGGCGGCGTCCTCGCCTACATGCGGCCGGAGGTCGGCGCTCCGAGCATGCGGGCGCTCGTCCCGCCGCCTCACCTCACCTCGGTCGTCGTGTCGACCGGGGTGCCGAGCGCGACCGTCGGTCTCGTCACCGCGGTCGAGCGGCTGGCCGCGTGCGATCCCGGCGCGCACGCCCGCCGCCTGCGCGAGATCCGCTGTGCCGCCGACGCGTTTCTGCGGAGCTACGAGGCGGGCGACGCTCCGGCCTTGCTCCACGCGGTCGGCGCCGCTCACGACGCGCTCGCGGCGCTCGGCCGTGACGCCGATCTCCCGATCGTTACCCCTGCGCTCGACGCCGCGGCCGTGCTGGCGCGTGAGCTGGGGGGCGCCGCGAAGCCCTCCGGCGCCGGCGGCGGCGACGTCGGTGTCGCCTTCTTTTCCGATCCCGACTCAGCCGAGGCCTTCCGCAACCGCATCGGTCCGCTCAATCTGCGAATTCTTAGTATCATCACCGGCGCGCGCGGCCTGGGGCGTGAGGACTAGAAGGACGCAATGCAGAACAATGATTCGCACAACGGTTCGGGCAACGGTTCGGGCAGTGATTCGAAAACCGGCTCCCGCCTCCCGGGCTTTTACAAGCTCTCGGTCGAGGAGCGGCGCGAGCTGCTGCGCCACCGGGCCGATCTGTCGGAGCAGGACCTGGAGACGCTCGACGGCGGCGGGCTCGACACCGCGGCCGCGGATCGGATCGTCGAGAACGTCGTCGGCGTCTATGCGCTGCCGCTGGGGTTGGGGCTCAACTTCCGCGTCAACGGGCGCGACGTGCTGGTGCCGATGGCGGTGGAAGAGCCGTCGGTGATCGCCGCCGCCTCGAACGCGGCCCGGATGGTGCGCGAGGGGGGTGGTTTCATCGCCGAGGCGGACGACCCCGTCATGACCGCGCAGATCGAGATCGTCGACGTCGCCGATCCGGAGGCCTCGGTGGCGCGCCTCGAAGCGGCGGCCGACGAGCTCCTGGCTCTGGCGCACGACACCCTGCCGCGCCTGCGCCAGAGGGGGGGCGGCGCGCGCGAGATCGAGGTGCGCGCCCACCCGCGCCGCGTGGTGGTCCACGTCCACGTCGACTGCCGGAACGCGATGGGCGCCAACATGGTGAACACCGTCGCCGAGGCGTTGGCCGCGCGCGTGGCCGAGCTGGCCGGCGGGCGCTCCGGGCTGCGCATCCTCACCAACCTCTGTGATCGCCGCTGTGTGCGGGTGAAGGCGCGCGTCCCCGCCAGCGCGCTCGGGACCGCCGAGCTCGACGGCGCCGCCGTGCGCGACGGCATCGTCGCCGCCTCGCTGTTCGCCGAGGACGATCCCTACCGCGCCGCCACCCACAACAAGGGGATCATGAACGGCGTCGACGCGGTGGTCATCGCCACCGGGAACGACTGGCGCGGCGTCGAGGCGGGGGCGCACGCTTTCGCGGCGCAGAGCGGACGTTACCGGCCACTCGCCACCTGGCGCGCCGAGGAGGGCGATCTCGTCGGTGCGCTGGAGATGCCGATGGCGCTCGGCACCGTGGGCGGCACCCTGCAGGCGCACGCCGGCGCACGACTGGCGCAGAAGCTGCTCGGCGCCGCCGACGCCTCGACGCTGGGGATGATCGTCGCCTGCGCCGGCCTTGCCTCCAACCTGGCCGCGCTGCGCGCGCTCGCCGGTGAAGGGATTCAACGCGGACACATGGCGCTCCATCGCCGGGCCACCAGCCCTACTGGCCATCGCGTGGTAGGAGATCAGAAATGATCCGGCAGATCCTGCGGGGCGGGCGTGAGGCGCAAGAGGGGGCGCCGGGCGGGGCGCCATCGCTGGCGCCGGTGATGAAGCCGCCGATCCGCTGGCTCGATCCGCCGCAAGGCCCCTGGACCGTCGAGCGTTCGTACGCCTACTGCGAGGAGTTCGTCCGCGCGCACACCGAGAGCTACCCGGTGGCGTCGCGCTTCGTACCGACGGAACTGCGCCCGCACCTGACGGCGCTCTACGCCTTCGCGCGCAGCGCCGACGACTTCGCCGACGAGCCCGAGTACGAAGGGCGGCGGACCGAGGCACTCGATCGCTGGGAGGAGGCCCTTCATCGCTGCTCGCACGGCGAGGCGGACCATCCGGTCTTCATCGCGCTCGCCGACACGATCGAGAAGCGTGACCTGTCGATCCCGCCGCTCGACGACATGCTGACGGCGTTCCGGATGGACATGGAGGTGCGCCGCTACGCTACCTTCCAGGCGCTGCGCGGCTACACCGTCCGCTCCGCCGATCCGGTCGGGCGGTTGCTGCTGGCGCTCTTCGGCTACCGCGATCCGGCGCTGGTCCGTTACGCCGACGAGATGTCGACGGCGCTGCAGCTGACGAACTTCTGGCAGGACGTCGCCGCCGATGCCGCGCGCGACCACATCTACATTCCCGCCGAGGATATGCACCACTTCGGCGTCACCGAGGCCGAGCTGAAGGCGCTCAAGATGACGCCGGCGCTGCGCGATCTGCTGCGCTTCCAGGTGACGCGCACGCGCGGTCTCTACGAGCGCGGTCGTCCGCTGCTCGAGAAGCTCGGCAAGGACCTACGGATGGAGCTGACGCTCATCTGGCTGGTCGGCACCACCATCCTCGACAAGATCGAAGCGGCTGGGTACGACGTCTTCGCGCATCGCCCGTCGATCAGACGCCGCGATCAGGCGGTCATCATGGCGCGCGCCGCGAAGGAGTGGGCCAGCCACTTCGACCTCGGCGCGCTCAAGGCGCTCTGGCCGTAGGGCGCCTTCGGGCGCTACGTTGTCGGGCAGGGCTCGCTCGTGCTCACCGTCGCCTTACGGCGACGCCCTCCTGACGCAGAAGCCGCGGATCGCTTCCAGCACGCGGGCGTCGGAGTCCGCCTGGGTTTCGCTACGCGCCTTGCGCACCGTGGCCGAGACCGCCAGCGAATGGTCGCCGCCTTCGACGACCAGGAGCGTGCTCGAGGCCTTCATGCGGGTGCGCACCTCGGCGAGGAGATCGAGCGGACAGAGGGGGTCGCGCGTCCCCTGCACGAATAGAATCGGCGTCTCGAGCGCCAGCAGCACCTGATCTCGCAGCGCGCCCGTGGCCCCCGACTTGAGCGGGTAGCCGAGACAGACGAGGCCAGCCACGCGCTCCTCGAGCGCAACGTGGCAGCCGATCCGGCCGCCCATCGACTTGCCGATCAGAAAGACGGGGCCAGTGGCGCTCGCACGAAGCTCGGCCAGCTCGGCCCGATGCGTTTCGATCAACACCGGGAGGCGATCGGGCGAGCGCCGTTTCGCAGCGCGCATGTAGAGGTAGTCGAATGTCCGGACGTCGCCGATCGACGACAGCCGTTCGCGCCAGCCGCGCATCCAGTCGGAAGAGGCCGGCGCGCCGGCGCCCGGGGCGAAAAGAAGGCACGGCCGCGGCGAGCTGGGGGTCACGCACAGATGATATTCGAGCCTGTCTAGAAGGCGCTCGGCTTGTGCAGCGTCAGCTCACGGCGGCGAGATCTGGACGTCGTCGATATACATTATGCCCGTGAACCCCTCGCTGCTGGGATCGGCGATGGGGAACTCGACGTTCATCGCGAGCTGGTAGTTCAAAGCGTCTGCCTGGACGATGTTCCCCTGGATGTGGATCCACTGATTCAAGGTCGATTGGCTCAAGTTGTACGACATGTCTTGATAGCCAAGCGTGGGCGTATCCTTTACGGAGAAAAACCCCTGAATCAGGTTCGCGGCGTTCATCGGAAGAACGCCGTTCGTCAGGGTGAAGAACACATACGCGGAAAAGCTGTACCCGGCGAGATTTGCCGTGCCGCTCGACGCGCAGAGGGGAACCGCAACCGATACGCCGCGCGAATCGTTCGTCGAATACGCCGCGATTGCCATCGTCACCGCCAGAGAGTGGCTTCCGGAGTGGAAGCGCGACGAGCTCACGGTGATGTTGGTGACCCCCAGGGCGGGATTCAGAGGATCGATCCCCCAACCTTCGGCGGTGCCTGACTCGAATCCCCAGTTCATGCAGCTCGCCCCGGTCGTGCACGCCACCGCGCTCACACCTCCGCGGCAGGCACAACTGCCGCTCTGGCACGAGCCGTAAAAACTGCTCGTGCAGGTGGTGTTGTCCGGCGCGTTCGGGGTGGAGCAGGCACCCGTGCTGGTGCTGCACGTCCCCGCCGTGTGACACGCGGTCGGCGCCGGGCAGGTGACGGGATTGCTCCCCGTGCAGGTGCCGTTCTGGCAGCTGTCGGTCTGCGTGCAGGCGTTGCCGTCATTGCATCCCGTCCCGTTCGTCGCGTTTGTCGGCGCCGAGCACTGTCCGGTGGACGAATTGCAGGTGCCGGCGACGTGGCACGCGGCGGCGGCCGGGCAGGTGACGGGATTGCTCCCCGTGCAGGCGCCGCTCTGGCAGCTGTCAGTCTGCGTGCAGGCGTTGCCGTCGTCGCAGCTGGTCCCGTTCGTGGCGTTGGTCGGCGTGGAACAGGTGCCCGTCGAAGGGTTGCACGTCCCGGCGACCTTGCACGCCGGCGCCGTGCAGCTGACCGGGTTCGCCCCGGTGCAGGCGCCGCTCTGGCAAGTGTCGGTCTGGGTGCAGGCGTTGCCGTCGTTGCAACTGGTCCCGTTCGCCACGGCCAGGCAGGTCGCCGTCGCGGCCGAGCAGGCCATGCATGTGCCGCACGCCGCACCCGCGTTCTGCCATGTCCCGTTCGCGTCGCACGTCTGCGGCTGCGAGCCGCTGCAGGTCTTCGCGCCCGGCGTGCAGCTGCCGGTGCAGGTGCCGCTGGCGGCCGTGCACACGTATTGGCACGCGGCGCCGGTGCTCTGCCAGGTGCCCGTCGCGTCGCAAGTCTGTGGCTGAAGGCCGCTGCAGCCCTTCGTGTTGGGCATGCAGGTCCCCGCGCAGGCCCCGGCCGAGCAGACAAAGGGGCAGGCGGTCCCGGCGCCCTGCCACATCCCGTTCGTGTCGCAGGTCTGCGGTTGAAGACCGTTGCACTGTTTGGCGTTCGGCGTGCACGCCGCGCAGGTCCCGGCGTTGCAGACATTGGCGCAGGCGGCCCCGTTGTT
>Ga0209890_10000153_pt1 | contig 32224 bp, 24 predicted proteins | sample OrgsoiDNA2013049_FD_185799 | JGI IMG/M metagenome (GOLD analysis project Ga0209890, IMG submission 185799) | Permafrost soil microbial communities from the Arctic, to analyse light accelerated degradation of dissolved organic matter (DOM) -... | ecosystem: Environmental > Terrestrial > Soil >... | reverse complement strand
CATCTCGAACAGGCAAGGGGGCGTAGTGCAGCTGGGGTTGCTGGCCGGCTTGGTGGTTGTCAGGTCGGTCGCCGTCCACTCTTTCACGTTGCCGCTCATGTCGAACAGCTTGAGGCTGGGGGTCGTCGAGATCACCGACGCGCAAGCGCTGTCGCTCCCGGTGGGGATCGGAGCCGCCGTCTTCCCCATGCCGGTGAGGTAGTCGTTGCCGTTGCAATCGCTGGCGACGTAGTTGTTGCCGTAGGGGAAGGTCGTGGCCGAGGTGGTGGGCAGCCCTCCACATGCCATTTGCCATTCGGTCGCAGTACAGACGCGCCAGTTGGGGCCGATCAGCGCGCAAGCCGTTTCGGCCTCGCTCATCGTGACGTTCGCCCACGGAAGCTTGCCGGGGACGGTGCAGGGACGCCGGGTCGAGTCGAACCCGTTGCTGGTTCCGTTCGCGTCGTAGCGGCTCGCCTCGTAGGCGAACATCGTAACGTCCACCGTGCCTGACGCGAAGTGCACCAGGACATCGTCGGTGGTCCGGTTCGAGGCCGAGTTGAGCTCGTCGACAACACCGTCGCAGTCGTTGTCGATGCCGTCGCAGATCTCGACGCCGGGCGGCTTCATCGAGCCCATGCACCGGTGGTTACCGGCCATACTGTTGTCGCAGACCCAGCTGCCGGTCCCGGCGCAGGGGCCGCTGCCGAAGATGCAGGACTTGCCGATCTGGAACGGCTCGTCGGTCAGGCCGTTACAGTCGTTGTCGAGGGTGTCGCACCCCTTCGAGGTGTCCTCGATCGCCTGGTAGGTCGCCGGATAGTTGCAGACCCACCCATTTTGGCCCGAACAGGTCGGCTGCGTTCCGGAGCAGACGCCCTTCGAGAGGCAGGTGACGGTTGGCGCGCCGAGATGGTCGTCGACGACGCCGTCACAATCGTTGTCGAGGCCGTCGCAGATCTCGACGCCGCCGTTGGTTTTGATGCACTGGGTCTCGCAGCCCGCGACAGCGGGATCGCGATCATAGAAGTTCGGCAGGCAGGCGCCCTGGGTGCAGACGCCACTCACGCAGGTGGCGTTCGCGAACGGGAACGCGCACTGGTGGTTGCAGGCCCCGCAGTTCTTCACGTCGCCCATGAAGTCGAAGCCGTCGTCGATGGCGCCGTTGCAATCGTTGTCGAGGCCGTCGCAGATCTCGACGCCGCCGTTGGTCTTGGTGCACTCGCAGCCGTTGGTCGGATCCTTGTCGGCGTCGAAGAAGCCGGTCTGACAGGCGTACTTGCACATCCCGGCGACGCACGACGGAGTCGCGTTCGGGACGATGCACTGGTGGAAGCAGGTGCCGCAATTCGCGGTGTCGGTCTGCAGCTCGGGCGAATTTGGGTTGCAGAGGCTGATGCCGCCCGTTCCGGTCCCACCGGCGGTGCCGCCGGTACCGCCGAGGCCGCCGGTTCCGCCGTCGCGACCGACCATCCCGCCAGAGCCGGCACGGAGGTCAGGGTTATCCACAGTCCCATCGGTGCGGCCGCGCGCATCAATGATCCCGGCATCACCCTCGGCGATGGTCCGGAACGGATAAAGATGGTCACGACAGCCCGTCGCCGCGACTGAAACAGTCACGATGAAAAGCCCCAATTTCACCAAGCTAACCGACCGCCCCAAAGTCATTGCGTTGCCCGTTCACTATAGCCCGAATCGAAGTAAGGATAAATACCGCCTCGTGAACGCTGCGCGCCAAAATCGCACAGCATTCCCGCCTCGTCCCCGCCCACCTCTACCTCCACCTCCCCCTCCCACGACCGTGAGCTCAGCCGAGGTCCAGCCCGGCGAAGAAGAAAGCCAGCTCGCCACGCGCCGTGTCGGGCCCGTCGCTGCCGTGGACGGCGTTCTTCTCGATGTCGGTCCCGTACCTCTGCCGGATGGTCCCGGCGGGAGCCTTCTTCGAGTCGGTCGGCCCCATCACCTCGCGGTAGCGGGCGACGGCGTTCTCGCCCTCGATGGCCATCACGACGACCGGGCCCGAGGTCATGAAGCGCACCAGGTCGCCGAAGAAGGGGCGCTCCTTGTGGACGGCGTAGAACGCGCGAGCTTGCGCGTCCGAGAGGTGCACCAGGCGTAGGCCGACGATCTTGAGGCCCGTCTTCTCGACCATTTCGATGACGCCCCCGATGGCGTTCTTGGCGACGGCGTCTGGCTTCACGATTCCGAAAGTACGTTCGATGGACATGGGTCTTTCTCTGTTGGGTGGGTGATCGCTCACGAAACAAACTTGGCGACGGTCTTGCCGAGCTCGGCCGGGGTGGCGGCGATCGCGATGTTTGCCTCGCGGAGAGCGGCAATCTTTTCGGCCGCCGTCCCTTTGCCGCCGCTGATGATCGCGCCCGCGTGCCCCATTCGCTTGCCGGGCGGCGCGGTCTGGCCGGCAATGAAGGCCGCGACCGGTTTCTTCATGTTGGCCTTCACGAACTGAGCAGCATCCTCTTCGGAGGTCCCGCCGATCTCGCCGATCATCAACACGGCCTTGGTCTGGGGATCGCGCTCGAACATGGCGAGGCAGTCGACGAAGTCGATCCCTTTGACCGGATCGCCACCGATGCCGATGGCGGTGGATTGACCGAGACCTAACGCAGTTAACTGGTGCGCCGCCTCGTAGGTGAGCGTCCCCGAGCGCGACACGACCCCGACCTTGCCGGCCTTATGGATGTAGCCCGGCATGATCCCGATCTTGCACTCGCCCGGCGTGATGATGCCGGGGCAGTTCGGGCCAATGAGCGTCACCTTCGAGCCGTACGCGTCGAGCGCGCGCTTGGCCCGCACCATGTCCAGCGTCGGGATCCCCTCGGTGATGCAGACGATGACCGCGATGCCGGCCTGCGCCGCCTCGAGGATCGCGTCGGCGGCGCCGGGCGGCGGGACGTAGATGACGGTGGCGTTGGCGCCGGTCTTCTTGACGGCGTCGGCGACGGTGTCGAACACGGTGAAACCTTCGTGGACGAGGCCGCCCTTGCCGGGTGTGACGCCACCGACGACGTTGGTGCCGTACTCGCGCATCTGCTTGGCGTGAAACGTTCCGGCCGATCCGGTGATCCCTTGGACGATCAGCTTGGTCTCTTTTCCGACGAGAACGGACATGGCTAGGCTGCCTTTCCGGCTGCGAGGGCGACGACCTGCTTCGCGCCGTCGGCCATGTCGCCGGCGGTCGTGAGCGCCAGACCCGACTCGGCCAGCATCTTTTTGCCGAGGTCGACGTTGGTCCCTTCCAGGCGGACGACCAGCGGCACTTTGAGGCCGACCTGCTTGACGGCCGCAATGACGCCGGCCGCGATGGTGTCGCACTTCATGATGCCGCCGAAGATGTTGACGAAGATGCCGCGCACGCCCGGATCGGCGGTGATGATCTTGAACGCCGCCGTCACGCGCTCCTCGGTGGCGCTGCCGCCGACGTCGAGAAAGTTCGCCGGCTGGCCGCCGAAGTGCTTGATGGTATCCATGGTCGCCATGGCCAGGCCGGCGCCGTTGACCATGCAGCCGATGTTGCCGTCGAGCTTGATGAACGACAGGTCATAGCGCTTGGCCTCGGTCTCGGCGGGATCTTCCTCGTCGAGATCGCGCAGCGCCTCCAGGTCCTTTTGGCGGTAAAGGGCGTTGTCGTCGAAGGTCACCTTGGCGTCGAGCGCCAGCGCGCGCCCGTCGCTGAGCACGACCAGCGGATTGATCTCGATCATCGACGCGTCGGTGGCGGCGAACGCGCCGTAGACGAGCAGGATCAGCTCTGCCGCGTTCTTGGCGGCGGCGCCATGCAGGCCGAGCCCATAGGCCAGGTTGCGTGCCTGGAAGGCGGCGAGCCCTACGGTCGGGTCGACGACCTCCTTGATGATCTTCTCGGGGTGGCTGGCCGCCACCTCTTCGATCTCCATGCCACCTTCGGACGACGCCATCACCACGACGCGACCGAAGCCGCGATCGACCACCACACCGAGGTAGAGCTCGCGCGCGATGTCGACCGCCTGTTCGATTAGCAGCCGCTTGACGATCTTGCCGCCCGGTCCGGTCTGGTGCGTGACCAGGTTCATGCCGAGGATCTTCTGGGCGGTGTCGCGCGCGGCGGCCGCCCCTTTGACCACCTTCACGCCGCCCCCCTTGCCACGCCCGCCGGCGTGGATTTGGGCCTTGACGACCACGAACTCGTTGTCGGTCTCGGCGATGAGCGCCTTGGCGGCTGCCTCGGCCTCATCGATGCTGAACACCGGCCGACCCTTGGGGATCGGCACGCCGAACTTCTTCAGGATCTCTTTCGCCTGATACTCGTGGATCTTCACGGCGTCACGGGCCTTTCTTCTTTTTCCAGCTTCCGCCTATTTCCAGCTTGCGCGATTACAGCTTGCGCGAGGCTTCGAGCACTTCGCGCACGGCCGCCGCCGATTTGTCGAGCGCGGCCTTCTCGTCCGCCGCCAGCTCGAGCGCGACGATCTTCTCGACGCCACCAGCGCCGATCACGATGGGGACGCCCACGTAGAGATCCTTGTGCCCGTACTCGCCGTCGAGGTACGCCGCGCAGGCGAGGAGGCGCTTCTGATCCTTGAGGTAGGCCGTCGCCATGGCGATCGCCGACGACGCTGGGGCCGCGAAGGCGCTGGTCCCCATCAGCTTGACGATCTCGCCGCCGCCGTTGCGCGTGCGGTCGACGATGGCGGCCAGCTTGTCGGCGGCGATCAGCTGCTTGACCGGGATGCCGTTGATGGTGGTGGCGCTGAGGATCGGCACCATCGTGTCGCCGTGGCCGCCCAGAACCATCGCGCGGACGTCCTTGACGGAGACGCCGGCCTCCTGCGCCAGGAACAGTTGGAAACGGCCGGAGTCGAGGATCCCCGCCATCCCGACCACCTTCTTGGCCGAAAAGCCGGTGACACGCTTGAGCTCGTAGACCATGACGTCGAGCGGGTTCGACACCACGATCACGAAGGCGTCGGGGCAGTGCTGCTTCAGATTCTCCGCGACGTTGCGGATGATCTTCAGGTTCACCGACAACAAATCGTCGCGCGACATGCCCGGCTTGCGCGGGACGCCAGCCGTGATGATGACGACGTCGGCGCCGGCGCAGTCGGCCCAGTTCGAGCTGCCGGTGATCTTGGCGTCGTGACCGAGGACGGCGTTGTTCTGCTCGAGGTCGAGCGCCTTCCCCTTGGCGACGCCCTCCTTCTCCGGGATGTCGAACAGCACGACGTCGCCGAGCTCGGCGCGCGCCGCCAGGGAGGCCAATTCACCGCCGATGTTGCCGGCACCAATGAGGGCAATCTTCTTCCGACCGGACATGTCTGGGACTCCTTGAATGTGGCTCGCGAAAAGGCGGGGCGAGCTTAGCCCGACCTACCGCTTTCGCCAGAGGGTTTGCGACCCTCAGGGGGTTTAGATGTTCCTGATGATGGCGTCGCCGAAGGCGGAGCAGCTTACTTCCTTGGCTCCCTCCATGAGGCGCGCGAAGTCATAGGTGACCGTTTTCTGCGCGATCGTCTTTTCCAGCGCGGCGACGGTTCGGGCGGCGGCGCCGGTCCAACCGAGGTGCTCGAGGAGCATGACGCCCGAGAGGATTACCGAGCCCGGGTTCACCTTGTCGAGGTTGGCATACTTGGGCGCCGTTCCGTGCGTCGCCTCGAACACCGCGTGGCCGGTCACGTAGTTGATGTTGCCGCCTGGCGCGATGCCGATGCCACCCACCTGCGCGGCCAGCGCATCCGACAGGTAGTCGCCGTTCAGGTTCAGGGTGGCGATCACCTCGAACTCGTCGGGGCGGGTGAGGACCTGCTGCAGCGTGATGTCGGCGATGGAGTCCTTCACCAGCACCTGACCGGCGGGCGGCTTGCCGCCGCAGTCGTCCCAGCCGATGGCGCGCCCCTCGTACTCGCGCTTCACGAGGGCATAGCCCCAGTCGCGAAAGGCCCCCTCGGTGAACTTCATGATGTTCCCCTTGTGGACCAGGGTGACGCTCTTGCGCTTGAACTTGATGGCGTAGTCGAGCGCCGCGCGGACCAGCCGTTCGGTCCCCTCGCGCGAGACCGGCTTGATGCCGATCCCGGAGGTGTTGGGGAACCGGATGTGCTTCACACCCATCTCGTTCTGCAAGAACGCGATGACCTTCTTCGCCTCGGGCGACTCCGCCGCCCACTCGATCCCGGCGTAGATGTCCTCGGTGTTCTCGCGGAAGATCACCATGTTGACCTTCTCGGGCGCCTTCACCGGCGACGGCACGCCCTTGAAGTACTGCACCGGGCGCAGGCAGACGTAGAGGTCGAGCATCTGACGGATGGCGACGTTGAGCGACCGGATGCCGCCGCCGACCGGCGTGGTGAGGGGCCCCTTGATGCCGACGTAGTAGGTCTTGAAGGCCTCCAGCGTCTCGTCGGGGAGCCAGCTGTCGAACAGCTCCTTCGACTTTCCGCCGGCGTAGACCTCGGTCCAGGCAATCTTCTTCTTCCCGCCGAACTCCTTGGCCACCGCCGCGTCGAGCACCCGCACGCTGGCGCGCCAGATGTCCGGCCCGGTCCCGTCGCCTTCAATGAAAGGAATGATCGGGTGATCGGGCACCTCCAGGTGCCCGGCGGCATGGACGGTGATCGGATCGGCACCTGACGGAATGACTGGCTTCGCGCTGGGCATGACAGGCCTGATTAGCCCCGACCGGGGGTCCCCAACGCAAGAGAAAAAGTGAGAACCTGCGCCCGATCTTCACCGAAGGCACGCGTGCGTTTCCAAACGGTCAGGCAGCCGAGAGCGCGTCAAGCACGGGCTCGTCCGGCCATACCCTGTCCTCACTACCGGAGCGCGGTTGGGACGCGGGTGCCGTCCGCGCGCCGCCAGACAGCAAAAAACTCCTTGTCGTAAGTCCAGACCCGGCACGAAGCATCCACTGTCGAAAGGGCCACGAGTTGGGCATCGGCCAGGTCGGGCTGATGTTCTTGGTAGCGGTCCATCCAGTCGAAAGTTTCGTCCCATGCATCCGCCGGCATTTCGACGATCGCGACCTGAAGGCGCTTCAAGTACGAACGGAGCCTGAGGCGCAGGTGCCCCATCGAGAGGAGGTAGAAGGTCTCGGTGAGTACCGGGGCGGTCGATCCGAACGGTCCGCGGCCGAGCCGCTTCAGATCGCGGATCGCACGGGTGTGGAGGTCGTCGTGGTCATCCGCCAAGGCGACGAGCACGTTCGCGTCCACCAGGATCAGGAGCGTCTCCGGAGCTTGCGTCGAATCAGCTCCTGCACCTCTCGCCGGTTCGTCGTGTCGATTCGACCGCCTTTTTCCGCGCCTGGCGGGGTCGGGTACTGCTTCTCAATCTCTGCCACGAGCGCGTCGACATCGAGCCGCCCGGTTTGGGGTGCCCGTCTTGCCTCCGCGCGAATCGCCCCCCGGACGAGATCGGAAATGGAGACGCCGCGTTCCCGAAGCCGTTTGACGAGACGGCTGTCGTTGTCGTCCAGACGCACGTTCAGCAAACGCATGAATGAACTGTAAAGACAGATTGTCTTTACGTCAAGCCGAGCCGCCCCGCCGATCAGCGGATTTTGGTGCCTGGTGGGACGTCGCGGTCGAGGGCGGAGAGGCCGAGCACGTCGGCGTCGCCGGCGGCCAGGATCATCCCCTGCGACAGCACGCCGCGGATTTTTCGAGGTGCCAGGTTCGAAAGGTAGATGACCGTTCGGCCGACCATTACTTCGGGCGTGTAGGTGGGCGCGATCCCCGAGACGACCGTGCGAGTCTCCCCGGTGCCGACGTCGAGGGTCAGCTTGAGCAGCTTGTCCGCCTTGGGCACGCGCTCGGCCGTAAGGACCTTGGCGGCGCGGAGATCGATCTTCGCGAAGTCGTCGATCGAGACGTCGGCGGGCGGCGCGGTCGGAGCGACCGCAGGCGCGGCGGCGGCCGCCGGTTGTCCGATGGCGGGCGTGGTCTCGGCCGGCACCCATTTGGCGATCAGCTCCGCCTGTCGTTCCGGCTCGATTCGCGGGAAGACCGGTTTCGGCTCTGCGAGCGTACCGCCCGGCCAACCTAAGACGGTCGGCCAAGTGCCTTCGTCGGCGGAACGACCAAGCTGTCGCAGTATCTTGCTCGAGTCAGCCGGCATCGCGGGTGCGACCATCATCGCCGCCCAGCGTATCGCTTCACAACATGTCGCGAGAACGATGTCGAGCTTGGCGACATCCGATTTTGCGAGCAGCCAAGGCTTCTGTGCGTCGATATACCGATTCATTGCACGCAGCAGGCCCCAAACCTCTTCTAGAGCCCACGACGGTGCGAACTGCTCCCACCCCTGAGCGACGTTCCCCTCGACCACGTGCGCCTCCGCCGCCAGTTCATCGAAGTAGCATTCTTTCTTCAGCGCGCCGATTCGTCCATATCGATGCGCCATCGAGACAGTTCGGTTAAGCAAATTGCCTAGATCGTTCCCAAGGTCCGATTCGTAACGCTGGAACAGAGATTCGTAGGTGAAGTCGCCGTCGCCGCCGAGGGTGTACTCGCGCAGGACGAAATAGCGCAGCGGATCGACGCCGAGCTCGGCGGCGATCGCCTTCGGGTCGACGCGCGTGGCGGGCATCGACTTGGAGATCTTCTGTCCCTTCACGGTGAGGTATCCGTGACAGAAAATCTGCGGCGCTTTCACCTGCTCGGTCAGGAGTCCAGCGCTCATCAACATCGCGGGCCAGTAGACGGCGTGAAAGCGGAGGATGTCCTTGGCAATGATGTGGTGCGCCGCGGGCCAGAACGCGCCGAGGCCAGTGCCGCGCGCGGCCGCCTCCGGCCCGCCCAGCACCGTCAGGTAGTTCGTGAGCGCGTCGATCCAGACGTAGACGGTGTGTTCGGGGTCCTGGGGGACGGGAAGTCCCCACTTCACCGTCGTGCGCGAGATCGACAGGTCACGCAGGCCCCCTTTGACGAACGAACGCACTTCGTTGAGGCGCGATTCGGGGCGCACCGGGTTCGTGTCGTACCAGTCGAGCAACTGCTTCTCGTACCGCGACAGTCGGAAAAAGTAGTTCTTCTCTTTGACGCGCTCGACGGGTGTCTGGTGGATCTTGCAGAGCTTGCGGTCGCCGTCGACGACGATGTCGTCCTCCGTCTTCGTCTCCTCGCAGCCGACGCAGTACATCCCATCGTACTCGGCCTCGTAGATGTCGGGCCTCCCATCCGGCCCCTTGCTCGCGGCCAGCCGCGCCCACATCTCGGCTACGGCTCGCTTGTGCCGATCCTGCGTCGTGCGGATGAAGTCGTCGTTGGAGATCCCCACGTCCTTCCAGGTCTCTTGGAACTTGGCCGCGATCCCGTCGCAGTAGGCTTGTGGGTCCATCCCACGCTCGCGGGCGATCCGTTCGATCTTTTGGCCGTGCTCGTCGAGGCCGGTGAGGAAGAAGACGCTCTCCTTCGGATCCTCGCCCCGCGATCTGGCGCGCGCCCGGTGGTAGCGGGCCAGCGCGTCGGCGACGACGGTCGTGTAGAAAGTCCCGAGGTGGGGGAGGGCGTTGACGTAATAGATCGGGGTCGTGACGTAGAAGCGGGACATGATCCTTATCGCTCGGGTCGATGGGGTGGGGCTGGTGGTGGGGCCGGCGGTGGAGGCGCGGGCTGCAGCTCGTCGGCGGTGAACGTTTTGGGGGGCTGGCCGTCGAAGTAGACGCGCACCCGGCCGCGCAGCACGTCGAGGTCGCCGACGCGGCCGACACCGTCGGGCGTGCCGACGCGCTTGCCCATCTTGGGGAGCGCCGCCGCGGCCTCGACATAGGTCGCGTCCTCGTAAACCAGGCAGCACTTGAGACGGCCGCACTGGCCCGACACCTTGGTCGGCGCCATGGCCAGGTTCTGGTGCTTCGCCATCTTGATCGACACCGGGGCGAACTTCGGCAGGAAGGTCGTGCAGCAGAGCTCGCGGCCACACGAGCCGATGCCGCCCACCATCTTGGCCTCATCGCGCACGCCGACCTGCCGCAGCTCGATGCGCATGTGGTAGCGGGCGGCCAGATCGCGCACCAGATCGCGGAAGTCGACACGCAACTCGGAGGCGAAATAGAAGATCGCCCGTCCGCCGCGCTGGAATTCGACGCGGAAGATCTTGATCCCCAGTTTTTGCGCGGCGGCACGCTCACGCGCGAACGCCCGCGCCTCCGCCGCGCGCTCGCCCGCCGCGCGCACCCGATCGAGATCGCTCGGCTCGGCCCGACGCAAAATGCGGGGCAGCGGCCCCTGCGCCGTCGTCCTCTGGTCCTCGGACCGCCGTGCGGAGGCCACAGCTACCGTTCCGACCTCCGTCTCGCGGCCATCGTCGATGACGACCTGCTCGCCGTGGCGCAGTTCCAGCTCGCCGGCGTTGCAGGCCAGCACGCGGCCGCGGGGGTCGAGCTTCACGCCGGCGATGTTGATTGTCCGTCCGCTCTGCTCGCTCACGGCCTCACCTCCTGCCGTTCCGGCTGTCGCTCTTGCCGCTTGAGCGCGATGAGCAGTCGCTCGAGCGCCAGCGTCGGGTTGACGTTGACCTGCAGCGCCAGCTGGACGTCGACGATGGCCGTGACGGCTCGGGCGAGGCGGTCGAGGCCCAGCGTCGCGAGCGTCTGCGGATCACCGACCCGCGCCAGTGTCGCCAGCTCGGGCGCTCCCGCCGCCACCGCCATCGCGTCGCGATAGAGGCCGCCGAGGAGCGCCACCAGCCGGGGGAGATCCGCCTTGCTCTCCTTTTCGCTCGTGAGGGCCTGCACGGCATCGAACATCTGGCCGGCGCCCGGGGTCGAGACCGCGCGCCGCAACTCGCCGAGCGACTGGCCGAGGCCTGCGCTTCCGTTGCTTTCGCCGTGGTCGTCTCCTTTTCCCGATGGGGCGCCAGCCGCCTCCAGCATCCGCGCTGCCGAGCCGTCGGCGAGCGCGACCGCGATCTCGGCGCGCGCCTCGGGGAGGCCGCGGGCCCGCGCGATCGCCCCCAGCGCCCCCGGGCTGAGCGCGCGAAACCGGATGCGCTGCGCGCGCGAGCGGACCGTCGGCAGCAGCCGATCTGGAGCGCCCGTGCAGAGGACCAGGTGGTTGCCGGCGAGCGGCTCCTCCAGCGTCTTGAGCAGGCCATTGGCCGAGCTCGGATTCATCGCGTCGGCGTCGTCGACCACGATGACCCGCGCCGGCGCCTCGTGCGGCCGCGTGCGGGTCAGGGCGAGGATCGCGCGGATGTCGTCGATGACGATCTGCCCGCCTGGGCCCGATGGACCGAAGCTCGGCACGTCCGGGTGCAGGCCCGCCTCGATGCGGCGGCAGACCTCACAAGCGCCGCAGCCTGCGCCGGGCGCGACTGGACAGTCGAGCGCCATCGCCAGCCCGAGCGCGGCGCTCCGCTTGCCGACCCCCGGCGGACCCTCGAACACATAGGCGTGCGCGACGCGCCCTCCGGCGATCGCACGCTCGAGCGCAGCCCGTGCCAGATCCTGGCCGATGAGGTCCGCGAGTCGCACCGGCGAAACCTAACACATGCGATTGCGCCCATCGGGTGAGGTGGTCGACATGTCCTGGCCGTAACGCTAACCTTGATGGGCGATGGGAATCCTCGGCAGGCTCTCCACCCTGATCAAGTCGAACGTCAACGAGGCGATCGACTCCATGCAGGATCCGGGCAAGGAGATCGATCAGATGGTCCGGGACATGGAGGACTACGCGCGCCAGGCGCGGGCCGAGGTCGCGCGCTGCATCGCCGACGAGCGCCTGCTCGAACGGCGGCAGCAGGCCATCGGGGAGGAGATTGCCGATTGGCAGAAGAAGGCCGAGATGGCGATCCGGGCGGGCGACGACGGCCTCGCCAAGGAGGCGCTGAGTCGCAAGGGCGAGAAGGAGACCGAGCGCGACGACACCAAGAAGGCGTTGCAGGAGCAGGGGGTCTACGGCGACCAGCTGACGGCGGCGCTGAAGGCGCTCGAGGCTCGGCTCAAGGACGTCAAGATGCGGCAGGGAACCCTGAAGGCCAAGGCGCGCTCGAACCGCGATGGGACGATGACCGCCAAGACCTCGGCGTTCGGCGAGTTCGACCGGATGTCGAGCCGCATCGACGCCACGGAGGCCGAGGCGGGGTTGGACGACGAGCTCGGCGGGAGAACGACCGCCAGCCTCGCCGCGGAGCGTCGCCTCGACAAGCTGGCCAGCGACAGCGCCGCGGACGATGCCCTGGCCGAGCTGAAGCGCAAGCTCGGCAAGTGAACGCGGGCGCTCGGCGCCGCTATGGTAGTCTCCGCGGGACATGGCCAATCGGCAGTCTCCGCCGGCCGCTGTTCGGGCGGATGCCCGTGAAAACACGGCGCGCGCAGTGATGCACAAGAGCGCACTTCCCGGATGGTTCTGGGGAATGCTCGGTTGTCTCACAGTTCTGGGGGTCGGCTTCGGCGTTCTGATTGTCGTGGCCAGGAACGGCCTCCTGGACGGGAGCGCGGTCAGACCGTCCACTTCCACTTCCACTTCCACTTCGACCGTCCCTTCCACCGTCACCGCCACCGCCTCCGCTGCCGCCCCGACGGCACCCGCGCCGGCCACAGGCCTCGCGGGCTCAGGTCCCCGGCCTCAAATCGAACAGCTGGTGCCGCCTCCTTCCACTCCGGTGATTCCTGCCGCGGAGCCGAAGCCGAAGATGCAACCCCACGCCATCAAGCTTGCGCGTTCACCGTCCGGCGGGCATCCGGCCGCTGTCGAGAAGCCGGCTGATGACAAGCCGGGCGCCGGCAAGTCGGCCGCCGAGAAGCCGGCCGCCGAGAAGCCGGCCGATGACAAGCCGGGCGCCGGCAAGTCGGCTGCCGCTTCTGACGAGGCGGCGCCCGCCAAGAAGGCGAGCGAGAAATCTGCCGGCGACGATGATCAGGTGGTCCGGCACCACAAGCCCACCGCGTCCGACGAAGACGACGACGAAGAAAACTGACGACGCTACGACTGTGGCGCGGCCGGCCGGGGAAGACGGGCGCCATCCTCGCCGGCGGCGCGCTCGAGCGCGGCCAGCCGCCGGGCGGTGACCAGGAGCAGCGTCGCCAGCAGGGCCAGCACCAACAGCGCCGCCACCACCGCGCCGACCAGCAGCGGCCGCGTGCCGGGCGACATGCGCAAGGGGCCGAGCGGCGCGAGGGCCGCCGCCGTCGCTTCGCTGGGATCGGCAGCGGAGGTAACCACCACGCCAACGGCCGTCGCCTCGAGGCCGGCCACACTCCCCGCCACCAGCTTCTGGACGTCTGCCGCCGCGATCGGGGCGGCGCCCGGCCTCGCCTTGAGCAGGACAGCGGCGCGCGCCGCGCTCTTCGGTTTGGCGTCGACCGCCAGAGGGTCGGTCTCTTCCAGCACCAGGTGGACGCGCGCGCTCACGATGCCGTCGACCATCTCCAGCGTCCGCTCGATCTCGCCGGCGGTGGCGTCGAGGTAGCGGGCGCGCTCCTCGGACGGCGTCGGGATCAGGCTCGGCTGGCCGTAGGTCTCGGCGAAGCCGCGGCGCTTGTCGCGTGGCAGGCCGAGCGCGGCGAGGAGATCGACCGCGCGGGTGCCGTCGCCGTGCGCGACGCGGATGGTGTAGCTCGCGCCGCTGCCAGACTGCGCCCCCTCGTCGGGCAACTTCTCGGCGCCGATTCCGGCGCGCTCCAGCGCGGCGGTCGCGTCGTTGGCGGCCCGCTCGTCGATCCCGTGCAGGATGTTGGTCGAGCAGGCGGCCGTCGTCGCGATGACCGCCACCAATAACCACCTCGCCGCGAATCCCCGCCGATTCATGGTCGCGTCATAACATGAAATGCATGGCCTTTGACCCGGTCAGACCTGCGTCCCCATCGTCTGTTTGACGGCGCTGACCAACCGATCGGCGACGCGCGAGACCACCTCGACGGTCTGCGAATATCTCGCCACCGTCGCCTGCATCGCCAGGAGCTGAGCGGGCGTGAAGGTCTTGCCACGGGCCGCAGCTTCTAGCAGCGCGTCGACCTGCTTTTCGGTGCCGACGGTTCGCTCGAGCATCGCTCGCAGCGGGCTCGCCGTCGGGGCGGGTTTCGTGAGCGCTGCGGGCCGGCTCGGGGCATGCGACACCGCCGCAGCAGCCGCCGGTCTCGATGAGGCAACGGCCGATCCTTCGTCGAGCACAGTCGTGAATCTCTTCCCCGGCCCCGAGGCTCGCGGCGCGGGCGGAGTGGGCGACCTTCCTGGCGAGGCGGGACCGATGCGCATGGCGTGTCATCGACCGGGCGTCACGAGAGGTTGCTAGTCGTCTTCGCCGCGTTCCCCTTGGCGCATGGCGTCGCGGAGCAGATCGACGGCCCGGGCGTGCAGCCGGCAGGCCCACGATTTGGAGAGCCCCAGCTCGGCGCCGGCCTCTTCCAGGTTCTTGTCGGCGAAGTAGTAGAGCTCCATCAGGCGCCGCTCCTTGTCGGGGAGAGCAGCGACCGCCTGGCGCACCCGGTGCGACAGCCTGTGGTTGTCGACCGCCACATCGGCTGCCGGCAGGCTCTCGTCGGGGACAGTCGACGCGGCCTCCAGCGAGGTGATGTGCACGGTGGCAACGCTCGACAGGATCTCGTGAACCTCGGCGAGCGTGGCGGCCTCGCCGGCCGTCGTGCTGCCGGTGCCTGCACCTTGGGCCTGGCCCGCCCCCTCGCGGTCGGCGCGGTTGCGCAGGTACTCGTTGGCGCGCTCCTCGGCGCGGTAACGGGCGTAGTCGGCGCGCGAGTACCAGCCCATGGCGCGCAGGCCGTCGTAGATCGCGCCCCGGATTCGGTAGTAGGCGAACGTCGTGAACGCCACGCCGTGGCGCGCGTCGAAGCGCTCCGCTGCCTCGACCAGCCCCTTCGAGCCATACCCGACCAGATCGTCGAGCTCGATCGACGCGTTCAGTGTCTTCTTCACCTTACGCGCGATCGCCTGCACCAGCGACAGGTGCTTCTCGACCAGCTGATTGACTTCCGACGCCGCCATCCGAAGTGACTAGACCAAGGGTTGCGTCACGCCGTCAAGTCCGCATAGTCTTCGCCGGTCGATGCGCAGGTATGTCGAAGCATCCGCCACCCACCCAAACGCCGCCCGCACCGAGCGTCTGCTCGAGCGGATCGTCCCCGATCCCAGGCTGCACGCGCGGTTCGTCAACATGCTGGCGCGGCTCGAGTACGTCGGGGTTCGCAAGATCCTGAAGAGCCGGCGTGCCGAGCGGCTCGACCTCGACGGGATCCAGCACATCCTCGACGAGGCGGTGCACACGTTGCGGCTCAAGAAGGCGGCGGTCGCGCTCGGCCAGGCGAGCGGCGTCGACGTCAGGACCTTCGCCGCCGGCGAGACGCTGGCCGGCGACGCGGCGGAGAACTACCTGCAGGCGCTCGATCACCGCGCCGAGGAGGCGCTCGGCGATCTTCCCGCCCCCGAGCGCGCCGAGGCGAACTACCTGCTGACCAGCGCGGCAGTCGAGGTCCGCGCGCAGGTCTTCTACCCGGTCTACGACCGGATGCTGAAGGCGCACGACGCCGGGTTCTCCGTCGCGGCGATCAGCAAGGACGAGGACCGCCACCTGGACGAGATGGCCGCCGGCCTCGGCGCCAACCTCGCCGACTGGCAGCGCCGGCTCGAGCCGCTGCTGGCCGCCGAGGAGGCGCTCTTCGCGCGCTTCCTGGGCGCGGTGGAAGACGCCGTCGCGCACGCCGCGCATGGCTGAGTGGCGGCGGCTCGGCGCGGGCGACGTCCGCGCCATCGTCCGCGATTTCGGCGTCGACGGTTACCGGGCGCACCAGCCGATCCCGGTCGGCACCATCAACACCAACGTCCGCGTCGAGACGGAGGGCGGGGCGCTCTTCCTGCGGGTCAACGAAGGAAAATCGCTGGCCGATGTCGAGCGCGAGGCGGAGATCGTCAGTCACGTCGCCGGGCGCGGGGTCCCCACGCCCATGCCGCTCACCTCGGTGACCGGGCAGCCGTTCGTTCTTTGGCGGGACCAGATCGTCTCGCTGTTCCCCTGGGTGGCGGGACGGACACTCGACCGCGACGAGCTGACGCCCGCCCACGCGACCGCGGTCGGTGCGGCGCTCGGCCACCTCCACCGAGCGGGCGCCGATTTTCCCGACCACCGCCCCGGTCGCTACGAGTCGGACGAAATCGACCGCCGCCTGGCACGCATCGCGGCGCTCGCCCGCCCCGAGCTCGGTCCGGCCGCGACCATCCTGACGGCCGAGCTCGGCAGCCTGGCGACCGAGCGCGCGCCGGCCTTGCCGATGGGCCTGATTCACGGCGATCTGTTCGTCGACAACGTCCTCTTTCTGCCGACGGGTGTGGCGCTCTCGGCCCTGCTCGACTTCGAACAGGCGTCGTGGGGGCGGCTGGCCTACGATCTCGCGGTGACGGTGCTGGCGTTCGGCTTCGGCCGCGACGACTTCCGCCCGGAGATCACGCGGGCCTTGATCGACGCCTACGTCGAGTCACGACCGCCGGGCGCCGACGAACGGGCCGCCTTCGGCGCCGAGCTCCGCTTTGCCGCCTGCCGCTTCGCCGTCACCCGCATCACCGACGTCCACCTCAAGCAGGGCGCGGGAGCTGCCCCCGGGAAACGCTTCCAGCGCTACCTCGCCCGCCTGGCCAGCGTCCGCGCCCACCTCGACGCCGCCGACGGCCTGCTGTCGCTCTAGCGACGCTTCGTGCGACCTATTTTCGAACCATGTTGATGTATTTGCGGAGCGTGTCTTTGCGCTCTTCGTCGAGGTCGACGTAGCGGATCCCCATGTCCATCGGCGGCTCACGGTTGGCCCAGACGACCTCGCCGGTCACGGCGATGGAGGCGTCGAGCTCGGGGAAGTTGAGGACCAGGTCGACCATCGTTCCGACCTCTTCGACGCCGGAGGTCTGGATGCAGACCCCCCCGAGCGAGATGTTCTGGATGCGGTGGAAGAGGAGCACCTCATTCCCGGTGTAGTCGACGTAGGCGTTGACCTCGAACCGGGGAAACTCACGTGCGTGCTCGGGGAGATCACCCATGGTCGTCATCACGTCACTATCGCAGATCCCGGTTACGGTCAAAGGGCTAGGCGACGTCCGGCTTGCCAAACTGGCACAAGGTTCCCGGAACGCGCGACGAAGCGGCAGCGAGGGCCGACAGCGCGCGCGACAATCCGGGGCCGAAGGCTGGAACGTTTCGTGCAGCCTGCCAACGGGCTCATGATCAGTCGACAGCACGCGCGTTCTGGATCGGCAACGGCGATGGCAGTGGTGGCGCTCGCCCTTGCCGCGAGCTTCGCGGTGGGCTGCGCGCACCGTGAGTACTTCCCCGGCACGGAGATCGTCAGGACCGAGGAGAACCGAAAGATCATCGAGATCGTCGAGGAGTACCGGCGGCGGCTCATGCAGCGCAACGTCGTCGGGCTGCTGGCGCTCGCCTCGCCGAAGTACTTCGAGGATTCCGGGACGCCCCGATCCGACGACGACTATGGCTACGACGGGCTCAAGCGCGTGCTCGGAAAGCAGCTGCCCAGGGTCAAATCGCTCCGCTACGACATCGAGTACCGCAACATCCGGGTGACGGGTACCGAAGCCGAGGTCGAGGTCTTCGTCGACGGGTCGTTCGAAATCGCTGCGCCCGAGGCGGGCGATCGCTACCGTCGGGTGAACGACTACCATCGCTTCCTGCTCGCCAAAGAGGGCGACGAGTGGAAGTTTCTCGGCGGCATGTAGTCGCCGGCCGCATGTAGTCGCCTGTAAAGAGGCCCGGAGCGCGGGCGTCAGCCGCAGTAGCGCTGGACCGCCTCGAACAGGCGATTGAGATCGAGCGGCTTCATCACCAGCTCGGCGGCGTCGACCAGAACCGGACGCTTGCCCGTCGCGGTGATGACCACCAGCGGGATGTCGGCGATCTCGGGGTGCTGCTTCTGCTCCTTGCGGAACTGCCACCCGTCCATGACCGGCATCATCAGGTCGAGGAGGATCACGCAAGGGCGCGGCGAGGCCGCCTTGAGGTGATCGAGTGCCTCCTGCCCGTTGCCGACGCACGAGACGTCGTACCCTTCATCCTCCAGCACCTCGCGCAGCGAGTCGCGAATGTCGGGATCGTCGTCGACGACCAAAATCCCACCGCAGTGCGCTTTCCCGGCCACGGTGCGAGTTTCCGGGGGGGAGACGCCCTTGTCAAACAGGTTGGATAACCTAAAGATGTGGAACGTTGTTTCGTTCACTGCACGCGGCCCTGCCCATCAGCAGTGTGTTGGCTGTCGGCACCGTTGTGGTGGCGGCCGGCGTCGCTCTCGGGCCGCCCGCGCGCGCAGAGATCCGCCCCTCGGGCCCGCTCGACACGGCGGTCCTGATCGCCACCCATTACCGGGTCGAGCCGAACCTCCTCTACCTGTCGGTCGGCGGCTGGAACGGAAAGCTCGATCTCTATCTGCCGCGCCGCCCGCGCGATCCGATGCCGGTCGCGCTGCTGTTTCACGGGGGCGGCTGGGTGAGCGGTGACAAGGACGAGATCGCGCTCGACGTGCTCCCCTACCTGGCGATGGGATTCGCGGTGGCGAACGTCGACTACCGGCTGGCGCGCGTCGCCACCGCGCCCGCGGCCGTAGAGGACAGCCGCTGCGCGCTCCGCTGGGTCATCCGCCACGCCAAGCAGTACGGGCTGGACGTCGACCGGTTGATCTTGGTCGGCAGCTCGGCGGGGGCGCACCTGGCGCTCATGGCGGCCCTGGCGCCGGTGAAGGCCGGCTTCGATGGGCTCTGCCCCGGCGACGAGCCGCTCAAGGTGGCGGCGGTGATCAATTTCTTCGGCGTCAGCGACGTCGGCGCTTTGCTGGCGGCGCCGAGCGCCCGCGACTTTGCGGTCGGCTGGATCGGCAACGCCCCCGAGCCCGCGGCGCTGGCGCGACGGGTCTCGCCGATCACCTACGTGCACAAGGGGGCGCCGCCGATCTTCACGGCGCACGGCGACGCCGATCCGGTCGTACCGTTCGCCCAGGCCCGCCGGCTGCACGAGGCGCTCGATCGCGCCGGTGTCGCCAACCAGCTGTTTCCGCTGTCGAAGGGCGGCCACGGCCAGTTCGACGGCGCCGACGTCCTGCTGGTCAACCGTGCCGTGCGTGACTTCCTGCTCAAGCACGGCGTTCTCCACAAGGGGCAGTCCGAGCTCTCGCAGTAGCGACGGCGTCGCCGTGCGGGCTCGCGGGTCCGTGATAGTCTCGGCGCTGGTGGACGTCGAAGCTCCTTCGCCGCCCGACCCGCGCATCGGCAACGTGCTGCAGGGTCGGTACCGGATCCTCTCCAAGATCGCGTCTGGCGCGATGGGTATCGTCTATCAGGGGGAGCGCGTCCAGCTGGGGCGGCCGGTGGCGGTGAAGTTTCTGCACCCCTGGATCGCCGCGCAGAAGGCTTTTCTCTCCCGCTTCGAGAACGAGGCGAAGGCGATGAGCCGCCTCGCTCACCCGCACTGCGTCTCGGTGATCGACTTCGGCATCGAGGGGGCGCCCTACCTGGTGATGGACTTCGTCACCGGTCGGACGCTGCGCGAGGTGCTGCTGTCGGGCCCGCTCGCGCTGCCGCGAGTCTTCAAGATCGCCTCACAGCTGCTGGCGGGCCTCGCGCACGCGCACGCCCAGGGGATCGTCCACCGCGACCTCAAGCCCGAGAACCTGATCCTCAGCGGCGAGGGGGGCCTCGAGGAGCACTTGCGGATTCTCGACTTTGGGCTCGCCAAGCTGCGCGATGGGCCGGCCATGACCGCCGGGATGGCGGTCGGCACGCCAAGCTATATGTCGCCGGAGCAGTCGGGCGGGGCGGGCACCGTCGACGCGCGGACCGATCTCTATGCCGTCGGCGTTCTGCTGTTCGAGATCTTCGCCGGCCGCAAGCCGTTCCAGTCGGAAAACGTCGGCGAGCTCATTTTCATGCACCGCGATGCGCCGCCGCCTCTTCTGCGCGAGGTTGCGCCCCAGGCGGGATACTCCGAGGGTTTGGAGTCGGTGCTCGGCAAGGCGCTCTCCAAGCTTCCCGAGGATCGGTTCCAGTCGGCCGGCGACTTCGCGGCCGCGCTCGCCGCGACGCCCGAGGCCCAGGGGGGCGCTCGCCTCAATCCAGCGCCGTCATCGTCGCCCGCGCGGGCTCCGGCCCAGCGGGTCCCGGCCAAGACCACCGTCGACACGGTCTCGTCCGTGCGCCGCCGGCTCGGCGCCGAGGTGGCAGGTGTGCCGGCGGCCCCGGCGCCAGGTCACCGGCGCACGGCCTGGATGGTTCTCGGCGGTTTCGTTCTGGTGGTGATGGTGGCCCTCTCCGTCGGTCGCGGGCTGCGACGCAAGGTCGGCGAGCCTGGCGGCGTGGTGGCCACCACGCCTGGTTCGCACGCAGCCACTTCGCGCGGGGCCGAGGCAGCGGTGGCGACGCAGTCGACCACTCGGCCGCAGGGAACAGCCGGCGTTGCGCCGTCCGGGCCTCGCGCCCCAGCGGCCGAGGACCCGAGAATCGAACAGGCGCGCCAGCTGGTGGCGGCCGGCCAATCCCCCAAAGCGATCGAGCTTCTCGACCAACTTCATGCCGAGAGGCCTGCCGACGCCGATGCCCCCTATCTCCTGGCGACGATCTATTTCGATCAACGCCGGTGGTCGGAGGGGTTGGCGGCCGCGCAGACCGCGGTTCGCTTGAATCCCGAGCTCAAGATAGACGGCGACCTCATCCGTGGCGCCATTCGGTCACTTGTCAGCGATCGCGGCTACCAGCGGTCGCAGACCCTCCTCCGAAGCCTGGGCGCCCCGGCTGTGCCGTTCATCAAGGAAGCGGCTCGCAGGGATCCGAATCCGCGCGTTCGCCAGCGGGCTTCGGAGATGCTGGAGGGCGGTCGGGGCGGCAACGGCGGAATGGCCAGCTGGAGCGCGGGCGGTCGCCAGGCAAGCTCGAGTGTGTTCAAACGGTAACTTGCGGATTTTAAGGCACACAAAGAAGTAACTTTCCTTGCCTTCTTGTCGACTGATATTCTGCACTGCGTGAGGAAGCTTCGGCGCGCCGCATGGAGGGTTCGTTGGCGACCGTGAGGACTGCGGACATGGTCGTGTCCCGACTGGAGGAGCAGGTGCGCGAGCTGCGCGCTGCTCTGGAGGACGCCGCGGAAGGGATCTGTCGTGTCGACCTCGACGGCCGGGTGCTCTCCGTCAACCGCGCCTTCACGCGATTGGTGGGTATGCCCGCCGAGCAAGCGATCGGACGGAGCTGGGAAGCGCTCATCGCCGCCGAGGATCGGGCCGCGCTCGGCGCCGATCTGCGGGCGATCGGGGAGAAGCTCGAGCGTGAGGTGCGGGGGGTTCGAGCCGATGGGGCGACGTTCGAGATGCAGCTCTCGATCGTGCCGGTGCTGGAGCCGAACCCGAGCCGTCCGATTCTCAAAGGGCACTATTTCTTCATCCGCGACCTCTCCGACCGCAAACGGATGGAGAACCAGCTCATCTTCGCCGGGCGGATGGCAGCGGTGGGGACGCTCGCGGCGGGGGTCGCGCACGAGATCAACAACCCGCTCGCGTACATCGTGGCCAACATCGACTTCGCCCGCCATCAGATCACCACCGTCGCGTCGCGCCTCTCGCGGAGCGCGGCGGGCGGCGGCCCGGCGCACGTGCTCGACGAAACCAGTGAGGCGCTCACCGAGGCGCGTCAGGGGGCCGAGCGGGTCCGCAACATCGTGCGTGATCTGCGGGTGTTCGCCCGCGGCGACGAGGAGCAGAGCGGTCCGGTCGCCGTTCGGCGGGTGCTCGATTCGTCGATCAACATCGCCTGGAACGAGATCCGGCACCGCGCCCGCCTGGTGAAGGACTACGGCGACACGCCGATGGTCGAGGGGAATGAGTCGCGGCTCGGCCAGGTCTTCCTGAACCTCCTGCTCAATGCCGCGCACGCCATCCCGGAAGGGGAGACGGAGCGCAACGAGATCCGGGTGACCACCCGGACCGACGCAACCGGTCGCGCGGTGGTCGAGGTGCGCGACAGCGGGATGGGGATTCCGCTCGAGATCCGCGAGCGGATCTTCGATCCCTTCTTCACCACCAAGACGGCGAGCGAGGGGACCGGGCTCGGGCTCTGGATCTGCAGCGGCATCTTGAGCGCGCTCGGCGGCGAGGTGCGGGTCGAAAGCGAGATCGGCCGCGGCAGCACCTTTCGGGTCACGCTCCCACCAGCCGTCATGGACTCGCAAAACGAGCTGGTCAACGCGTCGGTGCCGGAGGTCGCCGCGCAGGGCGGACGGCTTTTGGTAATCGACGACGAGCCGATGATCCTCGGGGCGCTGCGCCGCTCGCTGTCGGCGGAGTACAACGTTACCTGCGTCGGCGACGGGCGGAAGGCCCTGGAGCGGCTGCGAGCGGGCGAGCGTTACGCGCTGATCCTGTGCGACCTGATGATGCCCGAGATGACGGGGATGGACCTCTTCGCCGAGCTCGAGAAGGTGGCGCCGGATCAGGCGTCGAGGATGGTGTTCGTCAGCGGCGGCGCCTTCACGCCGCGCGCGCGCGAATTCTTGGAGCGCATTCCGAACGCGCGGGTCGAAAAGCCGATCGACCTCCAAAACCTGCGCCTGCTCCTCCGCAACCTCGTCCGCTGACGTTCGCGTCGTCTCCCTTGCCGCTCCGCTCGCTCGGCTCTTCCGACGAGGGGCGGCGGGGGCGTGGTGTCTCTCCGCCGCTCGCGAGAAGGAATCCTCGGCCGCAAACGATCAGAGCGGCCTTCGGGCTCGCGGCAGAGAGACACCACGCCCCCGCCGCTCTTGGGGCGAGCCTCGGCTCCGCTGCGCTGGGGCTCCCTTCGGGGGCGCCCAAGGGACTTACTTGCAGCCCGGGAGGGTGCCGTCGCACATCATCGTGGGGCAGGAGGTCACGACCTGCGCGCCGCTGCAGGCTCCGGAGTCACAGTAGGTCTGGGTTAGGGCGGAGTTGTCGACGGCGCACGTGCTTGCGCAGAGGGTGGTGCTGGGCAGGGCGGTGCAGGAGCCGGTCGAGCCACAGGTCTGGCAGGTCGGGCAGGCGGTTACGTCGCAGCAAAATCCGTTCGTGCAGTTGCCCGTCGTGCACTGAGCGCCGCTGGTGCAGATGCCGGTCGTCTGTTGCGCGATGCAGGTTCCGGCGCTGCAGTAGTAGCCGCTGACGCAGTCGCCGTCGACGGTGCAGCTGCTCGGGCAGCCGCTGGCGGTGCACTTCAGCGTCCCGGCGCCGCAGCTGGTCGGGCTCGGGGTGACGCAGCTCCCGCTGCCATTGCAAGCGGGGGCGGCCGTGAACTGCGAAGAGTTGGTCGGGCAAGAGGCGGAGCCGCAACTCGTGCCGTTCGCCCGCTGCTGGCAGCCGCTCGAGCCGTTGCAGAGGCCCGTGTTGCCGCAGGTCGCGCCGACGGTGCACTGGCCGGAGGGCGCCGGCTGATTGGCCGCGATCGCGGAGCAGGTGCCGACGCCGTTGAGGCTGCACGACTGGCAGGTCGAGCAGGTATTGGTCGTGCAGCAGACATTGTCGGTGCAGAAGCCGGTGCCGCACTCGTCGTCGGCCGCGCAGCTCTTCCCCGGCGCTTTCCGGGGCGTGCAGCTGCCGCTCGTGCAGTAGTCGCTGCTGATGCAGTCGCCGTCGATCGTGCAGCTCGTCTTGCAACTGGTCGCGTCGCAGAGGTAGTCGCCGCAGCTGGCGGTCATCGCCGCGGGGCAGCTTCCGGCTCCCGAGCAGAATGACGCCAAGGTGGCGGTGCTTCCGCTGCACGACGGGCCGCTGCATATCACGCTGGTCGGCTGCTGCTGGCAGGCGCCGCCGCCGTTGCAGGCGCCGGTGTTGCCACAGGTGCTGCCGGGCGTGCAGCGCGCGTGCGGGTCGGTGACGTTGTTGGCGACGTTGGCGCAGGCGCCGAGACTTCCGGAGACGTTGCAGGCCATGCAGGTTCCGCAGCTGTTGCTCGCGCAGCAGACGCCGTCGACGCAGAAGTCGCTGCCGCACTCGTGGTTGGAGAGGCAGGCCACGCCGTTCGACTTGACCGGCAGACAGCTGCCGTTGGCGCCGGTGCAGTAGTTGTGGTTGCCGGTGGCGTTCACGCAGTCGGTGTCGGCGCTGCACGAGTTGCTGCAGCTCGACCCGCCGCAAAGGTAGGGGGAGCAGCTGGACGTCGTGGGGGTGGAGCAGGCCCCGGCGCCGTTGCAGAACGCCGCCGGGGTGAAGGTGGTTCCGCTGCAGGCCGCAGCCCCGCAGGTCACGCTGGTCGCCGCCTGCGTGCACGCCCCGCTGCCGTTGCAGGTGCCGGTGTTGCCGCAGGTGCCGTTGGCGCCGCAGCGGCCGTGCGGCTCGCTAACGGTGTTGGTGACGTTGGTGCATGTGCCGGGGCTTCCGGCGACATTGCAGGAGAGGCAAGTCCCGCAGCTCGCGGTGCTGCAACAGACGCCGTCGACGCAGTTTCCGCTGCCGCACTCGTGGTTCGACAGGCAGGCGACGCCGAGCGACTTGACCGGCAGGCAGCTGCCGTTGGTCCCCGTGCAGTAGGTGCTGGTCCCCCCGCTTGCCACGCACTGGGTGTCGCCGCTGCACGAGTTGTTGCAGCTCGTGCCGCCGCAGACGTACGGCGCGCAGCTGGCGGTGGTCGGGGTGGAGCAGGTGCCGCTCCCCGAGCAGAAGGCGGTCGGCGTGAAGGTGGTGCCGCTGCACGACGCGGCGGCGCAGCTCACGCTGGTCGCCGCTTGCGTGCAGGCGCCGCCACCGTTGCAGGTGCCGGTGTTGCCGCAGGTGCCGTTGGCGCCGCAGCGGGCGTGCGGGTCGGTGACGGTGTTGGCGACGTTGGCGCAGGTGCCGGCGCTGGCGGTGATGTTGCAAGCTTGGCAGGTCGGGCAGCTCGCGCTGCCGCAGCAGACGCCGTCGACGCAATTTCCGCTGCCGCATTCGTGGTTGGAGAAGCAGGCGACGCCGGTCGCCTTGACCGGGAGGCAGGCCCCGCCGGTGCTGGTGCAGTAGCTGTTGTTGCCGCCGGACGGAACGCAGTCGCCGTCGGCGTTGCAGGTGGTCTTGCAGCTCGTGCTGCCACAAACGTACGGCGCGCAGCTACCCGTCGTCGCCGGAGAGCAGCTTCCGCCCCCCGAACAGAACGCGGTTGGCGTGAACGTGCTGCCGCTGCAGGAGGCGGCGCCGCAGCTCACGCTGGTCGTCGCCTGCGTGCAGGCGCCGCTGCCGTTGCAAGCCCCGGTGTTGCCGCAGGTGCCGTTGGCGCCGCACTGGCCACTGGGTGCGGTCGTTCCCGAGGGAATCGCCGCGCAGCTCCCGGCCCCGTTCACGTTGCAGGCCTGGCAGGTGCCGCAGGGGCCGCTGCCGCAGCAGACGCCGTCGGTGCAGAACCCGCTGATGCACTGGTTGGCCGAGGCGCAGGACTGACCGTTCGGCTTGAGCGCGCAGCTCTTGGTCGAGCCCGTGCCTTGGCAGGTGAGCGGCGAGACGCAGTCGGTGTCGAGGGTGCAGGCCGTCTTGCAGGTCGCATTGCTGGTGTCGCAGACGAAGCCACCTGGGCAGGTTGACGAGACAGGCGCGGCGCAGGCCCCTGTGCCGTTGCAGTGGGAGACCGGCGTGAAGGTCGAGCCGCTGCAGGTGGCGGTTCCGCAGGAGACGCCCGTCCCGCCGAGCTGGCACCTGCCCGCGCCGTCGCAGGCGCCGGTGTTGCCGCAGGGCGGGCTCGTCGCGCAGAGGCCGTGCGGTTCCAGGCTGCTGGCCGGCACGTCCGCGCAATTTCCCGCGCTGCCCACGATGTTGCAGGCCTGGCAGGTCGCGCAGGCGGTCGCGCTGCAGCAGACGCCGTCGACGCAGCTGTTGCCGGTCAGGCAGTCGGCCGATACCGAGCAGGACTGTCCGAGGCGATGCTTGGTGCCGCAGAGGCCGGTCTTCGGATCGCAGATGTCGGGCGACTGGCAGTCGCTATCCACCGCGCAGGCCGCCTTGCAAGCCGTGCTGCCGTTGCAGACGTAGGGGGCGCAGGAGATCGTGGTGGACGCCTGGCAGGTCCCCTTCCCATCGCAGGTGCGGCCCGAGGTCAACGTCGGGTTTCCGGCCGGGCAGGAGGGGGCCGCGCAGGAGGTGCCGCCGGCGTACTTCCGGCAGGCGCCGTTGCCGTCGCAGAAGCCGTCGGTGCTGCAGGTGGCGTTGCCCAGATCGTGGCAGCTCCCCTGCGGATCGGCCGTTCCGTTGGGGACGTTGCTGCAGGTGCCGGGCGCGGTGGTGAGCGCGCACGACTGGCAGACGCCGGTGCAAGCCGTGGCGCAGCAGACCGACTGCGAGCAGAACCCGGAGGAGCACTCGGCGGGCGTGACACAGGCCTGTCCCGCCGGCTTGAGGCCGCAAGAGCCGTTGATGCAGACCGCCGGGGAGGCACAATCGGAGTTGGCGGTGCAGGAGTTCTTGCAGACGCTGATGCCACACTGGTACGGGAAGCAGGGGGCGGCGTTTGGCGTCACGCACTTCCCTGCGCCGTCACAGGTCGACGTGCCGGTGAAGGTCGAAGTTCCGCCGGGGCAGGTCGAGCCGAGGCAGGTCGTTCCCTGGACATAAACTTGGCAACCGCCGTTGCCGTTGCACTTTCCGTTGGTGTTGCAGGACGGGGCCAGCTTGTCCACGCACTGCCCGGTCGGGTCGACCTGGTTGACCGGAACGTTGGTGCAGGTCCCGAGCGTGTTCGGGAGCGCGCACGACTGGCAGGCCCCGGCGCAGGGGGCGTTGCAGCAGTAGCCCTGGGCGCAGGAGAGCCCTGCCTGGCATTCCGAGTTGCTGGCGCAGACGGCGCCTTGGCCCTTGAGCCCGCATGAGTTCATCGCGACCGCGCCGCAAGTGTTGGGGGTATTGCACTGAAGGTTGGTCTCGCAGACGCTGAAGCAGGCGGAGCCGTTGCAGACGTAGGGTGCACATGGGCGAGAGTCGGGGGCGACGCACTGGCCGGTCATGTTGCACGTCGACGCCGCCGTGAAGACGCCGCTCAGGCAGGTCTGGCTGGCGCAGACCGTCCCCTGGGCGTAGGTCTCGCAGCTGCCGGTGCCGTCGCACTTGCCGTTGGTTCCGCAGGAGGCGGCCCCCTTGTCCTGGCAGACGCCGCGCGGATCGGGGTTGTCGGCGGCGACGGTCATGCAGAAGCCCGGCGAGGTCGGCAGCGCGCAGTATTGACAGGTCCCACCGCAGGAGCTCTGGCAGCAGACGCCATCGACGCAGAACTTGCTGGAGCATTCACCGGCGCCCTGGCAGCTGGCGCCGAGCGGCTTCGGGCCGCAGGTCATTCCGGGGAGGCAGGCCGTTCCCTGATCGCAATCGTCGACCGACTGGCAGGACTTCGTGCAGGCGCCGTCGACACAGCGGAAAGGATGGCAGTCCTGGACGCCGGGCGGCCGGCATCTGCCGAGACCGTCGCACGTCCCCGCCGTGTTGAGGCGGTTGCCGGTGCACGACGGCTCGAGGCACTGGGTATCCCGGGCGTAATTGGCGCAGCCGCCGACGCCGTCGCAGGTCCCGTTGTGGCCGCAGCTCGCCGCCCCCTGATCCTTGCAAACGCCGCGCGGGTCGGGCTTCCCCGAGTCGATCGCCGAGCAAGCGCCGAGCCGGCCCGGGAGGTTGCACGCGACGCAAGCGCCCTTGCAGCCGATGTTGCAGCAGACGCTGTCCGCGCAGTTGCCGGAGATGCAATCGCCGTCGCCGTTGCAGTGCGCGCCGATGCCGACCTTGCCGCAGCTCCCCGTATTGAGGTCGCACGAGTGCTGTGGGTCGCACTGGCCCCCCTGCGCGGAGGTGCAGGACTGGAAGCAGGTTCCCGTCTTCGTGTCGCAGCTGTAGGGGATGCAGAGCATCTGCGTGACGCCGGCCTTACAAACCCCGGCGCCGTCACATGCGAATGCGCCCAGCACCGAGTCGCCGCTGCAGGTGCCGCCCACGCAGGTGTTGCCAAGGTAGTTCTGGCAGGACCCGGCACCGTCGCACAACCCGTTCATCCCGCAGCTGGCCGGGGAGTCCTTGATACAGTCTGAGGCTTTGCGTGGCGGCGACTTGGCCGCACGCGCGACGCAGGTTCCAGGCGGGTAGCCGGGCGCCGTGCAGGTCTGGCATCCGTTCGAGCAGGCGCTGTTGCAGCAGACCCCCTCGACGCAGTGGTTGCTTCCGCACTCGGCGTCGCACTGGCAGGCGTCGCCCATTTCCAGCGCCGCTCCGTTCGCCCCGCAGGTGCCGGTCGAGCCGTCGCCGCCGTCAACGCGCCCGCCGTCGGGGTGGGGCACCACCTTCATCATATCGGGCCTGTCCTTGGCCCCGCCGTCGGTATGCGGGGAGGGGCCACCCCCACCTCCGCATCCGGCCAACGCCCCCGCCAAAAAAACAGCTGCCGCGATCGAAAGAAAGGACTTCATTAGAGAAACTCGGCCACCGCCCCCCGTTAGGAAGACACCAAAATAACACGAGCGAAAGCTGAGAAGCCACCTCCATCGGAGCCGGTTCGCGGGGTCCCTGGGAGGCGAATCGCGCAGAAGTCAGGGTGCCCAGCGGCTTCCTGACCGACTGCGGCAGCGCGGCTCACAGCCCAGCCGCAGACCGGCGCGCCCTGCTCCGCGAAGGCGGTGTGACCAACGACCTTGGCGGCGGGCTCGTGATAATGTAAGTGCTTTTCCAGGAGGCCCCGTGAATCACTTCGCTTGCCTTAAATGCGCCTTTGGACGCGCACTTGCGCCGATTCTGGTCGCCGGTTGCAGCCTGCTGCTGCTCGGCGCGTTCGGCTGCAAGGCCGGCGTGAGCGCGAGCCTCGCCGGCAGCGGCGGCAGCGGCAACACGGTCGGCCAGGGCGGCTCTGGCGGCAGCCACGGCACCGGCGGCATCGTCTTCACCGGCGCCGGGGGGGGCGGCGGCGACATCGTGATTACCGGAGATGCAGGTCCGTCGGACGCCGCTGGGTGTCAGCAGAAGGACGTCATGTTCACGCCGACCAACCCGACGGTCTATCTGCTCGTCGATCGGTCCGGCAGCATGTTCCATTGCCTGACGGCAAAGGCGGGCGAGAGCACCGGCGATGCGGTCTGCACGAACACCATGACCAATACGGTCGATACGACCAACACGTCTTGGTACAACCTCAAGAGCGCGATCGAGCAAGTGCTGCCACAGCTCGACTCGCAGGTCCGCTTCGGCTTCAGCACCGTCTACGGATCGAACCCGGTGGGCGGCGGGATGTGTCCGTCGCTGCAGGGGATGCTCACCAATAACGTCTCTCCGGCCCTGAACAACTCTGGCGCCATCGCCACGCTCTATGACAGCCTCCCTTTCCCCGCCAACAGCACCCAGATGGGAGTCAAGTTCGAGTCGCCGATCAGCGAGTCAATCGGCAACGTCACCACGGCGCTGATGGCCGACACCGATCCTGGGAGCAAGTACATCCTGCTCATCACGGACGGTCAGCCGGATTACTGCGACGACTCGAACTCGCTCTGTGCGCCTGACTCGGTGGTCTGGAAGCTGCAGGCCGCCAACGCGGCCGGCATCCCGACGATCGTGTTCGGGATTCAGACCGCGCTCTTCGACTTGGCGCCCGGCGTGTTACAGGCGTTCGCCAACGCCGGCGCCGGTGAGCCGACGCTGGCGCCGGTGAAGGCGGGCGGCAGCGCGTCCGACTTCTACGATCAGTGCGACGGCATCGCCGGCTGGGCCTCCGACTTGGCCGCGAAAGGGACTGCGCCAGCCCGCGGTGCCACGCTGGGAACCTATTCGACGACTATGGGCTCGACGATCCCCTATACCCCGAACGCCTCGGACGTAAGTATGCTGGTAACGCAGCTGTCGAAGGCGCTGTCCGGAGTGCGGAGCTGCACCTTCGATCTGTCGACATTTCAGATCGACACCACCAAGCTCAACGAGGCGCAGGTCTATCTGGTCGACGGATTGGGTAACAAAAACGTCCTCAAGCTCGATTCAGGTAAGACGAACGGCTGGTACATGACCGACATCACCACGAACAGTCAGGGGATGATGACGGCCACGACGCTGGAGCTCTTCGGCCCCGCTTGCGATCAGCTCAAGAGCCCGAGCACCGTCGATATCAAGTTCAACTTCCCCTGCGACCTGGTCATCACGATCGACAAGCCGTAGACCGCTCTCTTGATGTGGGGACCAGCGCGCTCGCGCAAGCTAGTCTTCTGAGCGCGCTCCCATGACCGATACTCGCTTTCTCGAAGTCCTCGATTGGGCTGAGCTGCTCAAGCGGCTGGCGGCGGAGGCGCAGTCAGCGTCGGGGAGGGCGCTTTGTATCCAGCTGTCGCTCGCGGCGGACGCGGCCGAAGCGGGGCGGCGCATGGCGGCCGTGGCCGAGCTGGCGGCGTTCCTGGGGGCGGGCGATCCGCTTCCGTCGCTGGCAGCGCCGGAGATCGAGGCGGCGCTCGCTTCGGCGGAGAAGGGGATCGTGCTGGGGGCCGACGAGCTTCGTCCGGTCGCCGTGCTGACCGAGATTGCCGAGGGGGCGCGGAGGGCGTTTGTCGGGACAGGGGTGGGTGCGACGCGGCCGGCGACCCCGGAGATTGCCGCGTTGGCGGCGAAGCTCGATCCGCCGCGTGGGCTGGCGCGGACGATCGGGGCGACGTTCGATGCATCGGGCGAGATCAGCGACGCGGCGTCGCCGGAGCTGGCGCGGTTGCGGGAGGAGCGTAAGGGGCTCGCCGAGAATGCGCGGGGTGCGATCGAGAAGCTGATGCGATCGGAGGAGTACGTCTCCGTTCTCCAGGACCAGTTCTTCACGGTGCGTGCGGAGCGGTTCGTGTTGCCGCTCAAGGCCTCCGCGAAGTCGCTCGGGCTGGGGATCGTCCACGACACGTCGCGGACGGGGGAGACGGTTTTCATCGAGCCGACGGCGCTGGTGTCGGCGAACAACCGGCTGAAGGTTGTCGAGCTCGACATCAGACATGAGTCGCGGCGGATTCTCGAGGCGCTCACCGCCGACGTGGCGGTGGTGGCGCCGGCGTTGCGCAAGAGCGCTGCCACGCTGGCTGCGCTCGACGCGTTCGCGGCGGCGGCGCGGCTCGGGATTGCTTATGGCGGAACGGCGATCGCGATCGTCGACGAGGCGATCGCCGATCTGAAAGCGGCGCGTCACCCCTTGCTGGCGCTCGCGCATGCCGCCTCGGGCGCAACCGGCGCGGTCGTGGCGAACGACGTCGCGCTCGGCGGCGCCGCGGCGGCTGTCCTGATCGTGAGCGGACCCAACGCGGGCGGCAAGACGGTGCTCATGAAGACGGTCGGGCTCGCGGCGCTGATGGCGCGGGCGGGGCTGCTGGTCGCGGCGGCGCCGGGCAGTCGGATCGGCTTCTTCGACGCCGTTCAGGCCGACATCGGGGATCGCCAATCGGTGCTCGGCGATCTGTCGACGTTCTCGGGGCATCTGGCGAACGTCGCCGAGATCCTGAACTCCTCTGTCTCCGGCTCTGCGCTGGTGTTGCTCGACGAGCTGATGGCCGGCACCAATCCGGATCAGGGCGCAGCGCTGGCCCGCGCGACCGCCGAGACCCTGGCGGAGCGACGGGTCCTGGCGGTGATCACCACGCACTACGATAGCCTCAAGGCGCTCGGCGAGAGCGATCCGCGCTTCGCCAACGCGGGGATGGAGTACGACCTCGAGCGGCTGCGCCCGACGTTCCGTCTGGCGGTCGGCGCACCGGGCCGCGCGTACGCCTTCGACATCGCGGCGCGGATGGGGCTTCCGGAGGCGCTGCTCGAACGGGCGCGGGAGCTGGCTGGCGGCTCCAGCGTCGGGCTCGAGTCGGCGATCGCGCGGCTCGAGGCGCGCGAGGCGGCGCTCGGGCGCGACGCCGAACGTCTCGCCGAGGCGGAGGCCTCGGCCCGCGCGACAGCCGACGCGCAACGCGAGGCTGCGGAGGCGCTCGCCCGCCGCGAGCGCGACCTCGGTCACAAGTCACGCGAGGCGATCGAGGCCGCGATCGCCGAGGCGCGCGAGGAGATCCGTGGCGTGGTCCGCCGCGCGCAGGAGGGGGGCACCGGGCGCGCCGCTGAAGCTGGCCGTGAAGAGCTCGCCCGCGTGGGGGCCGAGGCGCTGGCCAAGCTGCCGCGGCCGGAGGCGCCCTCCGTGGTGGAGACGCCGGCGTTGGAGCTCGGGGCCCGCGTGCGCGTCGAGCGTCTCGGCGCGAATGGCGTCATCGCGCAGCTCCCCGACGGACGCGGCCGCGCCAAGGTGACCGTCGGCAAGATGACCGTGGAGGTCGGCGCCGACGAGCTGAGGCCGATCGCCGGTCCGCCGCGTCAGGCGGCGCGTGCTGCCGCGGCCAAGGG
>Ga0209890_10000152_pt1 | contig 32333 bp, 29 predicted proteins | sample OrgsoiDNA2013049_FD_185799 | JGI IMG/M metagenome (GOLD analysis project Ga0209890, IMG submission 185799) | Permafrost soil microbial communities from the Arctic, to analyse light accelerated degradation of dissolved organic matter (DOM) -... | ecosystem: Environmental > Terrestrial > Soil >... | reverse complement strand
ATTGGGCAGGACACGGCATCGTACGGCTGCTCGCGGCCAATCCGGTCCGCTGGAGCATGCTCCTGGAACGCCTGAACAACGACCGCGACCTGTATGACGTCCCGATCGACCAGGCATGCCAAGTGATCGGTGGGTTGCTCCGGCAACTGGATCACCTTGCGATTCCTCAGCTTTCGCGACTGTCAGCCGAAGCCGCGCGCCTGGTGGAGCGCCTCGGCGCGTGCCCGCCAGCCATCCCACGCCGGTTCGTGGAACAGGCGCACGCGCTGGTGTCGGAGTTGGTGAGCGACGATGTCATCGACTCGCGCATGGTCCACACCGATCTGCACTACGGGAACGTGCTGGCAGGCGATCGCCAGCCATGGCTCGCGATCGACCCTAAGCCGCTGGCGGCTGACCCGAGCTTCGCCGTCACGCCCGCTCTGTGGAACCGATGGGAGGAAACGGTCGCCAGCGGCAACATGGGTAGACACCTGCGACGTCGCCTGTCGATCATCTGCGAGAGTGCCGACCTCGACAAGGAACGAGCCCGGGCCTGGTCGATCGTGCGCGAGGTGAAGATGGCCTTGCGGGCGGTCCAGGACGACGACACCGACCAGCTCACCAAGGCGATCGCCATCATCAAGGCGATACAGCCGCACTGACCTTGGCCGGTCGCCCTTCAGGCTCCGGAGGCATACGTTGAGGCTGTGGCCAACCGCCTTGCGAAGTCGACCAGCCCGTACCTGCTCCAGCACGCCGCAAACCCGGTCGACTGGCAGGAATGGGGCCAGGAGGCGTTCGCCGAGGCGCGCACCCGCGATGTCCCCGTGCTTCTCTCGGTGGGCTACTCGGCCTGTCACTGGTGCCACGTGATGGCCCACGAGTCGTTCGAGGACGCCGGGGTGGCCGCGTCGCTGAACGCCGACTTCGTGGCCATCAAGGTCGACCGTGAGGAACGCCCGGACATCGACGCGATCTACATGTCCGCGACAACGGCCCTCACCGGACACGGCGGCTGGCCCATGACCTGTTTCCTGACGCCGACGGGCGAGCCGTTCTTCTGCGGCACGTACTACCCCAAACCCGTCTTCCGACAGCTCCTTTCACATGTCTGCGACGCCTGGACCCACCAACGTGACGAGGTTCTAGCCAGCGGATCGAACATCGTGGCGGCCCTGCTCACGGAATCGACGGGCGGCCTGGGCGCCCCCCTGGCGGCGATCAATCTCGGGCAGGCCGAAGCTCAGCTCGCCGGCGGATATGACTGGGAGAACGGTGGGTTCGGTCGGGCGCCGAAGTTCCCGCCGTCGATGGTCTTGGAGTTTCTCCTGCGCCATGGGGCACGTACCGGCTCGGACCGTGCCCTGCAGATGGCGCGGGGCAGCTGCGAGGCGATGGGCCGCGGCGGGATGTACGACCAGCTGGCCGGCGGCTTTGCCCGCTACTGTGTGGACGCCGGCTGGGTGGTGCCTCATTTCGAGAAGATGCTCTATGACAACGCCCAGCTCTTACGCGTCTATCTGCACCTGTGGCGCGCGACACGATCCCCTTTCGCAGAGCGGGTCTCGCGTCAGACCGCGGAGTTCATCCTGCGTGACCTCGGCACCGTCGAGGGCGGCTTCGCCTCGGCTCTCGACGCCGACACCGAGGGAACCGAGGGCCTGACCTACGTCTGGACAACCCCACAGCTCGTCGATGTGCTCGGCCAGGAGGACGGCCGACGCGCCGCTGCGCTGCTCGAGGTCACCGGGCCCGGGACCTTCGAGCACGGCATGTCGACGCTGCAGCTGCCCGCGGAGCCAGACGACGCCCAGTGGTGGGCCGACGTCCGCGACCGCCTGCTGGCTGCACGTGATCTGCGACCTCAGCCGGCCCAGGACGACAAGGTGGTCACCGGCTGGAATGGTCTAGCCATCGCTGCGCTCAGCGAAGCCGGTGTGCTTCTTGAGGACTCGACCTACCTGGACGCTGCACAAAAGTGTGCCCAGTTCCTCGTCGACTTCCACCTGGTTGACAGCAGGTTGCGCCGAGCCTCACGCGAGGGCGTGGTCGGAGCCGCGATGGGAGTCGCCGACGACCACGGCAACCTGGCCGAAGGCCTGCTCACCTTGCACCAGGCCACTGGCGAGCCCAGGTGGCTGACCGTTGCAGGCGAGCTGCTTGATGCGGCGCTGACGCACTTCGCTGATGGGCAAGGTGGCTTCTTCGACACGGCCGACGACGCCGAGCAGCTCTTCACCCGCCCACGCAGTGCGGCGGACAACGCCGAGCCGTCTGGACAAGCCGCTCTTGCCGGCGCCCTGCTGACCTACTCGGCTCTGACCGGGTCCACCCGCCATCGGGAGGCGGCCGAGGCTGGGGTCGCCGCTGCAGGGGGCCTTGTTGCTCGGGACCCGCGATTTGCCGGCTGGACGCTTGCGGTGGCCGAGGCGATGGCGGCGGGCCCACTACAGGTGGCCGTCGCCGGGGACGGGCCCCTTGCCCGGGAGCTCCTTCGCGTCGCGCGCGACAGCACGTCCCCCGGGCTTGTCACTGCGCACGGCCCGCCCGATACGCCAGGGATTCCACTCCTGGCCAACCGGCCATTGGTGGCCGGCGGCGCGACGGCTTACCTGTGTCGTGGCTTTGTCTGCGACCCTGCGGTGACCACGCCAGAGCAGCTGAGGTCAGCGTTGGACAGGCCGCCGCGGACCGGGGGCCTCGAGCCGGCCAGCTAGAGCGAGATCAACTGAGGAGCCCGGCAGACATTCCTCATGCTTGGTCCTGGATCGCCTGGGCTAGCTCCGGTTCTTGGCCGCGCCCCAGCCGTGCCAACGCTCGATCACGATCCTGGCACTGACCCGCTTGTTGGTCCGGTTGCTGTACGCACCGGCGCCGTAGTGGTTCGAGAGCCGGTCGATGTCGACCAGATCGGGGTCGTCGACCAGTTCGGCCACGCGGCCCTGCAGGCTCACGTGGGTGTACCAGTCGTCGGCGGCCAGCACGGTCAGGCTGACCCGTGGGTCCCTTCGCAGGTACTCCAGGCGTCGGCGGCCCTCGTCCATGTTGACCAGGATCCGACCGTCCCCCTCGAGCAGGTACCAGGTCGCCACCGAGACCGGCTGGCCGTCGGGGCGGTTCGACGTGATCACCGCAGGGTTGGGCCTGGCGACCAGCGCGGCGACGTCGTCCGGCAGGGGTGGAGCCGACATGGGTGGTCCTCTCGTGCGCGGAGGTGTCCGGTTCGATGATGCTAACCGCGCCCGGAAACCGAACGCGGACCCCTTACGACAAACGCCCAGACACCCACCGCGGCGCTCAGGTGATGATCTGCCAGAACTCGATCCGATCAGCTGAGCTGATCAATCACGTCAAGGCCGATCTTGACGATGAATGCACCCACGACGATGACGAACACGATGCGGACGAACCCGGCGCCCCTTGCCACCGCCGTGCGGGCGCCGAGGTACCCACCGGTCAGGTTGCCCAGGCCCATGAGCAGGCCCACCTTCCACATCACCGCTCCCGCAGGGATGAAGATGGCCAAGGCCGCCAGGTTGGTGGCGACGTTGGCGATCTTGGCTTTGGCGCTGGCCTCCAGGAACGCGTAGCCGAGCAGGCCGACGAGGGCGAACACCAGGAACGAGCCCGTCCCGGGGCCGAGCACGCCGTCATAAACGCCGACGCCGAAGCCGACTCCGGCGGCAGCCAGCACGTGTCGGTGTCCGGTGAACCGCAGGTCGGTCTCACGACCGAGTCTGGGTTTGATCAACGTGTAGGTCCCGACCCCGACCAACACCAACAGGATGATCGGGCTGAAAGCTGCCCTCGAGATGTGCGACGCTAGCAGGGCCCCGATCAGGGAGCCGCCGAACGCCAACAGTGTCAACGGAATCACGGTCTTCAGGTCTGGTTTGACGCGCCGGTAGTAGGTCAGCGCGCTCACTGACGTGCCACAGATCGAGCTGAGCTTGTTGGTGGCCAGGATCTGAACCGGACTCACCTGCGGGAACCCGAGCAGCAGGGCGGGGAGCTGGATCAGCCCGCCACCGCCGACCACCGCGTCGACCCATCCGGCGCAGACGGCGGCCAGGCCCATCAGCACCAGCGTGGTGGTCGAGGTGTCGTTCAGCGCGACTGCCAACCATCGAGGATGTCGAAGATGTCGAGAAGCTCATGGGCCACGCCGTCAGGAGTCACGTCGACCGAAACCTGCTGTGCAAGCGGGATCTGCGAATGCGGAACCCATATGGCGCGCATCCCGGCCAGCTGGCTCCCGTGGATGTCCTCGAAGGGCCGGTCCCCCACGTAGACGGCCTCAGAGGGTTCCACGCCCAGAGCCGCCGCCGCTGCCCGGAAGGCCTTCGGGTGCGGCTTGGTCCAAGCCATCTCGCTGGAGTAGAGGTCGGCGTCGATCAGGTCCAGGACACCGTCGCGCTCGAACACGCCACGGTGGTAGTCCCCGGACCAGATGGTGTTGGACAGAACACCGACCCGAAGCCCCCTCTGGCGCAGGCCTTCCCACAGCGGACGGACCTGCTGGTCAGTGAACGTGTGCGGTTCCCAGAACTCTCGGTAAGCCGTCAAGGCCGCCTCACGGGCAAGGTCGCCCTCCTCGAAGCCCGCCTCAGCGAGAATCTCGTGCAGGCGGGCGCTGCTGTGCTCAGTTCGACTGCGTCCCCACGCCGCGTCCTCAGCAGCCAGGATGCGCGCGGCCAACGGGGCAGCATGTTCCTCCTTTGCATGCACCTGACGGGCGAACACCCGCCACTGCTCCTGCAGGTCGACCGAATGCCACGGCGTGAGGGTGCCGCCCCAGTCGAAGATGACCGCACGAAGACCCATGACAGTGCCCATCAGCTCGCAGCGCCGCGCACCTCGGAGATGACTTCCAGCACGATCTGGCCGACCGGCACCTCACGACGGTTGCCGGTGGCGCGGTCCTTGATCTCGATTGTGCCAGCCTCAAGGCCCTTGCCGACGATGACGATGGTCGGCACCCCGATCAGCTCCGCATCCTTGAACTTCACCCCTGGGGAGACCTTTCGGCGGTCGTCATAGATGACCGAGACACCCTGGGCGGCCAGGGCATAGCTGAGCTCGGTGGCCTTGGCGAAAACCTCCTCGGCCTTGCCGGTGGCCACCAGGTGGACGTCGACGGGAGCGATCTCGCGGGGCCACACCAGACCCATCTCGTCGTGGCAACCCTCGGCCACGGCGGCGACAGCACGGCTGACGCCCACGCCGTAGGAACCCATGGTCACCGTCACCAACTTGCCGTTCCGGTCAAGGACCTTCAGACCCAACGCCTCGGCGTACTTGCGCCCGAGCTGGAAGATGTGGGCCATCTCGATGCCCCGGGCGGTCTCCAGCTTCTGACCGCAGCTGGGGCATTCGTCACCGTTGCGCACCTCGGCGGCCTCGATGGTGCCGTCAGCGGTGAAGTCACGTCCAGCCACCAGGTCGATCACGTGCCGGCCCTGGGCGTTGGCTCCGGTGACCCATCGGGTGCCCTCGACGACGCGGGGGTCCAGCAGGAACCTGATCCCGGACTTGGCCTGCTCGCCCAGCACTTCTGGGCCGATGTACCCCTTGACCAGCACGGGGTTGGCGGCGAAGTCAGCCTCGTCGAACGCCTCGATCTCGGCCGGCTCGACCTGGGCACCGAGTCGCTTCTCGTCGATCTCGCGGTCACCGGGCACACCGATGGCCAGCGGCTCCCGACGGCCACCGGGGTGAACCAGCGTGACGATCACATTCTTGAGGGTGTCGCCGGCCTGCCAGGCACGGTCCGATCGGGGGAACGTCGCATTGAGGTGGTCCACCAGGGTCGCGATGGTGGGTGTGTCGGGCGTGTCCTCCGCGTGGGCAGCCGGCAGCCCGTCGTAGGAGATGGCCTGCGGCGGACGCACGGCAACGGCCTCGACATTGGCCGCGTAGTCGCACGAGGTGCAGCGCACATAGGTGTCTTCGCCGTTTTCGGCCGTCGCGAGGAACTCCTCGGACGCCGAACCGCCCATCGCACCGGAGGTCGCGCGGACGATGACGTACTCGAAGCCGAGGCGGTCGAACATCTTGATGTAGGCCGCACGGTGGGTGTCGTATGAGACCTGCAGGCCGTCGTCGTCCACGTCGAAGGAGTAGGAGTCCTTCATGATGAACTCGCGACCGCGCAGGAGCCCGGCGCGCGGACGCACCTCGTCGCGGTACTTGGTCTGGATCTGGTAGATCGACAGCGGCAGGTCCTTGTATGAACCGTAGAGATCCTTGACTGTCAGCGCGAACATCTCCTCGTGCGTGGGACCGAGCAGGTAGTCTGCTCCCTTACGGTCCTTGAGCCGGAAGATGTTCTCCCCGTACTCCGTCCATCGGCCGGTCGCCTCGAACGGCTCCTTGGGCAGCAGCGCCGGCAAGCTCAGCTCCTGGGCGCCGATGGCGTCCATCTCCTCGCGCACGATGCGCTCGACGTTACGCAACACCTTCAGCCCCAGGGGCAACCAGGTGTAGATACCGGGAGCGACGCGGCGGATGTAGGCAGCGCGGACCAACAGCCGGTGGCTGGGCAGCTCCGCGTCGGCCGGGTCCTCGCGCAGGGTTCGCAGGAACAGTGTCGACATGCGTAGGACCGGCGTTGACACGGGATCTCCTTGGTCAGGTCCGGGACGGGGCGTACCGGACACCGTGAGGATATCGGCAGGGGGTCGACGCACTTACCCCTGTTTCACCGAGCAGACGCCTCCGGTGGCCTTCAGCGCCGTGCGGATCAACGGAATCTGCAACGGAAGCCTGATGAGCGTGGCGACGTGTCTGCCCCGGCTGCCGCTCCCGCGGCGGGCACGTTTGCCCTCGGTCACCGCCATCTGCAGGTTGGCCGGGAAGACGGCCACGAGCAGGGCGGCACTGGCCCATCCGGCAGCCTGGCGCGTCGCAGGGTGCAGGAGACCGGCGGCGCAGGCGAGCTCGGCGACACCGGAGGCGTAGACAAGACCGCGTGGTGCCGGCAGCCCTGGAGGCACGATCGCCTCGAAGAACTGTGGCCGGATCAGGTGCACGGTGCCGGAGGTGGCGAACAACGCGGCCAGCACCTGGAGATCCCGGGTCAGCCGAATCTTCCTCGACGGGCTCATCTGCGCAATCCAACCAGAGCGACCCGAGCGAGGTGAGGGCCAGTACTCCTGGTGGCTCACATCAGGACGGTGGCGAATCTGCCGATCTCGGTGAAGCCAACCCGCGCATAGGTGGCCCGGGCCGGGATGTTGAAGTCATTGACGTAGAGCGTGACCACCTCGGCGATCTCGGCTCTGACCTGATCGACGACCGCAGCCATAGCCGGCCCCGCCAGTCCCTGGCCACGCCAGCGGGGCGCCACCCAGACACCCTGGACCTGAGCCACGCCCAGAGCCACCGAACCAACGTCGGCCTTGAACACGACCTCACCCTCGTCCACCCGCAGGAACGTGCGCCCGTCCCTGATCAGGGAGGCGATGCCCTGGCGATAAAGCTGCCCCGAGCCCCGGTACGGCGGATAGCCGATCTCTTCGGTGAACATCGCCGCAGCCGCCGGCATCACCAGGTCCACCTCGTCGAACCGCGCCAGACGGACCTGCGGATCGCACGCCAGACCCGGTGGAAGTGGGCCCGCCGTGGCCAGAACCGGCTGGGAGGAGCGCACGTCGCGCGGCTCTCCCCAGGTGGGTCGCAGGTTCTCCCACAGCGGCAGGACCATGTCAGCTGGTCCGAACACCGATGAACAGTGGTGCTGTCGGCGCATTCTCATGGCGAAGGCCGCGAGGCTTTGTGCGTCGCACCCCACGGGAACCAGGTTGGCCGACACCCAGCAGATCGCCTGCAGACCTGAACCGTCGGCGTAGCCCAGTACCGCACCCGGGGATGTTGCCAGCGCACCCTCAAGGATCCGCGCGGCCACAAAGACGTTCGTGCGGGCGTCGCGCGCGCAGACCTCAAGTGCCTGGTCACGGTCAGCCGTGGTCAGGGCGCGGACTGGGCTCTGGGTGCGCAGCACGCCTCAAGCGTGCCTTGCGTTGAAGGCCTTGTCGACCAGGTCGGATGGCATTGAGGACTCAGCCGACGGTCACGACGGGACCCGCCGTGGTCCCTTCGCCGCCGACCGGGCCCATCTCCTCGGCGATCCGCATGGCCTCTTCGATCAGGGTCTCGACGATCTGGGACTCAGGCACCGTCTTGATGATCTGCCCCCTGACGAAGATCTGGCCCTTGCCGTTGCCCGAGGCGACACCAAGATCGGCCTCGCGAGCCTCACCCGGGCCGTTCACGACGCAGCCCATGACCGCAACACGCAGCGGCACCTGCAGGCCCTCCAGGCCCGCGGTCACCTGCTCGGCAAGGGTGTAGACATCGACCTGCGCACGCCCACACGAGGGACATGAGACGATCTCGAGCTTGCGCGGGCGCAGGTTCAGCGACTGCAGGATCTGGTTGCCAACCTTGATCTCCTCCACCGGCGGAGCCGACAGCGAGACGCGGATGGTGTCACCAATTCCTCTTGCCAACAACGCACCGAAGGCCACCGACGACTTGATCGTCCCCTGGAAGGCAGGGCCGGCCTCGGTCACGCCAAGGTGCAGCGGCCAGTCACCACGGGCGGCCAGCTGCTCATAGGCCTTGATCATCACGACCGGGTCGTTGTGCTTGACCGAGATCTTGAAGTCGTGGAAGTCGTGCTCCTCGAACAGGCTCGCCTCCCACACGGCCGACTCGACCAGGGCCTCGGCAGTGGCCTTTCCGTACTTGGCCATGATGCGGGGGTCCAGTGAGCCGGCGTTGACACCGATCCTGATAGAGACGCCGGCGTCCTGGGCCTCCCGGGCGATCTGCCTGACCTGGTTGTCGAACCTGCGGATGTTGCCCGGGTTCACCCGGACGCCTGCGCAGCCGGCGTCGATCGCGGCAAAGACGTACTTGGGCTGGAAGTGGATGTCGGCGATAACCGGGATCTGGCTGTGCTTGGCGATCTCGGCGAGGGAGTCGGCGTCGTCCTGGGTGGGACAGGCCACCCTCACGATGTCGCACCCTGTCGCGGTCAGCTCGGCGATCTGCTGCAGCGTCGCGTTGACGTCGGTCGTCGGGGTCGTGCACATCGACTGAACGGAGATGGGGGCATCACCACCGACCGCGACGCTGCCGACCTTGATCTTGCGGGACCTGCGCCGCGCAGAGACAATCGGAGGCGGCGGGAGCGGCATACCAAGGGAGACCGACATGGCTCCAGTATCTCTCACGCTGCGGGCCAGAGGCGTTCGGTCGGCCACAGCTGACGGTCAGCCGCCCAGCTTGATCGGGTTGACCACGTCGGCATAGATCAGCAGGATCGACATGCCGATCAGCGCGATCGACACCACATAGGCAACCGGCAGGGCCTTGGCGACGTCGACATAGCCCGGGTTGGGCCGGCCGCGCACCCTGGCCACCTGCCGTTTGAGCCCCTCCCACAGCGCGCCCGCGGCGTGCCCGCCGTCCAGGGGCAGCAGGGGGATGAGGTTGAAGACGAACAGCGCGAGGTTGAGCGAGGCAACCAGGCTGAGCAGGACGACAAACTTGGCAGAGCCAGACCCGCCCACCCCCAGGAGCTGCCCGTTGGCGACCTCGCCGGCCACCCGCCCGACACCGACCACAGACATCGGACCGTTCGGGTCACGCACTCCGTTGCCGAAAGCCGCCTGGGCGATTCCGACGATCTTCTGCGGGATCTTGAACACCACGCCAGCCGTAGCGGCGACCTCGCCGCCAATGAGTCCGGGAAGAGCGGCGAGAGGCTGTTTGACGATCTCTGCGCTGGGCGAAAAGCCCATGAAACCAACGCGATCAGTGACCGTCTTGCCGCCAGGGCCGAGAACGGGGTTGCCCGCGGCGTCGACGCGGGGCACGTCGGTGAGGATCGGCGTCGCGTTCAGCTGCAGAGCCTTGCCATCCCTCTGGACGACTACGGCGATCGCCTTGCCACCGCTGGGACGGATCAAGGCACGGACGTCTTCCCAGGTGCTGACCGGCTGACCGGCCAAGGAGATGATCCGGTCGCCGGGACGGATGCCCGCCACGTTCGCCGGAGACTGCGGGTCCGATGCCGAGCACGCCGCGGGGGCGGCGCCGCCCGCCGGCACGCTCTGGACGCACTGCGAGACCGCGCTGACGCGAGCAGTGACCTCCCCAATGCCGTACAGCGTGAAGATGCCTGCGAGCAGGACCACGGCGATGACCAGGTTCATGGTCGGACCGCCGAGCATCACCACGAGCTTCCTGGGCGCCGAGAGCTTGTAGAACACACGGTTCTCATCGCCCTGCGTGACCTGCTCCATGGACTCCTCGCGGGCCTGGTCCATCAGCTGGGAGAAACGCCCGGTGCTCGAACCACGCAGTATCGAGGGGTCCGCGCCCGGTTTGGGCGGAAACATGCCGATCATCCGGATGTAGCCGCCGAGCGGGACCACCTTGAGGCCGTACTCGGTCTCGCCACGGCTGCGCGACCATATGGTCGGGCCGAAACCCACCATGTACTGGGTGACCTTGACACCGAACTTCTTGGCCGGAATGAGGTGACCGACCTCGTGCAGCGCGATGGAGACGCTGATGCCGAAAGCGACAAAGAGGACGCCGAGGAAATACATCACGGAACCAGCGTCTCACTTCCGGCAAGGCCCAGTACCTCATGGGCGCGATGTCGCGCCCAGGTCTCGGCGCTCAGTACGGTGTCAACGTCCAACGGGCTCGAATCGTTCTCGGGATGGGTGCTCCATTCGTCGACTACCCGCTCGAGGGTGTCGACGATGTCGACAAAAGGAGTGCGTCCCGCCAGGAACGCCTCGACGCACTCTTCGTTGGCCGCGTTGAAGACCGCCGGGAAGCAAGAACCCGCCACGCCCACCCGTCTGGCCAGGGCGACGGCGGGGAAGGCCTTCTCGTCCAGCGGGAAGAAGTCCCAGGTCGCGGCCCTCGTCCAGTCACACGGGCTGGCTGCCCCCTCGACCCGGTCAGGCCAGGCCAGCCCCAGGGCGATCGGCAGTCGCATGTCCGGCGGCGAGACCTGGGCCAGGATGGAACCGTCGATGAACTCCACCATCGAGTGGACGAAGGACTGGGGGTGGACGACGACCTCGATCCGATCGAAGGGGATGTCGAACAGCAGATGGGCCTCGATGACCTCCAGGCCCTTGTTGACCATGGTTGCCGAGTTCGTCGTGACGACCGGCCCCATGGACCAGGTCGGGTGGTCGAGGGCCTGCTGGGGGGTGACCGTCTCGAGTTCGGCCCGACTCCTGCCCCGGAAGGGTCCGCCACTGGCGGTGACCACGAGCCTGCTCACCTCTTGGGCCGACCCACCGCGCAGACACTGCGCGATGGCGCTGTGCTCACTGTCCACCGGGACGATCTGGCCTGGCCTGGCAGCGGCCTTGACCAGCGGGCCTCCGACGATCAGCGACTCCTTGTTGGCCAGGGCGAGGGTGCTTCCGGCCCGCAGCGCGGCCAGGGTCGGACGCAGCCCGATCGAGCCGGCGATCCCGTTCAGGACCACATCGGCTCCGCTCGCGGCCAGTTCGGTGTTGGCCGCTGGCCCGACCAGGATGTGCGGTGCGAACCCCGATCGCCCGACGTCATCGGCCGCGCGGTGGATAGCGGCCGCGACGAGGTGGCGCTCACCACGGGCCACGCCGACAGCCTGCACCCCGAGCGCCACCGCCTGGCGGGCCAACAGCTCAAGGTTGCCCCCGCCAGCGCTGATCGCGCTCACCCGGAACCGGTCGGGATGGGCCGAGACCACCTCTTGGGCCTGGGTGCCGATGGAACCTGTCGATCCCAGGATGACGATGCTGCGCGGTGAGGTCACGTTCCCATTGTCCGTCAAGGACCGGCGATCTGGCCGGTGAACCTATTCGACAAAGATCCGCTCGTCGACCAGCTCCTCTTCCACTGGTCCGCCCTCGGGATCGAACCTGCCCTGTTTGAAAGCCTTTTGGAACTCGAGGTTCACCTTGTCCACGCCATTGCGGTTCTTCTCGATGGTCATGACCACCCAGCTGCGGAATCGCTCGGCGCTGGCCAGGTTGTAGACCAGGTGATGGCGGGCCACCACGTCGAACTTCTCGTTGAGGATGAGCACGACGTCGGCCGGGATGACCAGGCCCGATGAACCCCGCAGGTCCTGAACCCTCATCCGTTTGCCATTGGTCGGGGCGCCCGCGACGATGGCGAGGACGGGGACAGCCAGCTCGAGGGTGATCTCCTTGAGCGCCTCCACGACAAAAGTCACTCGGTCGTTCTCCGCGAGCAGCGCGGGCCCGTCGAAATGGACCTTCTGCAGGGAGTCGACCACGACAAACGGCGTCTGCCCCGTGTCCTCACGAATCTTCACGATGACCTGTCTCATGGCTTCGACGTCGGTGTCCGATGACTTGGAACGGTGCAGGTGCAGCCGCCGGCCATGTTCACGAAGCTCCTGCACCGCCTCGACCCCGCCCTCGGTGTCGGCGAGTCGCCCCTCCATCGTCGGTTCCCGGCGGTACCGCGCCTCGAACGCCTCGCGAACACTCTTCAGCGGGACGGCTATCGGACCGGCGATCTCGGCAGCCTCCATGGCGATCAGCCGCTCGATCAGGGTGTTGTTGTCGTGATCGAACGAGAAGTAGACCGCGCTATGGCCTGTGGCGGTCAGGTTGCGCATCACCTGCAGCGCAAACGTGGTCTTTCCCAGGCCCTGCCCCCCGCCCAGGAGCACCAGCTCACCCGAGCGGAACCCGCCCAAAAGCGCCTTGTCCAGGGCAGCGAAGCCGGACAGCCAGAGCTTGGCTCCGGCAGCCTGGCCCGCCTTCAGCCGCTCGTCTGTCTCCTGCAGGACGCTGTGCACGGATTGCAGCCGCTCGGTGGTCATAGCCAAAGTGCAGCATGACCACAGGGTGTCCTGTCAATGGTTTGAGCACCCTGTGGTCGTGAGGCTGCCGCCGAGCTCGGCCCGGGCGCCCCGGTCGGGGGCTCACTTGACGAAGCCCAGTTCGTCGACCAGCTCCTCCTGGACCCGTCCCCGGTCGGGCTCGAACCTGTTGTGTTCAAAATGCTTTCGGAACTTCAGGTCCACATTGTCCACGCCGTTGCGGTTCTTCTCGATGCTCATGACCACCCAGCTGTGGAATTGCGCTGCGTTGGCCAGGTTGTACATCAGGTGATGGCGGGCCACCACATCGATGTTGTTGAGGATGAGCACGATATCGGCCTCGTGGGTCAGTGCCGACGACCCGCGCAGGTCCTGGACTCTCGTCCTCGTGGCGGCGGACAGGCCACTGTTGTCGACGGCGGCGAGACCGAGAACGAGGACGCTCGGGTCCAGCGCCACGTCCTTGAGCCCCTCGACGACCTCGCTGATCCGGTCGTCCTCGGACGGGCGGGCAGGCCGGCGGCGATCCGCCGAAGACGCGGCCGCCTGGACCTTCTTCAGATAGTCCACGACCACGGACGGCGCCTGGCCCGTGCGCCCACGGATCGTCTCGACCGCGAGTCTCAGGGCCTCGATATCGGTTTCGGCTCCGCTGGAACGGTACAGGTACAGCCGCCGGGAGTAGCCCTGCAGCGGCCTGAACCGCCGCAACCCCGACCTCAGTGCCGAAGAGAGGTCCCTGCATCATCTGGTCGAAGACCTGTGCCAGCTTGAACGCCGCACGGACCCCGGACAGCCGAACCGCCATGGTCCCGGCGATCTGGGCGGGCCTCCGTGACGATCAGCCGCGCCAGCAGAAAGTGGTTGTCGTGCTCGAACGAGAAGTAGACCACGCTGCGTTCGGATCCGATGAGGTTGCGGGACATCTGCAGGGCGAACGTGGTCTTGCCCAGACCAGGCCGTGAGCCCAGGAGCGCCAGCTCACCCGAACGGAACCAGGCGGTCAGCGCCTCGTCCAGGGTGACGAAGCCGGACGGCCAGACCGTGGCTCCGCCATCTTCATCCGCCTTCAGCCGAGCGTTGGTCTCCTCCAGAACGGTGAACAGAGTCTTGCGCCGATCTACCCTCACCGTTGCATTGCGGCACGAAGCCAGAGGTGACGTCGATGGTTGGACAAGGTCTGACCGAAGGGCTGATGCCAGGCTTGGCACTGCGCCCGGGACAGTTCCCGGGGTCAGCCGGGGACAGCCCCTATGGTCAGCGAACGCCTGCCACAGGTCCCGGGCTCAGCGACCGTCCAGCAGTGGCACAGTGGGGTCCCAGGTGGTGGCGTCACGGACGTCCTGGCGTCGGCGTGCGGTTGCCGAGAGCGCTTCCAGGACAACTCGATTGGCCAAGGCGGCGGTGATGTCGGCGTGATCATAGGGTGGGCTGACCTCGACGACATCGAGACCCACGACAGGCAGCTCGAGGCAGATCCGCCGCACCGAGTCCAGCAGCTCACGAGCAGTCAGACCGCCCGGCTCGGGGGTGCCGGTGCCCGGCGCGTGACCGGGATCACAGACGTCGATGTCGACGGAGAGGAAGACGCCCTCGCAGTCGTCCACCGCGATGGCGAAGGCCTCGCTCAGGCATACCGCCAGCCCACGACGGCCGATCTCGGTCATCTCATAGGAGCGCATCCCCTGGGCGGCCATCCAGTCCAGCGTCTCCGGCGGCGGCCAGTAGCCGCGCAACCCGATCTGCAGGAACCGGTCGCCCCGCAGTGCCCCGGACTCGATCAGCCGACGCATCGGTTGACCGTGGCCCCACAGGGAGCCGAACTCGATGTCGCCGGTGTCGGCGTGGGCGTCGAAATGAAGCATCGAGACCCTGCCGTGCCCAAGGACGTTGGCCACGCCCTTGGCGTCGGGAAAGGCGATGGAGTGGTCACCGCCGAGCACGACCGGTATGGCGCCGGCGCGGGTCACCTTCTCCACTGCTGCCTCCAGCGCCGGGAGGGCCTTCTCGATGTCGCCGGAGTACATCTCGACGTCTCCGGCATCGACCACCCTGAGGTCCATCAGGGCGTCAGTGCCAAGAGCAAGACTGGGGCGCGAGCCGTCATGCGGCAGGTAGTCCGTCATCCGAATTGCCATCGGACCAAAGCGGGCTCCGGGCCGGTTGGAGGTACCACCGTCGAAGGGTGCCCCCAGGATCACGACGTCCGCGTCGGCATACGTCCGGTGGTCGTCGAGGTCACAACGCGCCACCCCCAGGAAGGTGATGTCAGGTCCGAACTGCGGGCCGTAGCGAGTCATGTGACCGATCCTAGTTTTCGCGGGCGGGAACCCTGGCTCACGAGTCGAAACCCAGACCTAGCCGGTCCAGCGTCCGAAGCCAGATGTCGCGCCGCCCACCATGGCTGTCAGCAGCAGCGATGCTGCGCCGGGTCTTCTGAATCCCCAACCAGCGCACCGGTTCCGGCGGCCAGGGCAGTGACCCTCGTCGCACCATCTCCAGCCGGGTGCGCTCGTTGTCCCGCCCGGCCAACAGGTCCAGACAGACCTGTGCGCCGAAGCGGGACGCGCCCACACCCAAACCGGTGTACCCCAGAACCGAGGCGACCCGCCCCCCGAACGCTCGCTGCCACGACGCACTGAACCGGGTCGACGCGTCGATGGCGCCACCCCAGGTGTGTGAGATCCGAACCCCCAACAGGGCGGGGAAGGTCGCGATCATGTGGTGGTACAGCAGCTGCTCGGTCTCGGGTCGACGCGAACGTCGCGCCGACAGGTCGGAACCGAAGTAGTACAGAGCGTCATAACCACCGAAGGCGAGCCGGTTGTCGCCGGTCAGGCGGTAGTAGTGGAACTGGTTGCCGCCATCACCGACGCCCGCCCGACCCTGCCATCCCAGGGCGTCACGCTGGCCCTGGCTCAGCGGCTCGGTGACGATGATGTGATCCCACACCGGGACCACGAAGGCACGGGCTCGCCGCAATGGCGAGGGGAAGACGTTCGTAGCCAGGACCACGCGGCGGGCACGCACCGTGCCCGTCACAGTGGTCAGAGCCACCCTGGCCCCCACCGAACGCAGCCGCTGAACCCTTGAGGCCTCGTGGATCCGTCCCCCTGCGCTCTCAACGGCCTCGGCCAGACCCCATGCCAGCCGCGCTGGGTTGACCATGGCCACGCCATGTCGGTCCAGGAGCCCGCCCAGGTAGGTCGGTGAGCTGACCAGCGCACGGGTCTGGGCGGCACTGAGCAGCTCGACCTGTTCCCCCAGCTCGCCCATCACCTGTGAAAGGGCGCGCAGATCCTCCAGCTGCCAGGGCTCGAGCGCCACGTCGAGCTCCCCCGTACGCTCGAAGTCACAGTCGATGCCGTGGTGCCGGATCGTCGCCTCGATCCCGTCGAGGTTGGCCGCACCCAGTCGCTGCAAGAGCGGCATGTCAGCCGGCCAACGGGCCATACCGTTGCTGACACCGTGAGTCAGGCTCGCCGAACAGAAGCCACCGTTGCGCCCGGTCGCGGCCCAGCCCAGTCGTGCGCCCTCGAGCAGGACGACATCGCGCCCCGGATCCTCTTCCAGCGCGAGCAGCGCGGCCCACAGGCCGGTGAAGCCTGCACCGACAACCGCCAGGTCGACGTCGTGGTCGCCTCTCAGTGCCGCGCGCGGCGCCGGCCTGCGTGTGTCGTCCAACCACAGCGGGATGGAGGACGCATGCTCCAGGGCGGCTTCGGCCTCGCTTGCCGGCATCGGTGATGTTCTCGGTCGCCTCGACGGCACGATCAGGCAGCCGCCCTGGCGCGTCGGTTGCTGATCAGTGAGCCCGTGGCGACCAGGACCAGGGCTGCCAGGAACATCACCGTGCCGATGACGTTGATCTGCACCGGCGTGCCGCGCTGGGCCGCGCCCCAGACGAACATCGGGAAGGTCACCGAGCTCGGGCTTGCGTTGAAGTTGGTGATGATGTAGTCGTCGAAGGACAGTGAGAACGCCAACAGTGCCCCCGCTGCGATACCCGGTGCCACCAGCGGCAGGGTCACCCGCACGAAGGTCTGGAACGGGTTGGCGAACAGGTCCGCCGCGGCCTGCTCCAGCCGGGGGTCGAGAGAGGCGATTCGCGCCTTGACCGTAACCACGACGAAGGACAGACAGAACAGGATGTGGGCGATCAGGATGGTGATCGTGCCGGGCGCGATGCCCATCGCGATGAACAGGGTCAGCAGGCTGGAGCCCATCACGACCTCAGGGGTTGCCATGGGCAGGAAGATGAGCAGGTTCGTGGACGCCCGGCCCCGGAAGCGGTGCCGGCCGACGGCGAAAGCAACCATGGTCCCCAGCAGGGTCGAGACCACCGTGGCGATGAACCCGATACGCAGGCTCAGCCCCAGCGAGTCACAGATGCCGGGCGTCCCACACGGGTTGGTCCAGGCATCTACGGAGAAGCGCTCCCACTGGTAGTTGTAGTTCCCTAGTGGCTTGTTGAACGAGAACACGATCACGACGATGTTGGGAATCAGCAGATAGCACAGGACCAGCAGCCCCGCGATCCCGACGAGATGCCCGCGCACCCAACGCATCAGACCAGCTCCTCGGTGCCGGCACGCCGGACGTAGACGGCCACGATGACCACGATGATGAGCATCAGCACGAAGGACAGGGATGCGGCCGTCGCGTAGTCCTGGATCCGAAGGAACTGCGAGTCGATAACCTGCCCGATCATGACGGTCTGGGTGTTGCCGAGCAGTTGGGAGTTGATGAAGTCACCTGCCGCCGGGATGAAGGTCAGCAGCGTGCCGCCGACGACTCCTGGCAGGGACAGCGGCCAGATGACCCTCCAGAATGTCTGGATTGGTGTGGCATAGAGGTCCCCGGCGGCCTCCACGAGGCTATGGTCGAGGCGCTCGAGATTGGCGTAGAGCGGCAGGATCATGAAGGGAAGGAAGTTGTAGGTAAGACCGCAGATCACCGCAAAGCGCGAGTTCATCAGCGAGTCGTTGTTCGTCAGCTGCACCCACTGCAACAGATTGGTGAGGTGGGTCGAGCGGGCAAGACCCGCCACCGGTCCGTTGTCTGTGAGAATGATCTGCCAGGCAAGGGTGCGGATCAGGAAGCTGGTGAAGAAGGGCGCGATCACCAGCACCAGCAGGATGTTCTTCCACCTGCCCGATTTGTGAGCCATGAAGTACGCCAGCGGATAGGCGAGAAGCAAGGTCAACACCGTGGCCGTGCCCGCGAAGGCGATCGACCGCAGGAAGTGCGGCCAGAACTGCGACAGGGCGTCGACATACGTCTGGAAGTGCCAGGTCAGCACGTAGCCCGAGTCGACGGTCCCGGTCTGTAGCGACTGTGAAGCCAGCGAGAGCATCGGCACGACGAAGAACACCACGAGCCAGGCCAGCCCCGGCAGGAGCAGCAGGTACGGCGTGTAGTTGAGTCCGGCCCGCCGCGGGCGCAGCGCCGTAGGCGCCACGTCGGCCAGCTGCCCGGACACTAAATGGCTCCGCTGTCGTCGGCCTGGTCCTGTGCGCCGGCGTGCGCATCCTGGTCTGCGTCCAGAGCGAAGCCGTGCTCCGGAGCCCAGCCGAGGGTGATCTGAGCCCCTGTTGCGGCCGGCCGCGCACCATCGTTCTGCTGCACCACCATGAGCTCTTGGCCCCACGGCAGCCGGACCAGGTAGTTAGTGGCCAGGCCGGTGAAGGAGGCGTCCGTGACGACACCGCTGAGGAGGTTGCCGGCACCGCCGACATCCGTGGCTCCCATCAGCCGCAGCTTCTCGGGGCGCACCCCGAGCCACAACGCCGACGTGCCATCCGCCAGACGGTCCACGGGCAGGCGCAGGTTCACGCCGTGGACATCGAGCTCAGCAGTGGTCCCGGTTCGACTCTTGACTGTCGCCTTGAGCAGGTTCGACTGCCCGAGGAAGTTGGCCACGAACGTCGACTTCGGGTGTTCGTAGAGCGTTGCCGGGTCACCGACCTGCTCGAGGCGCCCGGAGTTCATGACCCCGATGGTGTCGGCCATGGTCATGGCCTCCTCCTGGTCGTGGGTCACGTGGACAAATGTCAGCCCGACCTCGGACTGGATCTGCTTGAGCTCAATCTGCATCTGTCTGCGCAGCTTCAGGTCGAGGGCACCCAGCGGTTCGTCCAGCAGCAGGACGTCAGGCCGGTTGACGATGGCTCGAGCCAGCGCAACCCGCTGCTGCATGCCACCGGACAGCTGACCGGGCTTCTTCTTCGCGATGTGGGCAAGCTGGACGAGCTCGAGGGCCTCCATGGCCTTGGCCTTGTGGTCAGAGACCTTGCGGCGGCGCAACCCGAAAGCAACGTTGTCGATGATGCTCAGATGGGGAAAGAGCGCATAACTCTGAAAGACAGTGTTGACATTGCGTTGGTAGGCCTTGGTGTCGGTGATGTCCCGGTCACCGATCCAGATCTGGCCGATGGTCGGCTGGTCCAGCCCGGCCACCATTCTCAGCGTGGTGGTCTTGCCGCACCCCGAAGGGCCGAGCAGGGCAAAGAACGAGCCGCGAGGTATCACCAGGTCAAGCTGATCAACCGCCGTAAACGAGTCATACGTCTTGGTGACCCCGGTCAGTCGCAGGTCACCCGAGGTCTGATCGGTCACCGACCCACTCACCCGGTCACGATCGTCTGGAAGGTGCGGTTGTACTTCGTCTCCTCAGCGGCGGAGAGGCCGCGGAAGATCCGCGAGCGGGCCAGGACATCGGTCGAGGGGAAGATCAAGGGGTTCGCGGCGACGGTGGGATCGACCTTCACCAGCACCGGTTTCACGTTCTTGACCGGCGAGATGTAGTTGACGTAGTCCACGACCTTGGCCATGACAGCCGGGTCGTAGTAGTAGTTGATGAGGATCTCGGCGTTCTTCTTGTGCTGGGCCAGGTTGGGGATCACGAAGTTGTCCGACCAGACCATGAAGCCCTGCTGCGGCAGGGCGTAGCCAAGGCTGGGATTGTCCGCCCGGAGCTGGACGATGTCGCCGGTCCACGCAAGGCAGGCCGCCGTGTCGCCTGCGGCCAACGGCTTGGTGTAGTCGTTGCCGGTAAATCCCTTGATCTGTCCAGCGTCTTTGGCCTTGCGGATCTCGGCGCACGCAGCGTTGAAGTCAGCGTCGGTGAAACTGGCAGGGTCCTTGCCCAGCGCGACCAGGACCAGCCCGACGGTGTCTCGCATCTCGGTCAGCAGGGTGACCTTGCCCTTGAGTACGGGGTCCGTGAGCAGCTGGTCGATACTCTCGATCTTCTTGCCACCGGTGGACTTGGGGTTCCACGCGATTCCCGTGAACCCGCTCTGCCACGGCAGCGAGTACAACCGGCCCTTGTCGAAGGGCACGTTCAGAAGTGCATCCTCCACGTTGCCATGGTTGGGGATGTTGGTCAGGTCGAACTTCTGGACGTAGTCCTCCCGGATCAGCCGCGCGACCATCCAGTCGGTGCTGACCCACGTGTCGCGGCCGGTGTCGGAGCCAGCCTGCAACAGGGGACGCACCTTGGCGTAGAACTCGTCGTTGTCGTTGTAGTCCTCGGTGTAGTTGACCTTGATCCCCGTCTGCTTGGTGAACGTAGTCAGGGTTGGGTGGGTCTTGGTCGTCGTGTTGACGTCCATATATGACGGCCAGTTCGACCAGTTGACCAGCTTTTCGGTACCGGACATGTCCGTCGCCGCCTTGACCAGACCTTTGGTCGTGGCGCCGGCGGTGGCAGTCTTGCCCGCCGAGCCGCAGGCTGCCAGCGCGGCAGCGGCGGTGACCCCCGCCATCCCGGCCATTGCCGTTCGTCGCGAAATCAGACCCCGGGCCAAGGCCGCCTGGAAGGCCGACGGAACTTGATTGTTCATGAACACTCCTTAGGTGGGCTGTTCCGGTGAAAGCCGTACGTCATCTGCGCATCCCTCAATATCCCTCAAAGTTGGCCATCACGTGCTTGATTCGCGTGTAGTCCTCGAAGCCGTACATGGACAGGTCCTTGCCGTAGCCGCTGTGTTTGAAGCCTCCGTGGGGCATCTCGGCCACGATGGGAATGTGGGTGTTGATCCACACACAGCCGAAATCCATCTTTCGCGACATTCGCATCGCCCGGCCGAAGTCCTTGGTCCAGACACTGCTGGCCAGTCCGTACTCGACGCCGTTGGCCCAGGCGAGCGCCTCGGCTTCATCGGAGAACCTCTGCACCGTGATGACCGGGCCGAAGATCTCACGCTGAATCGCCTCGTCGTCCTGACGCAGCCCGGAGAGCACCGTCGGCGCGTAGAAGTATCCGTCGCCCAGTCCGCTGACCCGACTACCACCGGCTCGGATGCTGGCGTGGTCCGGCAGCCTGGACAGGAACCCCTCCACGTGGTCGAGCTGGTTGATGTTGTTGACCGGACCGAACAACGCATCCTCGTCGTCGGGCAGGCCGACCTTGGCACTGGACCGGGCATACTGCGCCAGGGCGGCGACGAAGTCGTCGTGGATACGCGGGCCGGCGAGCACGCGCGTGGCCGCGGTGCAGTCTTGTCCGGCGTTGAAGTAGCCGGCGATGGCGATGGCCTCCACGGCTGCCTCCAGGTCCGCGTCATCGAAGACGACGACGGGCGCCTTGCCACCAAGCTCGAGGTGAACGCGCTTGAGATCATGTGAGGCACTCTCGGCGACCTGCATCCCGGCGCGAACCGAGCCGGTGATCGAGACCATGGCCGGCGTCTTGTGCTGCACGATCGCGCGTCCGGTGTCTCGGTCACCGGTGACGACGTTGAGCGCGCCGGCGGGAAGGAACTCTGAGGCGACCTCGGCCAGCAGCAGCGTCGTCTCCGGAGTGGTGTCGCTCGGTTTGAGCACCACCGTGTTGCCGGCTGCCAGCGCCGGCGCTATCTTCCAGATCGCCATCATCATGGGGTAGTTCCAGGGCGTGACCTGGCCGATCACCCCGATCGGCTCGCGACGGATCCACGAGGTATGACCCTTGAGGTACTCACCTGCGGCGCGCCCCTCCAGGACCCGGGCAGCCCCGGCGAAGAAGCGGATCTGGTCGACCATCGCCGGCAGCTCTTCGCTGGCTGTGAGGGCGTACGGCTTACCGGTGTTCTCTGCCTCCAGGTGCACGAAGTCGTCGGCGCGGGCCTCGACGGCATCTGCGAACTTCAGCAACGCGAGTTGGCGCTGGCTGGGTGTCGTCTCACCCCACACCTCGAAGGCCGCGGCCGCAGCTGAATAGGCACGGCCCACCTCCGCGGCCGAGGACACCGGTGCAGTGGCGACCACCTGGGCGGTTACTGGGCTGATCAGGTCGGAGGTCAGGTCGCCTTCGGGCTCGACGTAGTCGCCGTTGACGAAGTTTCGCAGGATACGAGGGCTCGCAGTCACAAGAGACTCCTGATGCGTACGGGTACTGGTGATGGCACTGTAGCCACACCAAACACCTTTTCGATAGGGTAGAGAGCAAAATGGTGCTGAATTCGTTGCTCTTTTGCGCATTCGGCAACGGTTTCCGTCGTGACGGGGTTGCCAAGACGAGTGAGATGAGACACCATCGGCTTGTGAGCCCACGACGACCAGCAGCCGGCAGTGGCCGTCTCGTGGAGCGCAAACCGCTCAACGGCGGCCTCGACGACGTCTCCAAGGCGATCATCGAGCACCTGCAGATCGACGGCCGCACGTCCTACGCGACCATCGCCAAGAGCGTGGGACTGTCCGACGCCGCCGTGCGGGTTCGCGTGCAGCGCCTGCTCGACAGCGAAGTGATGCAGATCGTGGCGGTCACGGATCCCCTGCAGCTCGGATTCACCCGCCAGGCCATGGTCGGGATCAAGGCCGGGGGCGACACGCAACTGGTCGCCGGGAGCCTGGCCGACATGTCCGAGGTGTCCTACGTCGTCACCACGGCGGGCAGTTTTGACCTGATCATCGAAGTCGTCTGCGAGGACGACGACGAGCTGCTCGACCTCGTGTCGCGGCGGATCCGCACCCTGCCGGGCGTGGTCTCCACCGAGACGTTCGTCTATCTGAAACTCAACAAACAGCACTACAACTGGGGTACCCGATGACCACCGAAGCAACCCGTTCGATCCGCACCACTCCCGCCGGCACGCCATACGCCGAAGCCGCGCGCGATCACCTGTGGATGCACTTCACCCGCCAATCCACGTACGAACCCAAGGAGGCCGGCGGCGCGGGCGCTTCCGTACCCATCATCGTCAAGGGCAAGGGCGCATACATCTGGGATGACCAGGGCCGCAAGTACCTCGACGCCCTGGCCGGGCTCTTCGTCGTACAGGTCGGGCACGGCCGTGAGGAGCTGGCCGAGGCGGCCGCCAAGCAGGCGCGCGAGCTGGCCTTCTTCCCGCTGTGGTCCTACGCACACCCGGCGGCCATCGAGCTGGCGGAACGTCTGGCGGCCGGCGCTGCCGGTGACCTCAACCGGGTCTTCTTCACCACCGGTGGTGGCGAGGCGGTCGAGTCGGCCTGGAAGCTGGCCAAGCAGTTCTTCAAGCTCACCGGCAAACCGGGCAAGTACAAGGTGATCAGCCGCAACATCGCCTACCACGGCACCCCTCAGGGAGCCCTGTCCATCACCGGTATCCCGTTCGCCAAGGAACCATTCGAACCGCTGGTCCCCGGAGCTCACAAGGTCCCCAACACCAACCTGTATCGGGCGCCGGAGCACCTTCGCGACGACCCCAAGGCGTTCGGCCGCTACTGCGCCGACCGGATCGCCGAGGCGATCGAGTTCGAGGGCCCCGACACGGTGGCGGCCGTCTTCGTCGAGCCGGTGCAGAACTCGGGTGGCTGCTTCCCACCGCCGCCTGGGTACTTCGCACGGGTCCGCGAGATCTGCGACGAGTACGACGTGCTGCTGGTCTCCGATGAGGTCATCTGCTCCTTCGGTCGCATCGGCAGCATGTTTGCCAGCACCGACTTCGACTACCAGCCGGACATCATCACCTGCGCCAAGGGGATGACCTCGGGTTACTCCCCCATCGGCGCGATGATCGCCAGCGACCGGCTCTTCGAGCCGTTCAAACGGGGCCACACCATGTTCCCGCACGGCTACACCTTTGGCGGTCACCCGGTCTCGGCCGCCGTCGCGATGGCCAACCTGGACATCTTCGAGCGTGAGGGTCTCAACCAGCATGTCAAGGACAACGCCCCGGTGTTCCGGGCCACCCTGAACAAGCTGCTCGACCTGCCACTGGTCGGCGATGTCCGCGGCGAGGGCTACTTCTACGGGATCGAGCTGGTCAAGGACAAAGCGACCCGAGAGACGTTCGACGACGACGAGTCCGAGCGTCTGCTGCGGGGATTTCTGTCCAAGGCGTTGTTCGACGCGGGCCTGTACTGCCGAGCCGACGACCGCGGCGACCCGGTGATCCAGCTGGCACCGCCGCTGATCATCGGCCAGGCGGAGTTCGACGACATCGAACAGCGCCTGCGTGCCGTGCTGACCGAGGCCGAGAACCACTTGTGAGCAATGGGGCCCGCGGCCCCCTGTGGTGGGCAGGTCTTCCGGCGCGCCCTACCCGCGCCCCGCTGACCCAGGACGACAACGTCGACGTGGCCATCGTGGGTGCCGGCTACACCGGGCTCTGGGCGGCGTACTACCTGCTGGAGGCCGACCCGTCGCTGAGGGTGGTTCTCCTGGAAGCGGAGCACGTCGGCTTCGGTGCCAGCGGACGAAACGGTGGGTGGGTCTCGGCCCTGTACCCGGTGGGGCCCCGGAGGCTGGCTCGTGACCATGGTGAGTCAGCGACCAGGGATCAGTACGCAGCGCTGCGCGACGGCGTCGACGAGGTCGGCCGGGTGGCCAAGTCGGAAGGCATCGGGTGCGGCTTCCACAAGGGCGGGACGCTGGTCGTTGCCGGCAACCGCGCCCAGGCGGCGCGGGGTCGGGCCGAGGCTCGGGACTCCGGCCACTGGGGCACCGGGACGACCTGGCTGCAGGCCGGGGCCGCGGCAGATCGGATTGGCGTCAAGGGACTGTGCGGGGCCACCTTCAACCCGCATTGTGCTCGCATCCATCCGTTCCGACTGGCACTCGGACTTGCCCAGGCCGTCGAGAAGAAGGGCGCCAGGATCCACGAGCGCACTGCGGTGACCGGCCTGGGCGACCGTTGCCTGCGGACCGACGGGGGCATCGTCCTGCAAGCGCGCAACGTCATCCGAGCCACCGAAGCATGGACCGCACGGCTGGCCCGTCACCGGCGGACCATCGCACCGGTCTACTCGTTGATGGTGGCCACCGCACCCCTGCCGCAGTCGCTCTGGGACGAGATAGGCCTGGCCAACGCCGAGACCTTCAGCGAGCACCGCCACGTGATCGTGTACGGCCAGCGCTCCGTGGACGACCGGATCGTCTTTGGCGGTCGCGGTGCGCCCTATCACTTCGGCTCCGGCATCAAGGCTGAATTCGATACAGACGAGGCGGTCTTCCGGACGCTACGGCGGAGCCTAACCCAGCTGCTCCCGGCGACCGAGGGCGTCGAGTTCACCCATGCCTGGGGCGGACCCTTGGGCATCGCCCGCGACTGGCACCCCGGGGTCGGCTACGACCCAGAAACCGGCGCGGGCTACGCAGGTGGTTACGTCGGCGATGGGGTCGCCCTGAGCAACCTTGCGGGGCGCACCCTGGCTGACCTGGTCACCGGCCGAGAAACTGCCCTGACTGCCCTCCCGTGGGTCCAACACCGTTCTCGGCGATGGGAGCCCGAGCCCTTGCGCTGGCTCGGCGTGAACGCCGGACTGCAGCTCGCCAAGCTCGCCGACCGTGAGGAGCGACTGACCGGCCGTCCGGCGCTGCTGGGCGCGGCGCTCTCAGCCCTGACCAGCCACTGAGGTCGTCACGCCCCGGGTCAGAATGGGCCTGAGGGCCTCCAGCACCGACGCATCCTCGATGGTGCTGGGAACCGCAGGAGCGCCTCCATCGGCGATCTGGCGCATGGTCTTGCGCAGCATCTTGCCCGAGCGGGTCTTGGGCAACGCCACGACGACGTCGACCAGATGCAACGCAGCCACGGCGCCGACCTCGTCGCGCACCCGCTGGACCAGCTCGGCCTGCAGCGCCTCGACGGCGCCCTCACCGGAGACGTCGACGCCAGCTTTCAGGACCACCAGCGCCCTGGGCACCTGTCCCTTGAGCTGGTCGGCCACCCCGATCACGGCACACTCGGCGACGGCAGGGTGACCGGCCAGGGCCGCCTCCAGCGATCCGGTGGACAGGCGATGTCCAGCAACGTTCAGCACGTCGTCGGTGCGACCCATGACGTAGAGATACCCATCCTCGTCGAAGTAGCCTCCGTCCCCGGTCAGGTAGTAGCCGTCGTGGGCGGCCAGGTACCCCGAGACGTAACGTTCGTCGTCCTGCCACAGTGTGGGCAGGGTGCCCGGCGGCATGGGGAGCTTGATGCAGATGGCCCCTTCCACTGCGGGCTGCACCTGCTTTCCGTGCTCGTCCAAGACCCGGACGTCGTAGCCGGGAACAGGCACGGAGGGTGACCCGGGCTTGATCGCAAGACGTTCTAGACCAATGCAGTTGGAGGCGATGGGCCAGCCCGTCTCGGTCTGCCACCAGTTGTCGATCACCGGAATCCCGAGACGCTCACCTGCCCAGGCGTAGGTGTCCGGGTCAAGGCGCTCCCCGGCGAGGAAGAGCGTACGAAGCTTCGAGAGGTCGTGGCCGGCAATCAGCCTGCCATCAGGGTCCTCCTTCTTGACAGCACGGATCGCCGTGGGAGCCGTGAACAGCGCGGCGACACCGTACCGCGCAGCCACCCGCCACAGGGCCCCCGCGTCAGGGGTGCCTACCGGCTTGCCCTCGTAGAGCACCGTCGTGCATCCCGCCAGCAAGGGCGCATACACGATGTAGGAGTGGCCGACCACCCAGCCGACGTCACTGGCAGCCCAGAACACCTCACCCGGCTTGAGGCCGTACACGTTGCTCATCGACCAGTGCAGCGCGACGGCATGGCCGCCGTTGTCGCGCACGATTCCCTTGGGCCGGCCGGTGGTCCCCGAGGTGTAGAGGATGTAGAGCGGGTCTGTGGCCTCGACCGTCACACACTCGGACACCGTCATCTGCTTGGGATCCATCAGGGCGGCCCAGTCGAGGTCGCGCGCGCCCATGGACGCCACGGCCTGTTCCCGCTGCAACACCACGCAGTAGTCGGGCTTGTGCGCGGATCGCTCGATCGCAGCATCCAGCAGCGGTTTGTAGTGCACCACCCGCGAGGGCTCGATCCCACAGGACGCTGTCACTACCACCTTCGGCGCGGCGTCATCGATCCGCGCCGCCAGCTCACCGGGTGCGAAACCGCCGAAGACCACCGAGTGCACCGCGCCAATCCTGGCGCAAGCCAGCATGGCCACGACCGCCTCGGGCACCATCGGCATGTAGATGACCACGCGATCGCCCTTGTCCACCCCCAGTGTTCGCAACGCGCCACCGAACCGGGACACCTGGTCCAGCAGCTCGGCGTAGGTCAGCGTGCGCGAGGTCCCGGTGACGGGACTGTCGTAGTGCAGCGCCGGTTGGTCACCTCGGCCGGCGATCACGTGCCGGTCGAGGGCGTTGTAGCAGGTGTTGAGCTGACCACCGGGGAACCACCGGTAGAACGGCGGCCGGGAGTCGTCCAGTACGCGGCGGGGTTGGGTGATCCAGTCGATCCCGCGGGCCGCCTCTCCCCAGAAGCCTTCCGGGTCCTCGATGCTGCGGCGATGGGCTCGTGCGTAGTTACCGTCCGTCATAACGGCATCATCGTCCCGTGCGCGATGTCAAACCACACCGCCCTACCCGCGATGCGTCGAACCGTCACCCTGGTGCGATGAACGGCTTAACATCTGGAACCGAGAGCATTGCCCCGGTGACGGCGTCCAACTCAGGCGGTCGACGCCGCCAGCTGACCACACGCGCCGTCGATGTCCGAGCCTCGGGTGTCACGCACGGTGGTCGGCACGCCGAGGGCGCGCAACCGGCGCACGAACTCATGCTCGACGCCCGGGTCCGATGCGGTCCACCTGGAGCCCGGCGTCGGGTTCAGCGGGATCGGGTTGACATGGACCCACCCTCGACCGCGAGCGTTGAGCTTGGTGCCCAGCAGGTCAGCACGCCAGCCCTGGTCGTTCACGCTCCGGATCAGGGCGTACTCGATGCTGACCCGACGACCGGTCACCTCAAAATAGCGATACGCCGCGTCGATCGCCTCATCGACCGACCACCGGGTGTTGATCGGCACGAGCTCGTTTCGCAAGTCGTCGTCGGGTGCATGCAACGACAGTGCCAAGGTGACCGGGATGCCTTCCCCGGCCAGCTTGTCGACGGCCGGGACCAGCCCCACCGTCGACATGGTGATGCCCCGCGCCGACATGCCCAGGCCGTCTGGCGCAGGGTCGGTGATCCGGCGAATGGCACCGATGGCCGCGTTGTAGTTGGCCAGCGCCTCGCCCATCCCCATGAACACGACGTTACTAACCCGCAGCGAGGCTGCCTCCAGCTCGCCAGCCACGTCGCCGCGACGCAGCAGACGGGCGCCATGCACGACCTGCTCGACGATCTCGGCGGTCGACAGGTTGCGGGTCAGCCCCTCCTGCCCGGTGGCGCAGAACGGACAGTTCATGCCGCAGCCGGCCTGGCTGGAGATGCAGATGGTGACCCGTTTGGGATAGCGCATCAGCACGCTCTCGACCAGAGCACCATCGTGCAGGCGCCACACCGACTTGATCGTCTTGCCCTTGTCAGCCGCCAGGGTCCGGATCGGCGTGAGCAGCCGGGGCAGCAGCCGGGCAACCAGGTCGTCGCGGATGGCCTTCGGCAGGTCGCTCATCTCCTGGGGCGACTCGATCAGATGCTCGAAGTAGTGAGTCGACAGCTGCTTGGCCCGAAACCCCTTGTGTCCCAATGCCTCAACCGCAGCCTTGCGCTGTGCAGGGTCTAGGTCGGCCAGGTGCTGCGGAGGCTTGACCACCCGGGGCGCTGCAAAGGTCAGCTGCCCGGGCTCGGGGCGCACGCTTGGCGGCGCGGGGAGGGTCACTGGCGCGGGTGTGGGGGTGGTGGGTTCGGCGTCAGACATTGCCCACATTGTCTCAGGGGTCAGGCGAGCGAGACAACCGTGAAGGGGACGAGCACGGTCAGCAATGCCCATGCGACCGGGGCCGACAACAGCAGCGAATCAAGCCGGTCCATGAACCCACCGTGGCCCGGGAGGATGCTTCCCATGTCCTTGATGCCCAGATCGCGCTTGATCGTCGACTCGGTCAGGTCACCGACCGTGGCCGAGACGACAACCGCCAGACCGAGGGCGGCACCGGCCAGCCACGAACCGCCCAAGATCACCGTGACACTGGCGACGCCCGCTATGACGCAGGCAAGGGCCGAACCGGCGGCGCCCTCCCAGGACTTCTTGGGGCTGACCGATGGGGCCATCGGATGCTTGCCCGCCATCACGCCCACCGCGAAGCCGCCGATATCACTGGAAATCGTGACGATGATGAACACGCAGACGCGTCTGGCGCCGTCCGGGGCCGCCAGCAGGAGGCTGGAGAACGACGCCAGCAACGGCACGTACGCCGCAACAAAGATGCCACCGGCGATGTCTCGGATCGCGTCCTGCGGCCCGTCGAACACCCGCCAGAGCAGCACCGAGATACAGGTCAGACCAAAGCAGACGGTCAGTGCCTGGCCGCCGCCAACAAAGGATGCGGTGATCATGGTGATGGCGCCGACGATGCTTGGCACCAGGGGGACGTTGATCCTGCCGCGGCCAAGCCCGTCGCGCAGCTCCCAGACGGCGATACAGGCAGCCACGGTCACGACCCCGAGAAAAGCCTGCTTACGAAAGATCAGGCTCACGAGAACAACGACACCAAGACTGACACCCACGCCGATGGCAATCGGGACGTCGCGCCCCGCGCGGCTGGGTCTGGTCCCGGAGTCGTCGCCCGCGGCGCGCCGTTCGCTACGGGGGGACGATGGTGTCGTCATATGTTGGTGATCTGGTCCGCCTCAGACGTCGAGGAGCTCGCCTTCCTTGACCTTGAGGATGGAGTCGACGTTATCGACATGCTTCCTGGTGAAGATCTCGAGCTCCTTCTCGGCGCGTGCGCCCTCGTCCTCGCCGATCTCGCCGTCCTTGACCAGGCGGTCGAGCTCTTCCTTGGCCTTGCGCCGGACGTTGCGGATGGACACCTTGGCGTCCTCGGCCTTGGTGCGAGCAAGCTTGATGTACTCCTTGCGACGCTCCTCGGTCAGCTGAGGGAGGTTGATGCGGATGACGGTGCCGTCGCTGTTGGGGTTGATACCCAGGTCGGAGTCACGCAGCGTCTTCTCGATCTCGGTCATCGCCGACTTGTCGAAGGGCGTGATCAGAATCGTGCGGGCCTCAGGAGTCTGGAACGACGCCAGCTGTTGCAGCGGGGTGCGCGAGCCGTAGTACTCCACGGTGAGCTTGTTGAACATCGCGGCATTCGCCCGTCCGGTACGAATGGTGGCGAAGTCCTCCTTGGCAACCTCGATGGCCTTCTCCATCTTTTCCTCGGCCTCGAGCATGGTCGTGTCGATCATCAGGACTCCTCATCGGCGGTAACGAGCGTGCCGATCTTCTCACCCCGGATGGCTCTGGCGATATTTCCGTCGCCGCCCATCCCGAAAACGATCATCGGCAGTTTGTTCTCCGAGCACAGGGCGAACGCTGCCGCGTCGACGACGCGCAGGCCCTTGACCAGTGCCTCGTCGTAGGAGACCCGCTCGAGCTTGCGGGCCTGCGGATCCGCTCGCGGGTCCGTGCTGTAGACACCGTCCACCCCGTTCTTGCTCATCAGAACCACATCGCACTGGATCTCCAGGGCTCGCTGGGCGGCGACAGTGTCGGTGGAGAAGAACGGCAGACCGAAGCCCGCACCGAAGATGACCACACGTCCCTTCTCGAGGTGGCGAATCGCACGCAGCGGGATATACGGCTCGGCGATCTGACCCATGGTGATCGCAGTTTGAACGCGGGTTGCGACGCCGGCGCTCTCCAGAAAGTCCTGCAGGGCAAGGCAGTTCATGACAATGCCGAGCATGCCCATGTAGTCGGCGCGGGCGCGGTCCATCCCTCGGCGCTGGAGCTCGGCCCCACGGAAGAAGTTGCCACCACCCATGACCACGGCCACCTGGACACCGCTGCTGGCAGCATCGGCGATCTGATCGGCGATACCACGCACGACGTCGGGGTCGAGCCCGACCTTGCCGCCACCGAATGCCTCACCGGAGAGCTTGAGCAGAACCCGCTTGTACTTCGGGGCCGCAGCTTCGGTAGTCATTGGGCCTCCCAGGGCAAAGACAAGGAACCAGAGGTTATGTCGCGTGAGTCTTCCACAAAGCTCACTAAACGTGGATCAAGACACCGGGAAGCCGGCCCTGAATGGGCGGCCGGGGCGGTCAGGATCCGACGCGGAACCGGACAAAAGCCTTGGCCGTCATACCGGACTCCTCAAGGACCTTGGCCACCGTCTTCTTGGCATCCTTGGCGAACGCCTGCTCAAGCAGGACGTTCTCCTTGAAGAAGGCGTTGACCCGGCCCTCGATGATCCTTTGCATGGCCGCCTGCGGTTTGCCCTCTTCGGTGGCCGTGGCCTGCGCGATCCGGCGCTCGTTCGCAACCGTCTCAGCGTCGATCTCGTCGCGGGACAGGACCGACGGGCTGAAGGCCGCGACGTGCATCGCGATCTCGCGAGCGCTCACCTCGTCACCCCCTTCCGTGGCCACGAGGACACCGATCTGGGCTGGAAGGTCTGGGCTGGTCTTGTGCAGGTAGGACACGACGTGGGAGGCCTCAAGGCGAGCCACCCGACGGACCTCGATCTTCTCGCCTATGGTCGCGTTGACTTCGTCCAGGATCTGCTGGACGGTCTTGCCGCCCAGGTCGCTGGCGAGCAGTTCATCGACACTGGAGGCACCAACGGTGACGGCCTGCGCGAGGACCTGACCCGCCAGGGCGATGAACCTCTCCCCCTTGGCGACGAAGTCGGTCTCGCAGTTGATCTCGACCAGGGTGCCGACGCCGTTGCCCGCCTGGGCCGCCACGAGGCCGTTTGTGGCCGAGCGTCCCTCGCGCTTGGAGACCCCCTTCAGACCCTTGACGCGCAAGATCTCAGTAGCCTTGTCGTGGTCGCCTTCGGCCTCGTCCAGGGCCCTCTTGACGTCCATCATGCCGGCGCCGGTCGACTCTCGAAGCGCCTTGATGTCAGCGGCGGTGTAGTTCGCCATCGTTATCGCTCTCTTTCGTGAGTACGCGCCGGGTGCGACCAACCTGTGGTCGGACCCGGCGCGCTGACTCGTTAAGGGGTTCAGCAGATGTGCTCAGGCTTCGGTGGCAGGAACCTCGGAGGCGGGAGCCTCGGTGACCTCAGCAGAAGGAGCCTCGATGGCCTCAGAGGAAGGGACCTCAGCAGCAGGAGCCTCGATGGCCTCAGAGGAAGGGACCTCAGCAGCAGGAGCCTCGATGGCCTCAGA